>Ga0209575_10000506_pt1 | contig 23982 bp, 20 predicted proteins | sample Medcelwee11metaG_FD_187172 | JGI IMG/M metagenome (GOLD analysis project Ga0209575, IMG submission 187172) | Freshwater pond sediment microbial communities from the University of Edinburgh, under environmental carbon perturbations - Medium... | ecosystem: Environmental > Aquatic > Freshwater >...
ACCCCCCAACACTCCGTCTTCCGCCTCCCCGGCGTGTGCTCGGGCCGGCCTTCGGCGCCCTCGCTCAGCCAGCATTCGTTGTGCCTCCGGATCTGGGGTTGGCCCTCGCCATTGCCCACCCCCCCCTTCTGGCGTACAAGGCGCCCCGATGCCCGCACCCTCCCTGCCTCACAGACCGGAACGACGACGGCTCTATCGTCGCCTCGCCGACTGGTTGTTGCGGCATCAGGGAACGCCTCAGAGCATCGCGAGGGGATTCGCGGTGGGCATGTTCGTCGCGCTGACGCCCACCGTGGGCGTGCAGATGATCCTGGGAGGCGTGATCGCGCACTTCCTGAAGGGCAACCGGGCCATCGCCGCCGCCCTCGCCTGGATCACCAACCCGCTCACGATGGGGCCCATTTTCTACTTCAACTATCGGGTGGGAGCGCTTTTCCTGCCTGGAGACGAAGAGGCGGGCAAACGGTTCATCGATGCCATCAGCCCCGCCTCCCTGACGAACCCGTCCGGGTGGTGGGACGCCATCTTGCTCATGCTTCAAGAACTCTGGGGTGTCGCTGGCGTGCTGTGGGTGGGCAGCGTGATCGTGGGTGGCGTCGCGGCCGCTATCTCCTACCCGGTCGTTCTGCGGATCGTGATAGCGGAACGACGGAAGCTCGAACGGGTGCGCACGTTGCCGTCGTTGCCGCCGAGGGAACCGAAGGAGCCGAAGGCGAAGCCCGCGGACGCGCTGAGCGACGGCCCCGAACCGGAACCTGCGGAGAGCGCGCCCGAAGAGTCTTCGAAGTAGGTTTGGGTGCGAGCTATCTCGGGGGAGGGGTCCAGCGACGGACTTGCTATGGCCGGGATGCCGATGCCATGATCGCGTCATGCTGAACAGAGCACGCATGGTGGCCACCTTCGCCCTAGGGCTGGTTGGCTTCGGGGCAATCCCTCTCTCAAGCTGCGGGCCGGAACCCGAGCCGACCGTACCCAAGGCCCCCCCATCCAACCGGGTGTCCTTCCGCCTGTTCGGCTACTCCCCCAGCGAGATCCGCCACATGCGATCGTCGCTGAACTTCCACGGCAAGGTGTTCCTCGCCAAATACGATCCCGTCAACCCCGACCAGGTCTACTGGATCGACTGTCCCACGGAGGCAACCTACCGGTACGTGCCCGCGGACAACACGGTGGAGGAACTCTACATCGAGAACGCCTCGGACCTTCGGACGAAGCTGCCGCTGAGCGTCGCGAGCTTCTCCACGTACTTGTCCCAGGGCAAGCGGCTGCGCGTGCGTTTCGCGACCGCGGGTTCGTTCGAACTGCTCAACGACTTCTCCATCTCGGACGAGGGAACGTGTGGAGAAGCAACGCACTTCGTCCAAACAATCAGCGTCGGCGCCTACAGCGTCTCCGAGCTCACGGACCAGGGCGGAGGCGCCGAGGTGAACGCCGGCGGTCCCTCGGTCGGTGGCCGCCACAGCGACATGAGCCATCACAACGTCGGCATGGGAAACCTCGACGCGTGCGCTACGGCAACCACGGATGCCCCACCGAAGAATTGCCAGATGCCTCTGGAGATCTTGATGGTGCCGATCGCGAGCCAGCGAGTTCGCAAGCCCGCCCCGACACCTCGCGGCGATGACCCGGCCCCCTCGCCCACCGTCATGCCGCAGCCTACGCGGGCCGATGGTCCCCCACCCGTGCCCGGCGCCCCCGGCGTCACCCACGAGTCATGCTTCGTGGGCATCGACCTCACGCGTGACCCCCAGGTGGACCTCGCCTCCATCACGCAGCGTTGCGGAGCGCCGTTGGGACTCGTCCCCGTGGGAGGCCCCATCGTGGAGACCCTCGCAGCCGGCCAACCCATGCACGAGTACGGCGTCGACGTCGAGGCGGGTGCCTGCTACCGCATCTTCGCCGTCGGCGGACGTGGCGTGGAAGACCTCGACACCGGTCTCAAAGATCCCGCCGGCGCGTGGGTCTCGAAGGACATCCTCGACGACGCGTTCCCCATCCTCAACCCCAACGGGCCTTTCTGCGTGAAGCAAGGCGGACGCCACAAGCTGCTGGTGTCCGTCGCGAAGGGCTCCGGCAGCTACGCGGTTCAGCTCTTGAAAGTCAGCCGATAGACGAAGGCAACTCACGAAGGGAAACAACCATGGACGTCCGTGTCACTCGGGCAGCAGTGTGGGTTGGACTGGCCTCGGTGGCCGTCGCGTGCGGGCCGAAGGCCGAGCCCGACCACGCCGGTCGGGGCACGGTGGAGGCGGAGTTCAACCGCTGCGTCGAGCAGGAGAAGTACGGCGAGGCCAAGGGCTGCTGGCACTCCTTCCTCGATCGCTTCGGCAACGTCGCATCCTCCGCCGAACAAGCGTACGCGAAGGAGCATGTCGAGATGGGCGCGACGCAGCCGCCTGCCCCCGGCCCCACCGAAGACGACGCGGTGACCCGCGCCGCGAAGAACACGGAAGGGCTCGTTCGCTTGCAAGAGAAGGACAGCGGAGGCACGGAAGCCCAGCCCGGGTTCCCGGCCCCGCGTGTCGCGTTCGACCAGTGCTACAAGGGGTTCCAGGTCACGGGCCGGTCCGAAGGCGACGTGGTCGGCCTCGGCGAACGGTGCGGCGCCCCCTGCGGCATGATCCCGTTCTCCGGTGTCATGTCAGGGGCACAGCGCGAGAGTGACAACGTCGATGTGTACGGCATCGACCTTCGCGGCGACCGCTGCTACCGCTTCATCGCCGTCGGTGACAGCAACATCAGCGATCTCGACGCGGCCATCGCCGACTCCGAGGGCAACGTCTTGCTGCGGGACGTGTACACGGACTCGGCGCCCATCCTTGGCCCCGAGGAGCCTTTCTGCCCGAGCGCGGCGGGCCACTACAAGTTCGTGGTGTCGGTCGCTGGCGGGGAGGGAACCTTCCACTTCCAGGTCTGGCAAGGCGCGCGTCCGTAGCGCCCCGATCGAGGCGGTGGGACCGATTCCCACGCAAGTCCAAGAGGCCACTCAGGTGCGCGAGCCAGGGCAGTAGCATGGGCGCGTAACGTTCGAGCAGATGGTGCGTTGACGCACCGCTGGCCCCCCGCATAGACTCGTTCTGAGATCGTTCCGCTTGGAGAATCGGGAGGTGCTGCGATGAATCCTGTTCGGGGGTTGACTTTTGCTTGCCTTCTCGCCGTCACGGCTTCGACGGTCCCATCCGAAGCCCAGGTCAAGACGCCCCTGTCCGCATCGACGCCACTTGCGGACAGGTTGGCGGTCCAGTCCCTTTCGGTGAGCCCAACACACCCCTACAACTTCGCGTTCGTCGTCAAGAACGTCTCCGATACCCTGCTCTCGGCCGTGGACTTGAAAGTGACTCGCGACGGGGCGCTCGTGGTCGGATCTGCTGTCGTGCAGTCGCTGGCCCCTGGGGCGACCACCGAACTGAGGGGCACCGCGACGCCCGGCATGCCGCTCGCGCCCGGGTCGTACACCCTTACCGCAAAGGCAAGGGTGACCGGCACCTCGCTCGTGGAAGGGTTCACCCGCAACAACGAACAGAGCGCCGCGTTCACGGTCCCGGCCCCTTCCCCCGCACCCTACGTGGTCAGAGCCCGTCTCGATCCGAACGAGGCGAAGAAGGCGGGCGCCCTGTTCGCGGCGGTGCCAGTCCCCGAGATCGGCACGCCCATCCCCACAATCACCCTGGACCGTACCAGGACTCTGCAGACATCACAGTGCACGCCGGTTGTTGCCTCGCCGCTTCCCCCCGCACCATGCAAGACCTCCGCCGTGTTCAGCGCGTACCGCGGGTTCAAGCTCAAGAACGGCTGGAAGGTCGTCTCCTACACGACAAGCCACTCGAGCGGGGTCGGTGGATGGTCGTGGGCTCCCCCCAAGGGCGACGACCCGTCCTACGAGATGATCATCTGGCAATCAGCAAGCATAATGCCGAACTTGTCCGACTCGGTGAGTGTGGAGATCGTCATTGAAGGGCCGGCCGGGACGAACCCCTACCGGTGAGCATCCCACAGCACTTCCGACGTGGGTCAGAACGAGAACGGCATCCGGCTGTAGCGCACGCGGGTTCCCTGTTCCCGGCGCGCTGATTCACCCGACGTCCAAGTCCCCCTGCAGCAGGTCCACGAGGCGAGGAGCGAAGGCTCTGGCGACGTGCTGCTCCACCCTCTCCGCGGTATCGAGGCTCAGGCACTCCATCGCGACCTGCTCTGCCTCTTCACGAAAGACGCGCCGCAGGCACTCCTTGACCTCGGGCACCGCAGCGCCCTCCATGGACAGCTCACGCAACCCCAGCCCGACCAGCACGATGGCCCCGAGCAGGTCAGATGCCATCTCACCGCAGACCGACAGCGGCGTTGCGTTGCGCGCCGCCGCCTGCGAAGCCGCCCGCACGAGCCTCAGGATCGAGGGGTCGAAGGCGCTGGCCAGATACGCCAGCGATCGGTTGGTGCGGTCCGCCGCGAGCGTGTACTGAATCAGGTCGTTGGTGCCGAGGCTCATGAAGTCCGCCTCGATCGCGAACAGGTCCGCGAGCACGACGGCGGAAGGGACCTCGAGCATCACGCCCAACGGGATGTCCTTCGCGCGAGCGAGCCCTCGACCATCGATGACCTCGATCACGGAGCGGAGCATCTGCCGGGTCTCACGCAGCTCGGTGATCGTGGCCACCATCGGGATCATGATGCGCACGGGTCCGTGGGCGCTCGCACGGACCATGGCTGAGAGCTGCGCACGAAGGATGTCGGGATGGGAGAGGCCGAGGCGGATCGCGCGCAGGCCGAGCGCGGGGTTGAGCTCGGGCGGGACCGAGATCGAGGACGCGAACTTGTCCCCCCCGATGTCGAAGGTGCGCAACGTCACGATGCGCGGAGCCACGGACTCCACCAGCTTGCGGTAGGTCTCGTATTGCTCCTGCTCGGAAGGCAGGGACGAGCGATTGATGTACAAAAACTCCGTGCGATACAGACCGACGCCCTGAGCGCCCCTCTGCACCGCGAGGGGGGCTTCTTCCGGAAGCTCGATGTTGGCGCGCACCGTGATGGGCGTCCCACACGCCATCACCACGGGCAGCGCCACGGACTCCTTGAGCTGGTCCTTGCGGGACCGATGCCGCTCGGCGCGTCGCTCCGCCCGCTCGTGCTGCTCGTGCGTCGGACGGATGACGACGTCCGCGCGGAACCCATCGACGACGACCTCGTCCCCGGGATTGACGTTGCGAAGCGCGTCCGTGGCGCCCACGACGGCAGGGATTTCGAGGGCCCTCGCGATGATCGCGGTATGGCCGGTGCGTGTCCCCCTCTCGGTCACGATGCCGAGGATGGGCTCGTGGGCGAGCGCCGCGATGTCCGCAGGCGAAAGGTCATGAGCCACCACGACCCCTGGGTGCTCGAGGCGAACGAGGGGGTGATCATCGAAGCCACCGCGCAGAACGCGCAGGAGGATCTCACCCACGAAGTCGAAGTCGTGCCGTCGCTCCCGGAGGTACGGGTCCTCGGCATCCTCGAGCTGCTCAGCGAACTCGCGAAGCGTGGAGGCCACCGCCCACTCACAGCTCTTTCGGTCGAGCCGGATCTTGCGCTCGACTTCCTCGTGAAGCACAGGGTCACCGAGCATCAGGACGTAGGCGTCGAGGATCGCGATCTCGCCTCTGGCCTTCGCGCTCGCGGCAGCAATGACCTGCTGCAATCTCGCCTCGCCTTCGCGAACGGCGCCGCGGAACCGGTCCACCTCCACGTCGACTTCCCAGTCCGGAATCTTGCGCCACTTGTGGCGCGTCGCAGTACGACCGATGACGATCGCAGGCCCCACGCCAACACCCGGAGACCCGCAGAGCCCGCGCAACGTGACGGACACGTGGTTGCGTACGCCCGGCTCCTCGGGGCTCATTGGGGTTCCCCGAACCGGTCCGCGATCAACACACCGATCGCGTCCACCGCGTCCTGCGCACTGTCTCCACGAGCCACGACATCGAGCACCACACCCTTGGCGCCGCAGAGCAACAGGACACCCATCACGCTCTTCGCGTTCGCGCGCTGCCCTTCCCGGGTGATCTCGATCTCGCACGGATAGCGCGCAGCAAGCTGCACGAGCTTGGTCGCCGCTCGCGCGTGCAGCCCCAACTCGTTGACGATCTCGAAACTCGCTTCCGCTTGTTGCATGCGTCGCTCACCCGACCCCGCGGCCCGAACCGCGGACGCCACCTCCGATGATATCCGGTTCCGACACCCGGTCGGAAGATACGTCGCGGTCAATGTCACGATGGGCCACCCGAACGTCCACCCCCAGCGCCTCTTCCAGCCTTCGTGCCAACTCGACCGCGGTGGCCACGGACCGGTGCCTGCCCCCCGTGCACCCCACCGCAATGGTCAGATAGGCCTTTCCTTCCCGCTCATACCTCGGAACACAGAACGAAATGAGCTCGTGCGCCCGATCGAGAAACGCCTTCGTGTCCGGCGCCTCCATCACGTACGCCAACACCGCCTCGTCCAACCCCGTCTGCCTCCGAAGCCCCTCGACGAAGTACGGGTTCGGAAGGAACCGCACGTCGAGCATCAGGTCCGCATCCGCGGGCGGGCCATACTTGAAGCCGAAAGAAAGAAGCCGGATCCGCATACGCCCACGGTCGGAGCCCGTCCCGAGCAGATCCACCACCCGGCGCCGCAAGTCATGGACCGTCAGCCCCGTCGTGTCGATGACGTCCGTCGCCCGCACCCGAACCTTCGCCAACCTCTCACGCTCGGACGTGATGCCGTCGAGCAGCGCCATCGCACCACACTCAGGTCCCTCCGGCGTCGTGGAGAGGGGATGGGGACGACGCGTCGCGCTGAAACGACTGAGGAGCGCCTGATCGCTGGCGTCCAGGAACAGTACCGACAGGCGCACGCCGGGTTTGCTCTGAATGGCCTCGAGGGCAGCTCCGAAGTTGTCGAGAAACGCGCGAACACGAACGTCGATCCCCAAGGCAACCCGCTGGACGGACGCCCTTCGACACGCGTCCAGGACGTTCTCGACGACCGTGGTGGGGACGTTGTCGACGCAGAAGTAGCCGAGGTCCTCGAGCGCATGCAGGGCCGTGGACTTGCCCGCCCCGGACAAGCCACTGACCACCACGACGCGTTCAGAGGCGCCCGGGGCCGGCGGTCGGTCAGAGCTTCCCTTCGCGGAAGACATCGGCCCGGGACCCGAAAATGGATTCGTCATCGTACGTATCCCCTTCGCGACGGAGCCTGCGCTCGATCGTGTCGTAGAACTCCTTGGCGGAGTGGTGTCCCGCTCGCCGGGAGAGCTCGTCACGTGCGGCGATCTCGACGATGGCGGCCATGTCCCGACCGGGCCGGACAGGCAGGACGATCTCGCGGATCTTCACGTCCAGCAGGTCGTAGTACCGGTCGTCGACGCCGAGGCGCTCTTGCTCGGGTTCGTCGGTGGCGGAGCAGAGGCACACGACCACGTCGATGCGCTTGCGGTCGCGCACGGCGGTGACGCCGAACAGCGTCTTGATGTTGAGGATGCCGAGCCCACGCACCTCGATGTGGTGACGCAACAGGTCGGCAGGCGCGCCGAAGACGTTTCCTGGGAGCCGGTAGTCACACATCACGACGTCGTCGGCCACGAGGCGATGCCCCCGCAGCACGAGGTCCAGCGCACACTCGCTCTTGCCGATGCCGCTCTTGCCGAGCAGGAGCATGCCCACCCCGAAGACGTCGACGAGGACGCCGTGTAGCTGGGTGCGGGGAGCGAGCCGTTCGTCCAGGTAGCCCTCGATGGCCTGGATGACCTGTCCGGTGCGCTCGGAAAGGCGGACGACCACACGCCCGGCACGCTCGGCCGCGTCCTCCATCTCGACGGGCAGAGGCAAGCCTCCGGTGACGACGACGACGCAGACGTTCAACGACAAGAAGGCAGAGATGGCAGAGGAGCGTGCGGCAGGTGCCAACGTCTTGAGGAAGGATATCTCGGTCTCTCCGCAGACTTGAACGCGGGATGCGACGACGCCATGGAAGTGTCCTGCGAGGGCCAAGCCCACGCGCTGCACGCGATTGTGAAGGACGAGTGCCCCGTCGCCGGCACGTCCGACCATGCCCTCGACGGTCAGGCCGAGCCGCTGGTCCGCGAACATGTCGCGAACGGACAAGGGCTCCTGGGGCGTGTTGGGGCCTTGGGGGTCTATGGCCGCCCCTCCTCTCCCGCCACGATCACCCCGAACGCATCCGCACTGTCGGGCGCTTCGAGCAAGCGATCGCGCAGGGCACCATCGCGCAGCAAGCGCGAGATGCGGGCCAGCATGCGTAGATGCTCGCCCGTTGCGCGTCGCGGGCCGACCACGCCGACCACGATCTTCGCGGGGCGACCATCGATCGAGTGAAAGTCGATGCCTTCCGGACACAGCAAGACCGCAGCAGTCTGGGTCTCGAGGGCGTCCATGGACCCGTGCGGGATGGCCACGCCATCCCCGATGCCCGTGGACTGAAGGTTCTCCCGATCGGTGAGGACCTTGTGGATGGACGCGGCGTCCTGCCCCGTGCCGGTCGCAAGCATGCCAGCGAGCGCTTCGAGGACCTCCCCCTTGGCCCTGATGCCGTCCCGGTGCCGCGTCACTTGCACGCGGTCTTCCGTCAGGATTTCGGTGAGACGCATGTCGTACGCCGTGATTCCGTTCGGTCCTCACGACCGGCTCACCGGCCGTGCTTCTGATCCATCGCGGTCCCGCGCCGTCTGTGCGGGCGCTGGTCCGGACCCATACGACACGCGCCAGGCGCGGTCGAGACTGTGATGCAGAAAAAGAGTCCGCCCGAAGGCGGGCCGCGTCAGTCCTTGGGCTCGATCACCTCGCGGGCCTTGAGCCCTTCCGCGCTACGCTTCTTGGTCTGAAGCACCCCCTTCGAACCCCGAATCTGGCGATCCAGCTTGTCGATCACCTTGTCGATCGAAGCGTACATGTCCTCACTTCGCTCGCTCCCGTGGAAGTGATCACTGCCCGCATGCACATGTACGTCGGCAACGTGGTCCAGCTTGTCCAGGCTCAATGTCACCTGTGCGCTGAGTGGCTTGCGAAGGAACTTCTGAAGCTTGGCCACCTTCTCGATGGCGTACTGCTTCACCGCTTCGCTGGCCTCTAGCTGCCGAAATGTGATGGCAATGTTCATCGACAGTCCTCCTGGTCACAGGTGATCGTCCGGTGATCTCCCGCTTCGCTCGCGTTCTTCTCGCCCGGTTGCCGGACCCTTCAAAACAGTTGCTTCCGTTTTGAAGAGGCGAGAATGCCCAGCATCTCCCTGTACTTCGCCACAGTCCGCCGCGCGATCTGAATCCCCTCCTTCTCCTTCAAGATCTTCACGATGGCCTGGTCACTCAGTGGCTTCTTCTTGTTTTCCTCTTCGATGATCTTCTTGATCGCCTGCTTCACGCTCTCGCTGGCGATGTCCTCGTCCGCCACACGACGGATCGAAGAGTTGAAGAAGTACTTGAGCTCGAACAACCCTTGCGGCGTGTGCACGTACTTGTTCGTCGTCACACGCGAGATCGTCGACTCGTGCATGCCCACAGACTCTGCGACGTCACGCAAGATCATGGGCTTGAGGTGAGCCACACCCTTCTCGAAGAAGTCCCGCTGCATCTTCACGATGCACTCGGTGACCCGAATGATCGTCTTTCGGCGTTGCTCGATGGCCCGGATGAGCCACTGCGCACTGCGCAACTTCTCCCCGATGAAGTCCTTCGCGGACGGGTCCCGAAGGAGCTTCTTGGCCAAGGACTCGTTGATGTAGAGGCGCTGCAAACCCCGATCGTTGTCGAGCACGACGAACTGATCGCCGTCCTTGATGACGTAGACGTCGGGAGTGATGCCGATGGTACGGTCGTCCGTCTCCGAGAAGTTGCGGGCAGGGCGGCTCTCGAGCTTCTGGATTTCCTTGGCGGCCTCGTAGACATCCTCGACGGGGATCTTCAGGTCCTTGGCGATGGTCTGGTAGGCGCGCTTCTCGAGGTTGTGCAGGTGCTGCCCGATGATCTCGCACTCGAGATCGGTGTAGCCGAAGTGTTCGGCCTGGACGACCAAGCACTCGCGCAGGTCCCGGCACGCCACGCCGACCGGGTCGAACAGCTGGATCATCTTCAGGACCTCTTCGGCATCGTCCGGGTGCAGCCCCGCCTCCCTGGCGAGGTCCTCCACGGACAGGTCCGGGGTCTTGGTGCCGTCCGGCCGCTCGACTCCCTTGAGATCGAGGTACCCGTTCTCGTCCAGGTTGCCAACCACGAGCTCCGCGAAGTGCCGCTCCTCATCCACGAAATCGCTCACCTGAAGCTGCCACCGCAGGTGGTCCGCCAGGCTGCGAGGCTTGGTGAGGTTCTGGTCGATCGGGGGAAGCTCCTCGAACCCGCTTCGCCCCTCGCCCGGCATCGGCTGCTGCAACGTGCGATTCTCGAGGAACTGCTCCCAGTCCACTTCCTGGACCTTCCGCTCCTCCGCTCGGTGCTGCATGTCGGTGTCGGCCTCGTGCCGCTCCGTCTCCCCGATCCGCTCCTCGAACGGTCGCTCGCCCGGAACGGTCTTCGGCAACCCGACATCCGTCACCTCTCGATGCCGTGGCTCGATGTCCTCGTCCGAAAGCATCGGGTTGGCGTCCATCTCTCGCCGCACTTCCTCGACCAACTCCATCCTGGACAGCTGCAACAACCGGATGGCTTGCTGCAACTGGGGAGTCATGACCAGCGAGAGCGTCTGCTTGAGCTGCTGCTTTATCTCCATCGGCTCACAAAGTGCCGGCCCCAAGCTCCGTTGCCCAGGCCACCCGCACGTGCATCATTCCTTGCATGAACGTCGACCATGGTAGCACCAGCCGCGCGCGCGGTCGCGACCAATTTGCACATCATCACCCATCCATCGACCCTCCAAGATACCGCTCCCGCACGAGCCCGTCCGACATCAACTCGGCAGGCGTCCCCCATACCTCCAACGTTCCGTCCAACAACAACCCCGCCTCGTCACACACCCTCAACGCAATCGATGCATGGTGATCCGATAGCAACACCGCAAGCCCCTCCCCAGCCCTCAAACGCAACGTCTCCGCCACTCGCATCGCACCCACCGGATCGATCCCCGAAAACGGCTCGTCGCAAATCAACACCCGCGGACGCGCCACCAAGCTCCTCGCCACCTCCAGCAACCGTCGCTCCCCTCCTGACAGACTGCCCGCACGCACGTTCATCCTATGCCCCAGCCCCACGAGATCCGCCCAGTACACAGCCCCCTTGCCCTCACCCCCCACAAGCCGTTCGAACGACACCAAGTTCCCCCGCACGTCCAGATCCGGCAACACACTCGGCGTCTGCGGGATGTACCCCACGCCCATCCGCGCCCGACGCCACAACGGCTTGCGCGTCACTTCCTCCCCAAGCAACCAGACAGACCCCCGCGCCGGCGTGCGCTCCCCTACCAACACCTCGAACAGCGTGGTCTTCCCAGCTCCCGTGGGACCCAGCAACCCCGTCACACGCCCCGCATGCAAAGACAAACTCACGCCCCGAAGCACGGGGCTCCCTCCCCGGCTCACCTCTACCCCCCTCGCCTCGAGTACCGCGCTCACTTCGGAACGCTCGGCCCAGGACTCGACGAGGGCGCCGGCCACGCGAACGGCATGGCCGAGGTCACAGGGACCGACCCACGCACCTGCTGCAACGTCATCCGATGCGTCTTCAAGTCCACCGAGACCTCCCGCGCCTGCATCCAAGCCCCCCCGCGACGAAGCCTCACGTCCCCACGCAAGTGCAGCGTCCGACGGTCCATCTCGAGCTCCGCTTCCTCGGACCTCGCATCGAGGTCTCGCAACCGCGCCCGCACCCCCCCCGATGCCTTCGCCCACCGGATCGCCGGCACCTTGTCGTACAACGCCTCGAGCGTCCCACACGTCACGTCCAGCTCTCCCCGCCGCATCCGCACACTCCCGACCAACGTCGCCCTCCCGCTGTGCAGATCCACTTCGAGACGGTCCGCCTCCACACTCACCGGCTCCCCGTCGACCACGGCGAGAGGCTCCGCTCGCACCGTGGGAATCGCCACCCATGCGGCCGCCACCAGCCCAACCGCCACGCCGATCCACCACGCTCGATGCTTCACATCCGCACCGTGCCGCAACCCAGCCCCCCACGCAACACGAGACGTCCCTCCCAGATCCGGAGCGAGGCGCCGGGCGGAGAGGAACCTTCGGATCTTGCTTTTCGAACGTGAGGCGGCCAGCCACCCATCAGATGGCTGGCGCTCCTTCCCACGAGCCGCGTCCGGCCGCTTCGGAGACACAACCCGTCGCCACGCGGCTACCCACATCCGCACAAGCAACGAAACCATCTGCGGTTCTCTGCGGAATCTGCAGCCAACTCCGATGGCCCCGGCTCATGCCATCGCTTCGTACAGCGCGCGCAAACGCAACCACCGCGGATGAACCTCGGCCCCACTCGCTGCTTGGTCGTGCAGCGCCATGAGCCGGTCATGCGCGGCCATCGCACACGCACGCGCCACCCGCCACGTCGGAAACCCTGCCAGCTCCTCCAGCCCCCGCACCGAAGCCGACGCCCCCCGCAGGACCGACGCCACCGCCTCACGCACGAGCGGCTCCAGCGACCCATCCACCCCCGCCACCTCGACCATCGCCGAGGCCATCGGCCCCGTCATCCGCACAAGCAACCGGGCCTCGGCATACGCCGACGCGTTGACGTCATCCACCCGCACCCCGGCCACACGCAAAGGCCTCAGATCGTCCCGGACCCGCAACGCGGCGTCCTCCAATCGCCGCACGATCCTCTCACAGTCCGTGCGGTCGAGGTTCAGCAGACGCGACGCGCAGGCCACCACGTCCCGCGAGTCTCCCTCCCCCGTCGGAGCCGCCTCCATCTCCTCTGCTAGCTCGCGCAGCCGCCGAGCGATACCGAGCGCCTTGCGCCGGAGGGCCCGCGCCCGCAACGCGTCACTGCGATTCACGATCGCCGAAGACAGCAAGGCCTCCACGTCTTCCCACCGGGATTGTCGGATCGCATCGGCATCCCCCATGCGCCCTGCAAGCGCGAGACGTGCGGAGAAACACACCACATCGGACATCGAGCCCAGACCGATCGCGGCCAGCCCTTCCTTCACGTGACGCATCAGCTCTCCCGCCCCGCCCTCCGCGATCCGGTCGAGCTTGTTCACGAGCACCTGCACCGGCGTCCCCACATCCGCGATGCGCGCAAGCACCCTGCGCTCGCTGTCCTTCAGAGCCTGCGTCCCGTCCAGGATCCAGAGCACCACGTGCGCCTCGTGCACGGCTCGTGACGCGGCCGCCACGTGGTCCGCATCCGGCGCGTTGAACCCAGGCGTATCGAGCACCTCGATGCGACGCAACCGCTCGATCGGCGCACAGATGTGGACTTCCCGTACCGCGAGCGCCCTAGCACGCAGGTCCGCCAGCGCACCCTTCAACCCATCGTGCGGCACGATCCGATCCGTCCCGTCCGCGGTGACGATGCGAGCGAACGGGTCCGGCGCCCAGCTCAGCCAGTGCAGAGAAGCCGTCGTAGGCAAGATGCCCGTCGGCGCCACGTCCGCTCCCAGCAGGGCGTTGATGAACGTGCTCTTGCCCGCGTTGAATTCCCCCACCACGGCCACCCGCAAGGGCCGCCGTTGCTCCACCGCAAGCGCCTCACATGCACCGACCAAGTCAAGCTGATCTAGGGCCGCCGCCGCCTTGCGAAGCTCCCCCAGGACACGACGGAACGCTTCGTCGCCTCCGTCGTCGAGCCACGCGGCGTAGGCCTGCACGCGCAGCCCGTGCGCCATCCCACCCGCGGACGTCCCCGTAACCGTATCGAGGGCGGCGAGCGCGTCCTGTTCGCGCCCTTCCTGAAGCGCACGATGCGCTTCGAGAACCGCCACCCCCTCGCGCGGCGCCCGCACGCCAAGCACGTCGACGGCTGCCGCCAACGCTTCCGCGTCGCTTCGGTCGAGCGCGATGTCGTACAGAGATCGGGCAGCACTCGCGTCGCCGGCGCGAGCAATCCTCGCAAGCTGCCGCCGCGCGTCCCCCTCTCGCCCCTCGGCCATCGCCAGTGCCAGCGCGAAGCTCGGTTCGTCCAGCCTCCCACTCGCCTCGAGAACATCTCGCACGCGCCTCACCTCGAGCACGTCCTGGGACTTCGCCAAAAAGGCCGCAAGCGCCTCGCTCGCTCCGGTCGCCTCCAACACGTAGGCCCGCACCAGCAAGTCGAGCGCCGTCGGCTCCCCGAGCAACCAGCGAGCTCGCCCCACCGCCAGCGCCCCACGACCGTCCAGGGTGCCCGGCTCCCCCACCACGCCGATCGCGCTCGCGATCCCCCCGCGGTCCCCCACCATCAACGCGAGCTCCAATCGTCGAAGCGCCACGTCAGGCTCCTCCGCGTGAAACCGAAGCGCATCGAGCCAGCGGCTCGCCCGCCAGGCATCCCCCCCCGCAAGGTCCATGTCCGCCAACGTCAGCAGAGCACGACGCCGCGCCGCCGGGTCCATGTCCGGCTCCAGCGCATTCTCGAGCACCTTGGCCACCTCGGCGGGCGGTGCCCCCAAGCGCATCAGACCGTCGGCTAGGCGCACCCAAAGCTCGCCTCGCCACGGGGCAGAATCGCAGAGCGTGCGCAAGGCGGCCACCGCTTCCTCGTCGAGCCAAAGCGCCTCGCACGCGTCCACGAGGATGGCGAGCCCAGCAGGTGAGGTGGGCACCTCGAGGAGCAAGGCTTGGGCGTGCTCCCGCGCCGCGAGAGGGTCTCCTCGCTCGAGACATCGCAAGGCCTCGCGGCGCCGCTCGTCTACACCGCGCGCGAGCAACTCCACGCGCCCCAACCAACTTGCCACGCTGTCTGCGAGGGTGACCACGAGCCGAGACTACCGCAGAAACCATGCTCATGGACGTGACGAACGTCCTCCCGATCGCCAATCCCCATCGCCTCCGGCTGCCTCCTGGTCGAGCAAGAGCGAGGGTGCCAGCGCGGTTTGAAGTCTATCCGGAATCGGATAGTTCCGGAGGACGCAGCGGACAAAAAGCTCCGTACCGTGTGGGCCGCTGGCAGAGACGCTGAACCCCTAGCTATCGCTAGGTGGGGCACCTGTTTGCCGCTTCTGGCCTCCCGGTGAGGAGGTTCCGGGCCTGGCTCTCCACGGCATGTTCGGCACCCCGTGCTCAATCGCAATCGGGATTCATCTTGCTTCCACCTGGCGTGCCCCACAGAGGGAGCCTGTTGAACGTAGGCCCCCGCCCCTCCCCGGTCAATCCGCAGACTCGCCTTTTATCGACCAGGCCACTTCACGCGTCCTTGCCTGACTCACAACTTCGTCGCGACGGTACAGGAGGGCATGCGACGCGTTGTGTCGCCAGTACTCGGCGCCATCGCGGAAGTGGGCACGAGCCGGGTCAGCGATCTGACCGCCGGCAAGCGCCACTGTGGCTTCGGGCCCCTGGTTTGCGAATCTCACCGCAAGCCGCAACGCCGCCCCTTCGGAGAAGTCGAATCGCGGCGCGTCGGAGCCGTCCACACGCGCCATCGAAAACGCCGACGTATCGACCGTGAACAAGCCTCCTGGCCTGGGAAAACCGTTCGGGAACGTCAAGTCAGACTCCGGCGGAATCGAGAGCAACCCCATCGTCGGGTCCGGCGGTGACAACCGCACCGTGTGCAACAACCCCCAACGCCAGCGGTCCTGGTCGTCCCCAAGATGGTCCCCCAACCAGCCCATCGCATCGAGCCAGGCCGTCACGAGCCGCTCGTCCCGTGACTCGACCTTCTCCGTGGTCAGTTCGTCCCACAGCACGCTGTCGCGCAGCTGCACGTCGTAGCTCGCGAGCGACTCGGCCGGCGTCTCCAGCAGGTGGAGCAGCGACCGAACCGGCAAGCCCTCGGACACGGCGAACAGTCCCTGCATCCCGAGGCCAACGGCCTCCATCTCGTCCGCGAACACGCCGTGAAGCAATCGCACCAACCACGCGTGGAAGAGCAACGCCGCACGAGATGCCAGCGCGTCCCGCGCATCCACCGTCAGCGAGAGGTCCGCAGAGGTCACGCCCGTGCGCATCTCGAACCCTGCCTCCGCCTCCCACGAACCCAGCAAATCGATCCAGCCGTCCGGGCTCGACGACACGAACCGCTCCGAAGTCGCCAGGTCGCTTAGCAAAGGAAACGTGCCGGGCTCGTCCCGCTCGCGCTGCACTCGCTTCACCGCATCCATCAGAAACGGAACCAGCCGCGACGCCAGGTCCGAACGCACGTCCCCCTGGATCGACGCCGCCTCCGCGAGCGTCATAGGTTCGATCGCGCTCTTCAGCCTGTCCTCGATGCGCCCCTGCCGAAAGCCTGCGTCGAAGCTGCAAGAGAAGAACGCGCGGGCGCCGTCGCTCGCCACGTCGTTGGACGGGTCGTTGTCGAGCGTGCCGCCCACGGGGTCCGCGTTGGCGGTCACGACGTACCCGGAGGCCGGTCGCTGCAGAACGGGAATGGTGGAGGGGGCAAGCTTCCCCACCCACTCGGCGCTGCCATCGCCAGGCAGGGCAAAACACGGCAAGCGGCCTTCGTACGTCGCCGCGTCCCAGGCGCTCGCCCGGTCGTCGCGCTGCGGTACGAGGGTGGGAGCGACGTACAGCACCTCATCCTGGTCTGCCACGACGACGCTTCGCACGGAAGAAGGGGAAAAGCCGACCTGCGACAGCGCTTGCGCCGCGCCCTTCGCGGCGAGCATGCCCAGGGAAGCTTCGAGATCGCGCGTCGGCTCCAACCCGGACCACCGCACGGAAAGCGCTCCCACGTCAGGTTGAAGCGGCGCAACCTGGTGGTTCACGAGCACAGGTACGACGGGGCCGTGGTGAGGCACCACGCGCACGTCGACCACGATGTCCGCCGCGTCCGCCACCACAATCGTTTCCTTGCGCGACACGATGGGGACGAGCCCATCGCGAAACGCCACGGCGGTGGCAGACGGGTCCAGGCGCTCGACGTAAACGTCTGCCACGTCGAAGTAGCTGGCAGCGGGGCTCCACGCGAGGTCACGGTGAAAACCGTAGGCAACGCCCGGCACACCGGGCAGGGCAGCTCCGGCAACGAAGGGACCTTCGTCTCCGCGGTCGTTGGAGATCTGGATGTGCACGAGCCACAGAGGCGCTGGCGAGGTCAGACGGAAGTGCGCGTCGACGGCAAGCATGGATCCGCCGGAAGCGGAGCGGGTGGGGTCGACGGCCCACGCATTGGAGCCGACGCTGCCGTGGCTGCCGAAGGCGAAGGCTGCAGAGCGCCATGCATCGAGCGCGGGTGCTGCAGAGAAGGTTAGCCGGTCCGAGCCGGGGAACGAGGGGGACAAGTCTCTCGCCTGCCAGGGACGCAGCGTGGCGGGGGAAGAGAGTTCGCCGAGCGTCGTGGCCGGGCGCGGCGGTGCGAACCGAAGCAGATCGGGGAGCATCCCGGCACGTCGCTGGAGCTCTGGGTTCTCGCTGTTCGCCGCCCCTCGGACCGCGAGCGCCAGCTGGGAAGCGGCCAGCTCCTGGCCCGCGGACCAGGACATCGCGAACTGCATCAGCTTGTCGATGAGCAAGGCATCCACAGCGCTGAAGGGCTCGAAGTGCGACGATCGGAACGCCTGTCCTGCGGGAGGCACGGGGGCACGGCCCTCCCGGATCTCCTGAAAGTGCTGCGAGACACCGTCCGCGAAGGCCTCGACCCACGGCCGCACGACCGGAAGCATGAGCTCGACCTCGCGCTCCGCCACGGCACGCAGCCCCAGCGTTCGCATGACAATGTCTTGGTCGATGGTCTCGGGGGATACTGCCCCGAGGATCTCCGCGGTGCGACCGTGCGCGGACCGTCGCAACGACTCGATTTGCACGGCGCGGTCCCTGGCGACGGCGTAGCCCTGCGCTCGAAACGCATCCTCGTGGCTCTGTGCATAGATATGGACGACCCCATAAGCGTCGCGCACGATGTCGACGGGAGCGGTGAGTCCCTGCAAGTCGACCTTGCCATCGATGGGCAAGCGATCCGCGAGGGGGCCTTCGACCTCGGCGTGGGATGAGGGCTCGTGGGCGACGGGTCGAACGAAGCCGTCGGATTCCCAGCAACCTGCCAGGGCTGCGACGCACGCGAGGGTCCAGGGTCCTCGGAGACGAAGGGACATGCAGGGACGGTAGCTGGAAACGGGCGCGTGCGGAACCCGCGAATCCGTGGCGGTTGGCAGGGCAGGAGGCGGCAGAAAACTGGGCCACGTGCGCAAGATTCTGCGACCGTGAGGCCATGACCTTGGCAGACGTGTGCGAGCCGCCCCGCGAACCCGGCGGGGAGGTGCGATTCCTGGGGGCTTCCGCCCGGGTACGGCTGCGAGGCGCGGTGGAAGCGAGCGGTTGGTTGATGGTGAGCGTTCCTCCACTCGGGCCGGGCGCTCGGGGCCAGCTCGCGGGTCGCATCGAAGAGGCCGTCGACACGGCGCTCCAGCGACGCGGCGCAGCCCCCTCGGGGGTAGGCGCAGACGCGGACGCAGCACGAATCTTGGAAGACCAGCTCTACAGGGCACGACGCATCGGGCTGCACGGGCTCACCATTGCCCTCGAGTCCCTGTCGGGGCTCATCGGGCCGCAAGGAGCGCTGGGCGACGAAGACAGTGCGTGCTTGCGGTTCTGGTCGACGGCAGCGGCGGCACTCTCCGTGGCGCTCTGGCTGTCACCCACGGACATCGGGCTGCGCGCCTACGGCCCTCCCGTGGCCCTGCAGAGCCTACTCGGGTGCAAGTCCGAGCAAGAACCCACGGTGGAGGGCACGGATCCGATGCCCGAACCTCGCGCCAAGACCCTCGGCGTAGACCCGAACAGTTGGCGCCTGTTGGCGAGGATGATTGACGATGCGCAGGGGCCGAAGCCCTTGTCCGCCATCGAGAAGCTCTTCGTACAAGCCTACGTTCCTCTCGCAGAGGCAGTCCGGCGAGGCGAGCGCGACCCCCGCGCCCGGGAGAGTCTGGCGCGGTTCAGTGCGAGCTTCGAGAAGAGCTACAAGGAAGCCTTCGCCGCCGCCAAGGTCACGAACAAGCGTCCGCAGATGGTCCTCGACATCCCCCGCGTGTCGTCGCGCATCGCGCGGCTACACGGCGCGAGAAGCATTGCCTTGGTCCTGGTCGACGGCATGCGGTTCGACGTGGGGTTGCGGCTCGAGCAGCTTCTGCAGGCCGAGCTGCACGGCAGGGCAGCCCTGGCCGAGCGCGTGCTGCTGTGGTCCGCGTTGCCCGCGGTGACGATGGTGCAGCTCAGGTTGCTCGACAAGGGTGCCCAAGCCCTCTCCGAACCGTTGGACACCCCCGAGATGCGCGAGGGAGAACTTCCGATGGGCAGGGGTCGCACGGCGTCGACGGTGCGACGGATCCGCGTGGGAGGCCGTGAGATCCACAAGCTCGACGTGATCCAGGCCGACCTGACCGCGTCGGGGTTGCCGGAGCTGCAGCGCCTGGACGCGCTGGCGCAGGCAGCAGCGTATCCACTGCTCCAGCTGGCCGCCAAGATGCCAGCCCATACGCTGATGTTCGTGTTCGGAGACCACGGGTTCGTGTTGCCTTCGAGCGACGCCGGGACCGGGCCTGCGGAGCCGTCGGGCGCCCGCCCGGAAGAGGTGCTCGTAGCGGGACAAGCCTGGGTCCTCGGCGGCGTGCACTAGACCCAAATCAAGCGCTCCGCGCTGCTTTGGGTCTAGGTTTTTCTAAGGGGGCTTTCGCAAAGCCCCCTCGCCGCGTTCACCGCGGCTCACCCCAAAACGCCTCACCTTCGGCTCGGATAGCGCCCAAATCAAGCGCTGGGCGTTCAGAACTCCCGGTTCCCCGTCCCCCGCTCACCAGTTTGGCGTCCGCTTCTGTCCGAATCCTGTTTGTGGCCTTCTCCTCACCGTCCGGCCTGCGGCTGACATTTGCGCCACGGACATTCGTGATAGTTGCGTCCTGACTCGCACACATCTATAGGGGTCTTGGGCTGTTTCAGGTTCGTTCGCGTTGCGGCTGGCCTCGATCCGCACGGTCGCAGGCTACCCGGCCCGCAGGTCCCAGGCATGCGTGAGGCAAGTCAACCCATTGGCGTCATCGGAGCCGGGTCCGTGGGGACCATCCTCGCTGCCCACTTCGAAGCCGCCGGACGTCGCACCGTCGTCGTGGAATGCGGGACCCGATTTGACCAGGTGAAGACGAGCGGCCTACGCATCACCGGGTCCCGCCCCATGTCGGCCAAGCCGTGGCGCGTGGCGCGAACGCTGGATGAGCTATCCGACACGGACAGGGCGGCTCCGTGGCTGTGGTGCGTGTGCACGAAAACCTGGTCCGTTCCTTCGCTGCTTCCTTCCCTCCGACGTTGGCTTCCGCCCTCCGCTCGCGTGCTCAGCGTGCAGAACGGCATGGGGGCGGAGGACATGCTGGCAGGGACACTCGGGCCTCACCGCGTGGCGTGCGCTGCGATCAACTTCGCGGGCGGCATCGCGGACGACGGGGTCTCCACGCGCTTGTCGTGGTTCAATCCGCCCAACTACGTGGGGGTGTGCTCGGGCGAAGACCGAACAGCGGAGGATGCGGCGACCCTGTTGACCCAAGCGGGTCTGCCTACGGAAGCCGTGTCGAGCGACCAAATCCGACAGCGCTTGTTCTACAAGACCGTCCTGAACGTGGGGCTGAACGCCCTGTGCGCCGTCACGGGCATCACGATGGGGGAAGCGATGGGCATGCCCCACACGCGCGCCCTCGCGCGAATGCTCGTCGAGGAAGCTCTCGACGTCGGTCAAGCTCTCGGCCACGACTTCGGCCCCGATGCGATCGGCCAAGCCATGCGATATCTCGACCGCGGAGGCGATCACAAACCGTCCATGGCCGTCGATCTCGAACGCAAAGCGCCGACGGAGATCGACTTCATCAACGGCAAGATCGTGGAGCTCGCCCTCGCCCATCCCGAGCTGTGCGTGCGAGCCAACCGGTTCCTGGCGTCGCTCGTGGTGACTCGAGAGGTGAGAAACGGCACCCGGCGCGTGGAAGACATTCCGGCTTACCTTCGGGGCGCGTGACCCGAATGGCGCATCACTCCCCCACGAGGATCGTCTGCTCAGCCCCCAGCGTGGCGAAGGCCTCCGGGGCATACTGGTTCGCATAGCTGACCGCCACCCACACCGCACCGCGCGCGACACGACTCACGGTCACCTCGTCGATCTCGCCCACCCACGGGTTGGGGAAGTACGATCCGACCGTCGCGCCCCCGAGGAACAGCGTGTGGCCAGCGACGTCCGGCTGGGTGGGAAATTCGATGGTCTCGTCCGCCACGCCATCCACGTACAAGGTCCACCCCTCCGACTCGCCCGCCGCGTTGCGTCGCTGCGTCCAGACGACTTGGCGCCATTCCGCGTCATTCACGAGCTTGGTCGAGCTCAGGTAGCCGACCCAACCGTGGTCGATGGCGAACTTTCCCTCGGTGAGGCCCAGGAGCTTGTCGCCCGGCTCGTGGCCTGCGTCCTTGTTCTTCGCCATCAGGCTGATGGGAAGCTCCGAGCTCGTCCGGATCCAGGCCGAGACCGTGCAGTCAGCGTCGCCGAGGGAGATCGCGTCTGCACCCTCGATCTCCACGCGATCATCCTCCCCATCGAACCGTTGCGCGCGCCCGATCTTGCCCGGCACGTCGTGATTCCCGGATTGCACGCCAGGGAGCTGACCCGTCACCGAGTCCGCATGGTGCACGCCCGAGGCCTCGTCGGTCGCGGGCTCATCCAGGTGCCACACAGCCTCGAACCCCTCCGTCCAAACCAGGGCCGGACTCGGCAAAGACGGTGGCGACGGGTTCCCGTAGTACACGAAGATCTTGGTGTCGAATATCGCGCGGAGAGCCGGCACACGCACCCAGGCCTTCAGCGACCCGAGCACCGGATCGTACGACACGATCTCGTGCGGAAGCGCCGTCGTGCCGTCGTCCATGGTGAACAAGAAGTCCTGGGACGACGTCGCCCGCTCCGCCAATTCCGAATGAGCGAACGACACGAGAAGCGGGAAGCCCAAGAGGTCCGCGTCCACGAGCGCTTTGGCCACCGTGAGAGGACGACGGTAGAGCCACGCGTCGTCGTACCAGTCCGCCGTGGGGGCAATGCATCGGCTCGCATCGATCGAGCAATCGTCCCTGCAGGCCAGCGTCCCCGACTGATACCCGAGCTGCTCACAGCTCGCGCCGCCCAGATCAGAGCCGTCGCAAACTTCCAGTCCCTCGACGAGGTCGTCGCCGCACGTATAGCAATGGGAGGTGTCGAGCAAGCATGTCTTGGAACATCGGACATCGCCGTCGTCGAGCCCCGCGACGGTCTGGCATGTGGCCGAGCTCGGCGCGAACCCGTCACACACCTCGTCCCCTTCCCTCCTGCCATTGCCGCACGTGGCGCAGTTCGAAGGATCCCACCGACACTGGGAGGTACATCGGAGTACCCCCGAGCTCTGGCCGACGGCCGTCGCGCACGTGCCGCCGGCGAGATCCTCGCCGTCGCAGTCTTCGAGCCCTTCACGCACGCCATTGCCGCACGTGAAGCAACCGGAGATGTCGAGGGTACACTGCTCGGAACAACGGACTTCCCCCTCGGTGAAGCCCATGTCCCCGCAGAGCGCATCGCGAAGGTGCCTGCCGTCACATTCCTCGTGGGAGTCGAGGTAGTCGTTACCGCAGGAGCTCGTGCCACGCCCGGTGTCGTCGAGCGTGCACGACCCCAGGGCGGACGCGAGCAACGTCAGCAAGAGCGAGCGGGGGACGGGACGCGATCGAGGGGTCATCGTTATCGGGGGCTTGGGGGCTTGGGGGCTTGGATGATAGCATCGAGAGGCGGGAATGCAGAACTCGCGAACCTTTCGGGAACGGGGAGCGGAGGAGTCTCGCGTCCTGGGTCCGGCAAGCCCGGAAGAACGGGGGTTGTCGGTCCGATGCGAGGGGCGGATTGACCTGGCGGAGCCAGGCCACCAAGCTAGGTCTCGATGAGCCTGCTTCCCACTCCCTTGAACCGCAACGCCATGCGCCTGGTGCAGGTCCTGTTCATCGCTGGCGCAGCGGCCCTCGCGTACTCCTTCGTGGCCTCGGCGCGCGACGGGGAGTTGCGAAAGTCCTGCACGAGCGTGTGCGCGATGGCTCCGGCCTATGCTGGAGGCGACCGGATGGCCCCGGACTTCGAACTGGCCACCGTCGGGGGGGCCCGATTTCGTCTGGCGGACCAGCGGGGCAAGACCGTGGTTCTCGTTTTCTGGAACACTGCGTGCGATGCGTGCAAGAAGCAGATGCCCGGCCTGCGACAGCTCGCGGCAGTCTTCCGCCATGACCCGCGGTTCGAAATGCTGGCCATCGCCGTAGACGAATCCGAAGCCGAGGTGAAGGCGGTGCTCGAACAGCACACGGGGGTGACCGACCCGTTCGCCGTGGCGCTCGATCCCGAATCCGAAATCGTGTTGGGGCGTTACGGCACGAAGCTGTTCCCGGAGACCTGGGTGATCGACCCCGGAGGCGTCATTCGGATGAGGTTCGATGGACCGCGGGACTGGTCAGGGTCGATGGCGATGGACCTGCTGAGAAACGTCTCACGAGGCGCCACGTGTCCGATGACGGTGGAGTCCATGGTTGCGCGGGGACCGGGCGCACAGATCTGTCACGAAGCGGCAAGGTGACCGACGGCACGAGGGCGAGGCATGCTACGGTCGCCATCGTCCTATTGTCTTGCGGGTGAGAGAGTGCGTGCGTAGGCTCGCAGATCGCGCTGGTGTCTTGGCGGCGGGGGTCGCCCTGCATCGCCCCGAAGGCGCAGGATCAAGGAGCACAGGTCATGAAGACAACTTGGGTTTCAGCGCTGACGCTGAGCGTCGCGCTCGGTTGTGTCGTTGCTGGCTGCGGAAGTGACGACGAATCCCCGATCTACGGGTCGGGCGGCACGGGTGGAGCCACGGGCGGCACGGGTGGAGCCACGGGCGGCACGGGTGGAGCCACGGGCGGCACGGGTGG
>Ga0209575_10000507_pt1 | contig 23911 bp, 21 predicted proteins | sample Medcelwee11metaG_FD_187172 | JGI IMG/M metagenome (GOLD analysis project Ga0209575, IMG submission 187172) | Freshwater pond sediment microbial communities from the University of Edinburgh, under environmental carbon perturbations - Medium... | ecosystem: Environmental > Aquatic > Freshwater >...
TCTCGAAGTCCGCGAAGACAAGATATTTCGAGATCACCAAGAAGAGCCTGAATAAGGTAGTGGCTGACGTCCATTACCTCATCAGGGAGAACATCGTCATCAAAGAAGGGAGCATCGAGCATAGCCCCGAACTCAAGAAAGTGCTTGAGGCGAAAGCAGCGGAGATGAAGGATGCGAGGAACCTTGATGCCCTCCTCTCAGGCATCGTCAGGGACATCATCCTCCGCGAGATGGCAGACGTCACCTACGGATATGTGGGTGCTGACCTCTCTGCCCTTGCGACAGAAGCGGCCATCATGGTGCTGAGAAAGGTCCTCCCCGAGCTCAGGCTCAAAGAGGATGAGGCCATCCCAAAAGAGATCCTCGATAAGCTCTATATCTCCATGAATGATTTCAGGAGCGCCCTCAAGATTGTCAGGCCTTCGGCCCTGCGCGAGGTCCTGGTCGACGTCCCGAATGTCCGATGGAACCAGGTGGGCGGATTGGAAAGCGTCAGGCAGGAGCTCCTTGAGGCTGTCGAATGGCCGCTCAAATCCCCTGAATCCTTCAGGAGGCTGGGAGTCAGGCCGCCAAAAGGCATCCTCCTCTATGGCGCTCCCGGGACAGGGAAGACTCTCCTCGCGAAAGCCGTCGCTAACGAGACCAATGCCAATTTCATCCTGGTGAAAGGACCGGAGATGCTCTCCAAATGGGTCGGTGAATCAGAGAAAGCGGTCCGCGAGGTCTTCAAGAAAGCGCGCCAGACCTCTCCTACCATCATATTCTTCGACGAGATAGACGCCATCGCCCCAAGGCGCGGCATGAGCCAGGACAGCCACGTCACCGAACGCGTGGTGAATCAGCTCCTGACTGAGCTTGATGGCCTGGAGGAGATGAACGATGTCGTCATCATCGCCGCGACCAACAGGCCGGACATGATAGATACCGCTCTCCTCCGGCCAGGAAGGTTTGATAGGATCATCCTCACCCCTGCTCCCGATGAAGTCTCAAGGGAGGAGATCTTCAAGGTCCACACGAAGAACATGCCCATAAAAGGTATCACCCCTAAAGAGCTCGCCCAGAGGACAGAGTTCTATGCTGGAGCTGACATCGAGGCTGTCTGCAGGGAGGCCGCGATCTACGCCCTCCGTGATAATATGAAAGCGGAACATGTGAGAAAGGAGCATTTCGATAAAGCCCTCGACAAGGTCCCTCCGTCGGTCACGAAAGACATCTCTGAGATGTACGAGAGCCTCCGGACCAAGTTCACCTCAGCCAGGGCGAAAGAGATGGCGAGAGAGCAGCCCAACTATTTCGGATAGCTAATTTTTTTTTCTTTACCAACAAGTAAGTCACTTGCAGTGACAATCCTGCGCTACTGAACCAGAAAAAGCTGAACCATTACCAAAGCCTTGCCCGTGGTGCGGATCGCGGGGAGGGGTGGGGTCCTACGGGCTCACCGGTAGGACGTCGACCAAAGGGAGACAACCGCAAAGAAAACTTATAAGTTTTCTTGGGCAAGAATAACGCATGCGTTTTTCTTTTCTTCCGCACCATGGTAAGTTAAGTAACAGCACATTATACCATGCAGATATCATATTTCAAGCAAATCCTTATCACGACGTCATAGAAATCTTTAAAACGCATAATGCATTCTCATCCATATGTTAGAGGCTTATATCATAAACCAGAGACCGAGTTCGCGATTCTTGAGATTCTTAGAAGAGAAAGGATACCATCTGACCAGGAAAAAAGGACAAAGCACTCTCGTCGTCCTCCCTCTCTTTTCCTATGCTCCTATCGGGATTGACGCTGAATCAGGAAGGTATTCTGTCCTCATCGCCAAACCGCGGTTCAATGAAGGCGACGAGAAAAGCCTCAGAGGACTCATCGACTCATCAGAGATCGTCGGAGAAGGCAACGTCGATGAAAAGCTCGCTCATCAAATCAGATCCCTCGGGGACTCGTATAACCAAACTGAAGGTTTGATTGTTAAATGTGAAGAATATTATCGGCAGGCCTTGATCAACAGTGGTAATTTCAAAGACAAGACGATCATAAAGAGACTGGATCATATCTGTGATAAGCAATATGAAAACCAGGAAATTAAGCAAAAAGCTCTTGACATGGCCCTGAACAGGCTCCTCGAAGGATTCCACGTCCCTGAAGTGCATAAAGCGTCAAGTTACAGGGGCTGATGTAGTGCTCAGCCGGTCACCCACTCCCTAATCCCTACCGGGAACTGATGGTCGACCACCTTCTTCTGCGTGATGAAAAGCGATGATCCTTTCATATCCGGCCCGAAGAGCGCTTCTATCTTCCGTATGAGCCTCCTCAGATCGTCATAATCCTCAGCAAGGATAGCGATCTCCAGGTTCCATGTCCCGAACATCCTCCTCGCCCTCCCGAATGAATGGTCGGAATGGAGAAGATTGGTTATCCCTAGGAGATGGTGCGCGAGCCTTGAGGACCTGATGCATGCCTGCGCCCAGAAGGTTATCCCTGCTTTCTCCTTGTCAAGGGTAAAAGTATACCCCTGGATGAATCCGCACATCTCCATCCTTCTGAGCGATTGCCTGACGCTTTCAATCGACATGCCATGCCTTTTCCCGAGCTCCGCGAGCGAGACAGTCGCGTCCCGGTAGATGGACCGTGCCAGTTCCCATTCCTTTTTCTTCAGCGTGATCTTGGTCATAGGCCGGTACATGGATTTGTCGGTGAAATTGTCTTTCTTCAGGAACTCCCTGCTCTGCATGACCTCGGCCTTCTCGACATTCCCTTCGCACAGCACCTCTACATCATTCACGATGTTCTCGACCTCTGATACTTTTCCTGAGACGATAGAGACCCGATAAGAATATTCCGGGAAGATCTCAGCAACCCACTTGATGTTCGGATGGTTCCTGAAGTACTCATGGAGCGATTTCTGGTATTCATCAAGATGGCTTATCTTCAGATAGATGACATGCTCCCGGAGTCCGACAGCCCCGAAATCAAACACAGTCTCCGATCCTTCGATCACCCCCCGTTCCAGCCTTCCTCTGTAGTAGCGGGCCTGGTGGTCAGAGATCTTCAGGGCTTTCGCCACTTGGGAATCCGGCATCCTGCTGTTAGTGAGGAGGAGCGAGAGGATCTTCTGCTCGATCGGCTTCATAAGACCTAATACATCAAGTAGCAATATAAATAGTTTTAGAAAAATAGATAAAAAAATCATAAATATTATTAAAATATAAGTAAAATCATGATAAATAATTGAAATATCAATAGAATAATTAACCAAAAAAGGAAACTGGAAAAAGAAGAAACAATCAAGAAGAAGAGACATGGAAGAAAGGAGCAGATCAAAAAGCGACACCAGTTTGGATTATACACTGCCAAACCCTAGGTGATATTCAATAGTGGAAATACTTGATAACAAGTTCATCTTTCCGCAAAATAGAAAAAGGCAGGATACATTGGACTCCTCATGGCAACCATCCGCGCTCTCCAACAATTCCTGCAGGACTACCTCAAAGTAGAAGGCATCCACGACGACTCCATCAACCGTTTCCAGGTAAGGGGAAGGGAAGAAGTGAAGAAGATCGCGCTCGGCGTCGACGCATGCATGGACCTCTTCAAAGAGGCTGACAGATGGGACGCTGACATGATCCTCGTCCATCACGGCCTCTTCTGGAAAGGCAAGAACTATACCCCTGCATTAAGGGATGCGAGGATCGCCTTCCTCAGGAAAAAAGGGATGAGCCTCTATGCCTCCCATCTCCCTCTTGACCTCCACCCAGAAGTCGGCAATAATATCGTCATCGCAAGGAAGCTCGGCCTTGGAAACCTCAAACCGTTCGGATTCCATCACGGTACACCAATCGGTTTCACGGGAGCTCTCGTCACCGACAGGGACCGCCTGGCCTCATCGATAGAGGGCTGGCTCAAGACATCCTGCATCATCCACCCATTTGGCCCGAAGACAACGAAGAAAGTGGCAGTCATCAGCGGCGGCGGATCATCCTGCATCGAAGAGTGCGCGAAAAAAGGCATCGACACCTTCATCTCCGGCGAACCCTCCCACTCCTGGTACCATGCGGAAAAAGAATACCATATCAACGCGATCTTCGCAGGCCACTACAAGACCGAGACCCTGGGAGTCAAGGCGCTCGGAAAACTCCTATCGGAAAGATTTAATAGTGAAGTGAGATTTTTTGATTTCCCAACCGGACTCTGAACAATGGCAAACCCAGGAGAAAAGATCAAGGTCGTGACAAAGACTTCTGGATATACCGGCACCCTCATGCCGAACGAAGAGACCGATTCCCTCGTCCTCAAGCTGGAGAACGGCTACAACATCGGGATCTCCCATTCCGAAATCATCAGCATCGAGACCCTGGAAAAGAAAAAAGAGAAGAAAGCCCATGAAGGGAAAGTGACCCGCCAGAAAGGGAAGAAGACCGTCGCTGTCCTCCATACCGGCGGTACGATCGCGTCAAGCGTCGATTATGAGACCGGCGGCGTCTCAGCCCGGTTCAGCGCGCAGGACCTCCTCGCCATGGTCCCTGAGATGAAAGACATCGTCAATATCGAGACCGAGCTCATCGCGAACATGATGTCTGAGGACATGCACTTCAGCGACCACCAGGCCCTCGCAAGGGCTGTCGAGAGGCAATGCGGGAAAGGCATCGACGGAATAATCATCGGCCATGGCACAGATACCCTCTGCTATTCCGCCTCATCCCTCTCGTTCATGCTGGAAGATATCCAGATCCCTGTCATCCTGGTCGGCTCCCAGCGTTCTTCTGACCGGGGAAGCTCTGACGCGGCAATGAACCTCATCTGCGCTGCGAGATTCATCGCGAAGTCAGATTTTTCTGGTGTCGCAATCTGCATGCATGAGACGACCGATGACCTTCGATGCGTCATCCTTCCGGGGACCAAGACCCGCAAGATGCACACCAGCAGGAGAGATGCCTTCAAGCCGATCAACGCCTCACCTATCGCCCATGTGGACTTCCCCTCGGGAGAGGTCACACAATATGCCTTCCCAAAAAAAGGGGCCGGTCTGAAACTCAAAGAGAAGATGTCAGATGAGGTCGGGCTCCTGAAGACCCACCCGGGCATGAAGACCGATCTCTTCAGGTTCTATGCAGAGAATTACTCCGCCATCGTCATCGAGGGGACTGGCCTCGGCCACGCCCCCACCAACAAAGGGGAAAGGAACCTCCAGAATTACAGGATCCTCAAAGACTTCATCGGGAAAGGAGGGATCGTGGCCATCACCTCCCAGTGCCTCTACGGCAGGGTCCATCCTTCAGTCTATGCCAACCTGAGGAGGCTATCATCGATCGGCTGCGTCTTCTGCGAGGACATGCTCCCTGAGACCGCTTTCATCAAGCTCTCATGGCTGCTAGGGAATCACCCACGGGATGAGGCGGAAGCCTTGCTCAAACAAGACCTGAGAGGGGAGATGGACTGCAGGCTCACGCCTGACAGGTTCTATTAAGATGGCTGAAGGATTCAGGTGCGGGATCGAGATCCACCAGCAGCTTGAGACCCATAAGCTCTTCTGTTCCTGCCCATCCATCGTCCACGACAAGAGCCCCGACATCAGGTTCCAGAGGATGCTTCGCGCGGTCGCTGGGGAGACAGGGATGGTCGACGCAGCAGCCATGTACGAGAAAAAGAAAGGGATGTCATTCATCTACGAGGCCTGCTCGACTTCTTCATGCCTCGTCGAGATGGACGAGGAACCGCCCCATGAGATGAACAGGGAGGCGCTTGGAATCGCCCTTCAGACAGCCCGCCTCCTGAACGCGAGAGTGGTGGATGAGATCCAGGTCATGCGAAAGACCGTTGTCGACGGCTCTAATGTCTCTGGATTCCAGAGGACCGCTCTCATCGCCATGGACGGTTTCATCGAGACATCCAAAGGAAAGGTCAGCATCCCCCTCATCTGCCTTGAGGAGGAGGCAGCCAAGAAAGTGAAAGCTGATGATACGACAGTCACATACCGGCTTGATAGATTGGGAGTCCCCCTCCTTGAAGTATCGACCGATGCCTCGATCAAGGACCCTGAACACGCGAAGGAATGCGCCCAGAAGATCGGGATGATCCTTCGTTCGACAGGGAAGGTCAAGCGCGGCATCGGAACCATCAGGCAGGATGTCAATATCTCGATAAAGGGCGGAGCGAGGACCGAGATCAAAGGATTCCAGGACCTGAAATCCATCCCAGAAGTCATCGAAAAAGAGATCCAAAGGCAGGAGAAGCTCATCAAGGCAGGAAAAGCAGTCGAACCAGGGGTGAGGAAAGCGGAGCCTGATGGGTCGACCTCATTCCTGCGCCCCATGCCAGGATCAGCAAGGATGTATCCGGAGACAGACATAATCCCCATCAGACCGTCTGCCGAAGAGGGAGACGCGATCGAGATGATCGAAGACAAGATGACCAGGTTCCACCAAGAATATGGCCTCTCCATGGACCTCGCCCAGAAGATCGCGAAATCAGGGAGCGTGGGAGTCTTTGAAGCGATCATCGAGAAGCTCAAAGATATCAAGCCCGCGTTCGCGGCCGAGATGCTCATCTCCGCCCCAAGAGAGATCCGGCGCAAGCATGACCGCGAGGTTGCGATAAGCTCTGACGGCTGGCTGGAACTCTTCACCTTCCTCTCGGAAGGGAAGATCCCAAAAGACTCATTCCTTGAAGCTGTGCTCTCCTACGACCAAGGCACCTTCGACCCTGCGAAGTACGGTTGCGCGAGCGATGAGGAACTGGAACGCGAGATCGGAGCGATCATCGCTTCCAACCCTGGAAAACCCATGGGCGCACTCATGGGGATGGCCATGGCGAGATTCAGGGGAAAGGCAGACGGAAAAGCAGTCTCTGATATGCTGAAGAAACTCGTGGGGTGAATCCATTTACTTTTCCTTGGACAAATAATCTTCATTAGTCAATCGAAATCTCCCACCGCAGGTCTTCGACCAGTGGTATGCTTCGCCCAGTTGGGCTCGGGGCGACACAGTCGAACAAGTCCTCCCAATTTTGTCCAGTTAAGGATTTGGACATACCCAAAATATTTGACTGTTTGCATGAACATCCAAATGATATGTTAAAGATTTGTCACTTAGATATCATTGATAGGTTAGTGATAAAGAAAAAATAATTTGATTTTGACATAATGTCTTTGAATATGAAACATTTGAACATTGAGGTTTATTGACTGATTGGATTAATTGCTACTTTAGTGATGCAATTTTCTTCAGGGCGTAATGAACCCGTCTGTAAATAGAGATTATTGCCATTATCCATTGCTAGCCAGCATGGTTTTTTGGTCTCTTTCAGATATGAACAAAATGTCATGTTTTCATTGTTATAATTGACTAAGAGAAATCCAGATTTAGATAATATTGGCATATTAAAAACGGAATCTGATTGAAGATACCTGATACCGCCCATGGATCCAGTCAAAGCGACCAATGAATCATTCGCAGAAATGATTGACACAGAGGTTCCACCTGTCTTAAATGGAGTTTGTATCTCCTGCAATAAATCTCCATCATCATTTAAGATCCGTAAAGTATCGTATTCCAGATTCTGACCATATGCCACATACATAAAGAGATTCTTGAATGATACAGGGGCAGAATACGATTTATTTTTTTCTTTAATCACTTTTATTTCATCCCCTGATGTTCTGTCAAATAACCGCAGTTCATCCATCTCTGTATCTATAAGGATACTGTTATCAGTTATTCCAAAGGGCCATCTTTCATACGCATATATCCAATCTGAAAGAAAAAAGTTTTCAGTATCAGGCCCTTTTGGCTGATAATGCATCTCAATTATTTTCGATAGTCCTTTTTCATTTAATTCAAATATTTCCAAACCATCCCGGATATACATTGATCCATCATGATATTGCATCCCATGCGGCGTCTTGATTACTGAGATATCCCGTAATCTTGTTTTTGTTGTGACCTCAAGATCGATGATTGCTGTCAGATCATCCTCTCCTGAAAAGCCTGCTAAGGTGCAAATCAATCCCTGTTCACTTCGAAAATGTATTGCATGTGCCCATTCAAAATAATCATGATCAAAAAAATTGATTTTTCTGAGAGCATGTGATGTTTTTAGGTCTGTAAAAAACCTAATTTTTGATTGATCAAATCCATTTAGATAATCCCAGGTATTGATTCCGGTCACTGAAACGATTTCTTTTTTGATTTCTGATTTAGGTTCAATAATATTGAAGTCCAAGAGTTCATTAGAGACATTTAAAGAGGTCTTTCCTTTGATCGGAACAGTAAGATACTCTGGTTCAGCTAATAATTCACCCTCATATATCTTTTTTTGTGATATCCTTACTATTTCTCCATCATTACTCATATGAAAGAAGGATTATATTCAATTTAAATTGATTTATGTTATATATCGGAGTTATAATAAAGAATCCGAATGTCAATTGAAAATCGACACCACCAGTCAATAGACAGGTGATATGCTTCGCCCTTCGGGCTTGGTCAATCTCAGTCGAACAAGTTCTCCAAGGTCTGCAGAACACTAACGATATAACTACTTTTTTTTTATTTAATCCACCTATACCTATCTCCAAATACTCAATCCTATCGCAAAGAATATTAACCACCTAAGTATAATAGATATCACTAAATAGATTAGGAAAAACCATGGACACCCGCAAGATCCAAAAGACTGGTGACATGCATTATCTCTATCTGCCCACAAACTGGTGCAAGCAGAATGGGATCGAATCCGGTTCCGCAGTACAGGTTAGCCAGAACTGGAACGGCGACCTCACCATCTCAACCCAGCTCGTCGAGAGAAAGCTGAAAGACATCGAGATATCCTTGAATGTGGACGATGACCGGGTCATCAACAAGATCCTGGTCGCCTGCTATATCCATCCCTTGAAATCATTCCAGATAACCCTTGAAAAGAATACTGATTATTCCAAGCTCCTCGGTCAGAAAAACCTCATCTCACTCGAATCTGTCGAATTCGACTCTAAAAGGATCACCGGCCAGTCAGCCATAACCGTCGCTGAACCTGAAGCGCTCCTCAAGACCATGATCATGAAAATCAAGAACATGCTCCTCATCATGGCGAAGAAATATGACCAGTCCCTCGTCGATAGATACGAAGAGGAGATCGACAGGAGCAAGATGATCATCGACAAAGCGATAATCGGCGCACTCACCAATTCCTCTCCAACCAAAGACATGAAAGCGATCGACCTCTACTACATCTCCTGGATCTCAAGGGATCTCGAAAGGATGGCGGACCACTTGATTAAAATGGACCAATCCCAGGCGAAGTTTTTCTCTTCTGTCATGGAGGTCATCGACGCGTTGAAAGAAATCATGGAAAACATCGATTCCAGGGACAAAGGACTCTCCTTCCCGACCGTCATCAGTTTCATAAGAAAAGTGGACAAGATCGAGGACATCAAGGTGAAAGACGTCCTTACCTATGACAAGAGACGGGTGAAAGACCTCCTTGATAGCATCTCAGACGTCCTTTCTGATTGGACAATAACCAAAAAGATTGAGTAATCCCCAAGTCGACCCCAGGTTATAACTCCAAAAAATACTACCAATAGACAGTAAAATAATTCTCTTCAATCGGATAATAATGAACAGATAAAAATACACAAACCAGCCTCTATTAAGTCAAAAATACCCTTAGCATTCCAAACCCCCTCTTCTTTGATAATTTTCCTCTAAAAATGACCTCCAACCCAAGAAGAGGAAAAATATAAATAGTATTCATAGACTACTTAGGTTACCTATTTAAGAGAACTGGGGTTTCATAAGCTATCGGGGTGTACCAGAGTGGGAACAGAAATATTCAAAGATATCAAGGACGCTGAGAAGAAAGCGTCCCAGACGATAGAGAAAGCAGAGAAAGACAAAGAGAAGACCTTGCATGACGCGAGGGCCGAGGCAGAACGGATCATCGAATCCATGAAAGAGAAGACCAAGGCCAGCTCAGAAAAAGCGATGGTTGCTGCAAGCCAGGAGAAAGAGAAGATCCTGCAAGAGAGCCTGAAGAAAGCCCAAGGGGAGATTTCTCGGATAAGGAAAACAGCGGAGAAGAACATGGATAAGGCCGCTGAACGCATAATAACCGAATATTTGTAAAATGCTCCAGACAGAACGCATGTCAAAAGTCACCATCCTCTCTACGCAGACCTATCAAAAGAAAGTCATAGACGAACTACATAAGGAGAAAGCGATCGATATCATCCAGCACAGGAAAGATCAGGATGCAGACATCGGAACACCGCTTGAGAATGGAGCCAAGGTCTCTGAGCTCCTTGTCCACACAAGGTCGCTCCTGTCCCAGCTTGGTCTGAAAAAAGCTGAACACGCGTTGAAAGAGAACCCAGACAGCCTCCAGAAGATCGAGAAATCCCTGAATGCCATCCAGGAAGAAGTCAATCGGAACCTGGATGCCAAACGGGAAAGAGAAGAGGCAGTAAGGCAGGCTGGAAGGCTTCTTTCTGACCTGAAGGTCGCTTCTGCGATCGATATCCCTCTCGAGGCATTCGGAAAATTCAAGTCGATGGCCCGTTTCGTCGGCCATGTGAAGGATCCTGAAAAGCTGGCGGCGCGCCTGTCTGCCCTCACCCCGAAGAACGGGATATATATTGATAACAAAGGCACGATGGCCGCTGTATTCGTCGCGTCAGGTTTCGAGAAGGAGACGAAGGCCATCCTTGACGAAGAAGGATTCTCCGAGATCCCCCTCTCCCTTGAAGGGATGGAAGGATCCACGGGAAAACGCATCAGGGAACAGGAAAAAGCCATCACCCAGATCGAGATAGACCTCGGGAAGCTTCGGACCGAGATGTCCGATATCCGTGCCAAGTGGCAGGCATATCTCCATTCAGTCGAATGGACCCTCACGAAAGAGGCGGAGAAATCCGAAGTCCCCCTCACCTTCGCTGCGACAGGACGCGCATTCATGGTGACGGGATGGGTCCAGAAGAGAAGGGCTGAGGCCCTCAAGTCATCTATTGAATCCATCACAAAAGGTAAATGCCACATCACTATCGAAGACCCGGGAAAGAAAGACGATGTCCCCATCCAGTTCCAGAACAAGAGATATTCGAGGCCTTTCGAGGTCCTCCTTGACCTCTACGCCCTCCCGGGATACAGGGAGATAGACCCGACTTTCCTCATGTTCCTGACCTTCCCCCTCCTCTTCGGCTTCATGCTCGGCGATTGGGGATACGGTCTGACGACCCTCATCCTCTTCCTCGCTATGAAGAAAGCAATACCTGCAGCAAGGAAATTCTGGAACATCCTCATCCTCTCATCAGTATCCACCATCTTCTTCGGGATCTTGTTCGGAGAATTCTTCGGAGCAGAGGTCCTCTTCGGCCACGATATGTGGAGGGTCCTCTCAAGGACACACCAGATCGATCTCCTCCTCTACATCGCGATCGGCATCGGATTCGTCCACGTCAACTGGGGCATCTGGAACGGCTTCCTGAACGAGAAGCGCAACCATGGCCTTGAGATGGCAATCCTCGCAAAAGGTTCCTGGTTCGTCCTTGAGGCGGTCGTCGTCATGATCGTCCTCTCCGCCATGCACATCTGGCTCCTGCGGCTATGGGTGAGCCTAACTCTCCTCATAATCCCGATCCTTATGATCTACAAAGGTGAAGGCATAACCGGCCTGGTCGAGATCCCTGGTCTCGTCTCAAATATCCTTTCCTATGCTCGGCTCATGGCGATCGGCATCGCATCAGTCAAGCTTGCCGAGGTGGTGAACGAATTCGCGGGTGAATTCTTCCATGGTGGAGGCATCGGCATCCTCTGGGCAGTCCTCATCCTCATCGTGGGCCACACCATCAACATCGCCCTCGGTCTCCTCGGACCCTTCCTGCATTCCCTGAGGTTGCATTACGTCGAATATTTCGGGAAGTTCTTCAAAGGAGGGGCGAAGAGGTTCAAGCCGTTCGGGGCGAGGGAATGAGATGTTCACGCTTATCAAAAAAATATTAAAAAAACGAAAAACTATCGAGTGATATACGGAGGTTAAGTAAAATGGTTGAAGCCGGATTAATAGCGATTGGAGCAGGTCTTGCTCTTGGACTTAGCGCAATAGCGACAGCGATAGCTGAAAAAGCCATCGGGTCGGCTGCCATCGGAGCCATGGCAGAGAAAGAGGAACTCTTTGGAAAGGGTCTCATCCTCACCGTCATCCCGGAAACGATTGTCATCTTCGGATTCGTGATCGCGATCCTCATCATAGGAATGAACACGGCGCACTGAATGGCCGGTGATGCAACATGAGTCTTGAAGACGTCAAGGAAGACATCCTCCAGAAGGCAAAAGCTGATGCTGAGGCTATCCGCAAGGGAGCTGAAGCTGAGAAAGCCAAGATCATAGCTCTAGCGAAAGCCCAGGCCGAGGAGATGAGGAAAGAGAAGGAAGCGACCCAGAAGAAAGAGACCGAACTTCTCCGCAAGAAGGCTGACGCGGCAGGCGAGCTCGAGCAGAAGAAAGCGGTCCTGTCCGAAAGGAAACGCCTCATCGAGGAAGTGTTCATCCTGGCGATGCAAAAGCTCCAGAAGATGCCAAAGGCCGAGATGAAAAAGAAGCTTGAATCCCTCCAGAAAAAAGCCGGAGAGGAGATAAAGATCGGAACTATCTACTGCAACAAACGGGACAAGGATTTCTTTCCTGGAAAAGCGAAGGATGGAAAGATGTCAGGCGGCTTAGTAGCGGAAAGCCAGGACGGGTCAGTAAGCGTCGACTACAGCTTCGAGACCCTCCTTGCGGACATAAAGGAAAAGAAGACAGAAGAGATATCAGGTATGCTCTTCGGATGAACATGGAACGGCTGGGAGAATATCCATACACCTATGTAAGGTCGAACGTGATGAAATCCCTTCTCTTGAAGAAGGAGGACTATCACAAGCTTATGAAGATGTCCCTCCCTGAGATAACCCGTTTCCTCCAGGAATCAGCATACAAGAAAGAGATCGACCAGCTCGCGGCGAGATTCAAGGGGATAGATCTCCTTGAGATCGCAATCAACAAGAACCTGGTCAATTCATTCAATAAGCTGAAACGGATAAGCCCTCCAGAACTACGCCTGGTGCTCTTCGTCTACCTGAAAAGGATGGACATCGACAACATAAAGAAGATTCTCAGGGGGAAATACGCACACTGGGATGAAGCGAAGATCCACCAGGCCCTCCTTCCTGCAGGCATCCTCTCCATGGAGGCCCTTGAGTCCCTCATGAAAAAAGACTCCATCGAAGGGGTGCTGCAGAGCATGAAGATGTTCGACTACAGGCTGATTGAACCATCTGTCAATAGATTCAGGCAGGAAGGGACCCTCATCGAGATCGAATCCGCTCTTGACCGCCTGTATTTCGACGAAGTGATGGAATTCTCGCAGACCCTCCCGACCCAGGGTGAGTTCCTCAGGGAATTTCTCATGCTGGAGATGGAAGTCCGTGATATCATGACCATTTTCATGCTCAGACGTGAAAATATCGAGATGGCCAAGATCAGGCATTATCTGATCACAGAGAGAAGGGAAGAGAAGAACAAGATCGTCCATGCGCTGTCCAGGATGAGAGACCTCGAAACCATGACCTCCTACCTGGAGACGACAAGATACGGAAAGTTCCTTGATGAAGGGATTAAGAGGCTGAGGGAAGAAAACACGCTATTGTATTTTGAGAAGGAGATTATGGTGTCCATGCTGAAAGTGACCACCACCTTCACGCATCAGAACCCGCTCTCCATCCAGAACATCCTCGATTATCTCTTCGGCAAGCAGAACGAATGCGAGAACCTCAAACGCATCATCAAGGGCAAGCAGCTCGGAGTCGATGACGCTTTCGTGGAATCAATGATTATCATATAAGGTGAACACATGTCAAAGATAGGAGTGGTAGGCAACTCAGAATTCAACCTGGGGTTCAGGCTCGCAGGGATTAGCGACACCTTCCGGGTGCGCGAAGGAGACGACCCCCTGCCGGTCATAAAGACAGCGATGTCGACAGAAGGCATCTCAATCATCATACTGGACGAAAGGCTCATGGAAAGGATAGACCCGATAGAGAGAGGGATAGTGGATGACTCAGTCAATCCTGTCTTCATCACGCTCTCCACAGAAGGGACCCAGGAAGGCCTCAAGAACATGATCAAGAAATCGATCGGTATCGATCTATGGAAAGGTGAATAAGTATGGCTCAGAACGGAAAGATCTATAGGATTGCGGGACCGGTCGCTGTGGCGAAAGGGATCCAGGCAGAGATGTTTGAGATTGTGAGGGTCGGCAAAGAGAACCTCATGGGAGAAGTCATCAAGATACATGGAGAATTCACGACCATCCAGGTCTATGAAGACACATCCGGCGTCAGGCCAGGCGAGCCTGTCGTCGCGACAGGGAAGCCCCTCACTGTCACCCTCGGCCCGGGCATGCTCAAGAACATCTATGACGGCATCCAGAGGCCGCTTGAATCCCTCAGGGAACAGATGGGCGACTACATCTTCAGGGGAGTCGACGCCCCGGGTATCGACGAGAAGAAGAAGTGGGATTTCAAGGCGACAGTCAAGAAAGGCGCGGCTGTCAGCGGAGGATCTGTCATCGGCACAGTCCAGGAGACCGAGACCATCACCCACAGGATCATGGTCCCACCGACTATCGGGAAAAGCAAGATCAAAGAGATAAGATCAGGTTCCTTCACTATCAACGACACGGTCGGAACCCTTGAAGATGGCACCGAGCTCAGGATGAAGCAGGTCTGGCCGGTCAAGAGATCGCGGCCTTCCCAAAAAAAGCTCGCGCCTGACATCCCCCTCATCACAGGGCAGAGGATCTTCGATGGCATGTTCCCCCTCTCTAAAGGCGGGGTGGCGGCGATCCCCGGACCCTTCGGGGCAGGCAAGACCGTCTCCCAGCAGCAGCTCGCCAAATGGTGCGACGCTGACATCATCGTCTATGTGGGCTGCGGAGAGCGCGGCAATGAGATGACTGAGGTCCTGACAGAATTCCCGCACCTCATCGATCCGAAGACCGGAAAACCCCTCATGGAGAGGACAGTCCTCATCGCCAATACCTCCAACATGCCAGTCGCTGCGAGGGAAGCCTCCATCTACACAGGCATCACCATCGCGGAATACTTCCGCGACCAGGGATACAGCGTCGCCATGATGGCTGATTCCACCTCGCGCTGGGCTGAAGCGATGAGGGAGATCTCATCCCGCCTCGAAGAGATGCCGGGAGAGGAAGGATATCCCGCCTATCTCTCGACTAGGCTCGCACAGTTCTATGAGCGCGCCGGAAGGGTCGTCCCCTTGGGAGGAGACGTAGAGGAAGGATCAGTCACGGTCATCGGTGCGGTCTCACCGCCTGGCGGAGACTTCTCAGAGCCGGTCACCCAGAACACCCTGCGTGTCACGAAAGTCTTCTGGGCCCTTGACGCGAAACTCGCTCAGAGGAGGCATTTCCCTTCCATCAACTGGCTCACCTCGTACTCGCTCTACTCATCGACCCTGGAGTCCTGGTACAAGAAGAATCTCGGTGAAAGCTGGGTCGAATCGATCAAGCGCATAAAAGGCATCCTCCAGGAAGAGGAGAAGCTCATGGAGATCGTCCAGCTCGTTGGTTCTGACGCCCTCCCGGAAAAGGAGCAGATCACCCTTGAAGTGGCCAGGATGATCAGGGAATATTTCCTCCAGCAGAACGCCTTCCACGAGATTGATACCTATTCCGAGCCAAAGAAGACCCTCATGATGGCGGAGACCATCCTCCATTTCGCTGACAGGGCCTACGGATCTCTGAAAGACGGCAAGAGGCTCCAGGCCATCCTTGGAGTCAAATCAAAGGACAAGATCGGAGAAGTCAAGTTCGTGAAAGACTACGAGAAAGCCCTGAACGAGATCAAGAAAGATATCGACAGGGAATATTCAAAATTATAGGTGGCCAAATGAAAGAATACAAGACAATCAACCAGATCGCGGGGCCGCTCGTCTTCGTCGAGAAGACTGACCCCGTAGGATACGGAGAGCTCGTGCGTGTCACGCTCGAGGACGGGACCCAGAAGAACGGCCAGGTGCTGGACACCTCGGAAGACATAGTCGTCGTCCAGATCTTCGAAGGGACAAGCGGCATCTCCCGCGGAGCGAAAGTCAAATTCCTGGGAGACACCATCAAGCTCCCTGTCGCTAAAGACATGCTGGGAAGGATCTTCAACGGAGCCGGAAGGCCGATCGACGGCGGCGCTGACATCATGCCAGAGAAGAGGCTTGACATCATCGGAGCTGCCATCAATCCCTACTCGCGGGAAAGCCCTGCTGATTTCATCCAGACAGGTGTCTCGACTATCGACGCCATGAACACGCTCGTCCGGGGCCAGAAGCTCCCCATCTTCTCGGGATCCGGTCTCCCCCATAATGAGATAGCTCTTCAGATCGCTAGGCAGGCGAAAGTGGTGGGCCAGAAAGGCAGCTTCGCAATCATATTCGCTGCGATGGGCATCACGAACGAAGAGGCCCAGTATTTCATGAAGGATTTCGAGGAGACAGGCGCCCTTGAGAGGAGCGCAGTCTTCCTGAACCTCGCAGACGACCCTGCGGCTGAAAGGCTCATCACCCCAAGGATGGCCTTGACAGCAGCTGAATACCTCGCTTTCGAGCACGATATGCACGTCCTTGTCATCCTGACCGACATGACTAACTATTGCGAATCCTTGCGGGAGATCGGTGCGGCGAGGGAAGAGATCCCAGGAAGGCGCGGCTATCCGGGATACATGTATACTGACCTCGCTATGATCTATGAGAGGGCTGGCATGATCAAGGGTAAGAAGGGATCAGTCACCCAGATCCCCATCCTCACTATGGTCGGCGACGACATCACCCACCCCATCCCAGACCTGACCGGTTACATCACCGAAGGCCAGATCGTCCTTGGCAGGGATCTCCACATGAAAGGGGTCTATCCGCCGATCGACGTCCTGCCGTCTCTTTCCAGGCTCATGAACATGGGTATCGGGAAGGACTCGACAAGAGACGATCATAAGCAGGTCTCAGACCAGATGTATGCGGGCTACGCAGAAGGAAGAGACCTGAGAGGACTTGTCGCGATCGTCGGAGAGGATGCGCTCTCTGCCCGTGACAAACGGCTTCTCCACTTCGCAGAGAAATTCGAGAACAGGTTCGTCCGCCAGGGCAGAAACGAGAACCGGGACATCAAGGAGACCCTTGACCTCGGATGGAAGCTCATGGGCGGCATCCCGAAAGAAGAACTCTCAAGGATCTCTCCGGCGCTGAAAGAGAAATACTGGAAGGAGGAGAAATAAGATGGAAGACGTTCAGGAAACTCATAAGCTCAAGAAGATCAAAGATTTTTCCCAATTCGGTGATCTTGAGGAACTCCACAAGCTCAACACAGGGCTTGAAGCAGAATACAAGAAGAGGGAATTAGGGGGGAAAAAAGAGTATGTCCTCGAAGGCTGCTCAGACTCCCGCTTCACTCAGATCCAGGTTGATCCAGAGAGGAAAGCATTCGTGAAATACAACGCAGGCAACCAGTTCGATCCTGAAGACGCGCTCCATCCGGAGATCGACACCTACGTCATTCTCGGCCATATCAAAGAAGGCGATACTGGCTGCGGCGCGTGCGGTGTTGCGGGCAAGCTTGCTTTTATGGATAAGGCGGAAATCGAGCAGCTGAAAAAAGATCACCCTCACCTCTACAATGTCGGGGATAGCGCGAAATGCTCTGTCAGGGAGAATCTTGAATCAGCGATCAAGCAGAAAAAGGAATACGCGGCGAAAGAAGGCAGGGAGATAAAAGTCGTCGGAGCCATAATCAACCACGTCACCGGTAAACTTGAGGATGAGTTCCTTGGAGACGTCGAGGAAGCGAGCGATATCGTCGCCTTGGTCAAAGAAGGGAACGCTTCCTATCATCCAAAGCATTCTCCCACACTCGACCGGCCTCCTTACCACCTCGGAAAAGGCCAGAACCCGAAGATCCTTGTCTACAATACGACAGGCCATGAATTCGCAGCGTATTTCGGGAAAGACAATGAGCTTGAGAAACCGAACACGGTCTTTGAAAGCAACCAGTTCCAGGGAAAAAAAGTCACGAGCATCGGCCAGGGATCTCTGGATTACGCATTCGACCACGGCCTGAAAAGCGAAGAAGGGCATTTCCATGATTTCCAGGACTCTAATGAGTTCATCGCTCTGGTCAACAACAAAGACGAGCTTTCAGGGCTGGCACACAGGCTCAAGGACGACAAGGCATTCCAGGGCTGGGTCGAGAGAGGCGGGAAGGCCTATGGAGCGATCCCAGGCAAGAGGAACAAAGAACTGGTGTTCTACGAGCTGCAATGAATTAAAATGGCGCAGAATATAAAGCCGACAAGGAGCGAGCTCATCAAGCTAAAGAAGAGCATCAAGCTCGCCCAATCAGGCCATAAGCTTCTCAAGAAGAAACGTGATGGACTTATCCTTGACTTCTTCGAGATACTGAAAGATGCGAAGACCATCCGCCAGGAGATCGTCGCCCTCTACAAGACTGCGCTCGGTAAGATGAATATCGCCCGGATAATGGAATCAGACCTCAAGATCAGGTCTCTCGCCATGGCTATCAGGCAGAAACCTGATGTCAGGCTCAAGACCAAGAACATCATGGGCGTGGTCGTCCCTAAGATTGAATCAGACCCCATCACCAAGCATTTCCCTGAGAGGGGATACGGCGTCTACCATTCCCCTTCCATCGATGAGGCGGCGTATTCCTACGAGTTGCTGGTCGAAAAGATCATCAAGGCAGCTGAGATCGAGACCTCCATGAAGAAGATCCTTCGCGAGATCGAGAACACCAAGCGCAGGGTGAACGCGCTCGAGTTCAAGGTCATCCCTGAACGCCTGGCGCAGAAGAAATTCATCACCCTTCGGTTGGAGGAGATGGAGCGCGAGACGGTCTTCCGGATGAAACGTATCAAGGCTTAAGCTTTTTTTTCTGTTCCAGGTAGATGGCGCACCAGATCATGGACTCATCAGTGATATATCCTTTTGATGAGTAGGGTTTTCCGTCCCTGTCGTATACCTCGAGGAATGTACCATACGATTTGATCCTCTCTTCGTACAGACGCAGGACCCTTTTCGCTTCCCCCTGATCATATCGTGAGAGGAGATTGAGATAAATGAGTCCGAGATGAGCCCATACGCTGTCAGTCTCGTAATCCGGCGCCAAGAGGGAATAGATATTCATCTTTCCTTTCCTGTGGGACTGATACTTGAGCGGGAACGGACTATCGAGCCCTTCTTCCCTGATGGCTTTCATGACCGAACGGAAATGCCCTGGGTCCTTCGTCAATCCGCACCAGAAGGGGAATATGAGGGCTTCAGCGCTGATATCATCGGAGGTTTCAGTCTCCCTGAACTTCTTCCCGTCCCAGAAGGTCCGGAGCGTTTTTTCTTTCAGCCCATATATCTGGAAGGGATTTCCGAATCCCAAGGTGTCGAGATCACCCGAAAGCATGGCGAGCATGGCGTTATCATAGCACGTCCCTTTCCGTTTGGCATGGTCCCGGATTGAAGAATAATGGCGGTCTGATCTCACGAGCCCTGTCTGCTTGTCAAAAGAGGTACAAAAAAGTCTTTTGGCCTCTTGTTCGATGAATCTCTGGTGCTTCTTGATGAGCGCTTCGTCACCGCATTCCCTCAGCGCCCGCACGATCGATGGGACCGAATCTATCGCTTCTTTTGGGAAATCGAATGGCCTGCCCTTCCTGTCAATTGCGACCCGTATCCTTCCTTCTTTCCTGAACGTTTCTAAGGCGTAACGTAGTGTCTCCTGAACCTGTTCCCTGTAACCAAGCCGTATAAGAGGACCGGCTACCCACGAAAAATCCCTTGAGTAGAAACCCTCGAAGTGCCCCCCGCTTACCCGGAAATACTTTTTCTCCTTTTCCCAGCACGCGTCGATGATCTTCCTGCATATCTCCTGATCGTCACCCTCATATCTCCTGAACCCCTTTTTCCTTACACGCCGCAAGCGCCTGTACATCCTGATCCCTTCCTGCAAGAAGATAGTGAGGCTCATAGTGGTGATACAAAAAAAAAACTTTATTAAAGTATCTAACCTTATTCGATAGACCTGGCAGAAAAAAGACTGCGCTAAGGATAGAGAGAGGCAAGTTTTATAAATCGCCCCCCAATTCATGATTCAGCTTAATGGTACTGAAAAATAGCGATCGTCATGCCTCCGTAGCTTAGGTCGCCAAACTTTAAGAAAGTTTGATCAAAGACGGTCCGCGTACGCTTCGCGTAGCGGCCCTAAAAATCGCAATCATCAATACCAATCATCATGCCTCCGTAGAATAGGGCGCCAAACTTTACAAAGTTTGATCAAAGATGGTCCGCGTACGCTTCGCGTAGCGGCCCTAAAAATCGCAATCATCAATACCAATCATCATGCCTCCGTAGCTTAGCAAGCAGAGCGCGGGACTTGTAATCCCGAGGTCGAGGGTGCAATTCCCTTCGGAGGCTTTTTCCTTTTTTAACAAGATATGAAAAACAGATATGGATTTTTCGAGGTATCGACATGAGAAGCACAATCATCCTTGGACCGCAGGGTTCAGGCAAGGGCACACAGGCGAAGATCCTGGCGAAGCACTACGGCATCCCGCATATCTCCACTGGCGATATGCTGAGAGAGGCAATCGCCCAGGGGACTGAACTGGGAAAAAAAGCGAAAACCCTCATCAACCAGGGCAAGCTCGTCCCTGACGAAGTCGTTGATGGCATCGTCAGCGAGCGTCTCGAATGCCCTGACTGCAAAGAAGGGTATATCCTTGACGGGTATCCCAGGAACCTCGGACAGGCTGAGGCTTTGGATTCTATCGCTGACATCAGATATGTCATCGTGCTCGATGTCCCTGACGAGGTTTCCATCAAGAGGATCGTCCACAGGCGCCAATGCAAAAAATGCGGAGCAATCTTTGGGATCGACATGAAACCAAAGAAAGCGGGCATCTGTGACAGATGCGGCGATGCCCTCTATCAGAGGGAAGACGATAAAGACGAGGCGGTCAGGAAACGCCTGAAGATCTACCATGATGAGACCGAACCCATCCTTGAATATTATAGGCCGAGGAATATCGTCCATTCTGTCGATGGGACGAAAAAAGTGGATGAAGTGCAGCAGGAGATGCATCATATCCTAGGATAAGAGAGACCTGATAGCGATGGTCGCATAGCTCCCTTTCCCTAGCGAGAAGGAGACCACGCATTTTTTCTTTCCTGAAATTAGTTCATCATCCGAGAGCGGACCGATCTCCAGATTGTTTATCTGCGCGAAGAGATCCCTCCAGGTGCCTTCGAAAGTGAACCCCGGGATGCCTCTTATTATGAAATCCCTCACGTTGACACCCTCTTCCCGGAGCAATGCACTGACAAGCTCAGCATGCTTGTAACCTGAAAGGTCGGTCCCGAATCCGATGATAGGGATCTGGATATCTTCTTTTGTGATCCCGCTGATCTTTTCCGCAAGCATGTTCCACAGATGACTCTGATATGCGTGGACAAAAAGAATACCTATCGGTTTCGGGATGGTCCGGATTGCTCCGATGAAGTCAGTTGGCCTGCTCTCAAGGTATTCCCTCATGGTCTTCTCGAAACGTCCCTCTCCTTCCAGTAATAGGGCAGCAGCATCCTTGAACCTTTTCTGGACAAGCAGTTTCCCGATCACATGATTATTCGCGCTGAACCTCTGTTCCCCGAAGAGGTTGACGAAACATGACGTAGGTCTTGGAGCCGTTTCCAGTCCCCGGATGGTGATGATGAATGAATTGCCTGCGAGGTCGCCGAGATGGAGATGGGGTCCATGACCATAGAAAGTCACGCTCAGGTCTTTCTCGGTATGGCTGAATGCGCTGTTCTCCCCGCGAAACGAGATGAGCTGTTCAGTGACTGCCACCCTGTCTTTTGTCCCAGAGAATCCGATCTCCTTTGGATTTCTCCTGATGACCACAGCCACCCGCCCGATCGCGTCCTGGGTAGTATAATTCCTCTTTTTCATGAGGAAATAAGTGGATTCACCCGTACCCCCGGGTTGTACGAGGGGCATCTCCCGTACCACGAAATCCTCTGGAGATTGCTTAAGGATATACCTTTCCATAAAGAGAGCGGCATTCAGTAAGATATTTAAAGCTATACGGGTTTTTCTAAGAGGCGCTTGGACCTGTAGCCTAGCCTGGATAGGGCGACAGCCTCCTATATTTCGGGGTGAGCTGTAGATCGGGAGTTCGAATCTCCCCAGGTCCGTTTTTTGATCTCAACAGGTGGGCGGAAAGCCCGCCATATTTTACTCAATGTTTTGAAAAAAATTGTTCTGGATCACACCCAGGTCCGTTTTTTGATCGTAACCGGTGGGCGGAAAGCCCGCCATCTTTTAATCAATGTTTTGAAAAAAATTGTTCTGGATCACTCAAGTACGAAAAGGATACCATTTAGCCGGGACATCCGATATCTTGCGCCTCAGGTTCATTTCCCGAACAGCTCGTTCAGGATGTCAAACGCTCTCCCCACCTCTTTCTCATTGATCACGATGGTCAATTCAGTGGTGGTCGATACGAGCTCATAGACATTTATCTGCTCCCAGGCGAGCTCCCGCAATATGAGATAATAGAAGCCCGGCACCTTCATGAAAGATTTATCAAAATAGATGACCAGCGCCGCGAGGCCTTTCATGATGCCTTGCTTTCCGAAGGTCTCCTCAAGGATAGTCTCATGTCTCCGCGAGGCGATGATGGTGATCTCTGAAGTGCTGATGGAAAGATAGAATTTCTCTCCTTTCCCGACTTCCAATTGGAAATTCCGCGCCTTCTCGAGATTCCTTTGGTTATTCTCTACAGAGATCTCCATGAAATTCGGCTGGACATGGACTTCCGCTTTCCTCTCTATCCTGATATTCGATATGGGAGCCTTCTCGATCCTATCGCAGTACCGCCTTATCGCCATCATGACCGCCGCGTGCTTGACGTTTTTCCCTAATTGCGCCTTGATCTCCGGAAGCATCTCTTCAGCGAGGGCTCCATAATTGATGATGCCCCGTGAGAGAGCTTCCTGTATGAAGGGGCGTTTCCTGATTATCTGTTCTGCCAGATGTGCTATAGTTACCATTTGTTATTAGAATAACATTATGTTTATATTAACCTTTCGGATGCTTTTCTCCACCATGAAATTACAAGGAACATGCACGGCGCTCATAACGCCCTTTAAGGAAGACTATTCGATAGATTGGGACACCTTCGAGACCCTGGTTCATCTCCAGGCGAAAGCAGGGAACCACCTCGTCCCCTGTGGGACGACAGGGGAGAGCCCGACCATCTCGCACTCAGAACAACGTGACCTTATCCAGTTGACATGTGATATAGCGAAAGATTATCCAGGTGTCAAGGTCATTGCAGGTATAGGAAGCAATGACACCCGCGGGGAAGCTGTCCCTCTTGCGGAATTCGCCCTTCAGGCAGGAGCGGATTATGGCCTTTCAGTCATCCCTTATTACAATAAACCTGGACAGAGAGGGAATATCGTCCATCAAAAGAGGATTTCAGAGACTGGCCTCCCCCTAATAGTATACAACATCCCTGGCCGCTGCGGAGGTCCTGGCTTATCAGCAGACACTATCCTCTGGCTCTCGGATAAACCAGGGATAGCCGGTCTGAAGGCTGCAGCAGGAGTCAATGATGATCTGACTAAAGTGCTGCTCAACCGGCCTAATGAGTTCTCTGTCCTCTCAGGAGATGATACCCTGACCTTCTACATGATGGCAGCCGGAGCGGATGGGGTTGGTGTCGGGAATTCAACCGCTGAGAGGCTTGTGAGAATTGAGGGCAAACTTGACGCCATTCTTGATCGAATGGGCAGAATGGATGCTTGTAACA
>Ga0209575_10000508_pt1 | contig 23851 bp, 17 predicted proteins | sample Medcelwee11metaG_FD_187172 | JGI IMG/M metagenome (GOLD analysis project Ga0209575, IMG submission 187172) | Freshwater pond sediment microbial communities from the University of Edinburgh, under environmental carbon perturbations - Medium... | ecosystem: Environmental > Aquatic > Freshwater >...
TTCGTTCAGGGGTATTGATAAGGTGCGCGAAGCCATGCACTCTGTTTTTCTGTATCACGCGATTGATGCCGGGCTCGATATGGGTATCGTGAATCCAGGCATGTTACAGGTTTACAGCGAGATACCGGCAGATCTTCTTCAGCTTACTGAGGATGTTGTACTCAACCGCAGAAAAGATGCTACTGAGCGGCTTGTAAAGTTTGCTGAGGGTCTGAAGAATGAAGGCAGGAAGGAAGAAAAGGTAGACGAATGGAGATCTCTGCCAGTCGTTGAAAGGATTAAGCACGCCCTTATAAGGGGCCTTGACGAATATATTGAACAGGATGTTGAAGAAGCGCGTTCTCTCTTTTCCCGGTCAATTGAATTGATTGAAGGTCCTCTGATGGGTGGAATGAACGAAGTAGGCGACCTGTTCGGAGCCGGTAAGATGTTTCTTCCACAGGTGGTAAAAAGCGCCAGGGTGATGAAGAAAGCCGTATCAAAGCTTGCTCCGTATATAGAATTGGAGAGCGCAGGAGAAGAGAAGAAAAGTGCAGGGAAGATCCTCCTGGCAACAGTTAAGGGAGATGTTCATGATATCGGTAAAAATATAGTAGGGGTAGTGCTCTCATGCAATAGTTATGATGTAATTGATCTTGGAGTGATGGTCCCTTCCGAAAAAATCATAGATACTGCAATTAAAGAGAAGGTCGATTTTATAGGACTGTCAGGATTAATTACCCCTTCGCTCGAGGAGATGGTGCACGTTGCTGCCGAAATGGAGCGACGGAATCTTAAATTACCGCTGCTGATAGGAGGTGCAACAACTTCTGAAATACATGCCGCGGTTAAGATTGCCCCGGTCTATTCGAATGCAGTAATCCATGTTAAGGATGCTTCAAAAGCGGCAGGCGTTCTGGCTTCCCTTCTACAGGCTGATAACACCAATTACGTAACATCTGTTGCCCGGAAATATAGTAAGATGAGGGAGGATCATGCTGCTCGCCGTGATGTAAGAAATCTTCTGACTCTTTCGCAAGCCCGTGAAAACAGGCTTGTTACAGACTGGAGTAAATTTAAAATTGAGGAACCTCTTAATCCGGGGTATCATCTGATAAATGAGATAGACCTGAGGGAGCTTTCGGATTATATTGACTGGACATTTTTCTTTTTTGCATGGAAGATGTCGGGAAGATATCCTGCTATTTTAAGCGATCCGGTGAAAGGGGCAGAGGCTAAGAAACTGTTTGATGATGCAAAGCGTTACCTCGATGAAATTATAAACCGGAGGATAATAATTTCAAAGGCTCTCTTTGGGATTTTCCCTGCTGCATCGGTTGGCGATGATGTAAAAGTATATAATGGAACGGAGAGAGCAGGGCAAAAAGCTGTATTAAGGTTTTTAAGAAACCAGGAGTTTAAGGAAAAAGGAGTACCTAACCTTTCACTTTCTGATTATATTGCCCCTGAATCTTCAGGCATTAAGGATAATCTGGGTCTTTTTGTGGTAACGGCTGATATTGATAATGAGGTATTTAAACAATATAAAGAGGACGATTACGCTTCAATAATGATAAGGATACTGAGCGATCGTCTGGCTGAGGCAGCCGCTGAATGGCTTCATAAAAAGGTCAGGCAAGAATACTGGGGGTATGCTTCTGATGAAAATCTTGGAATTGAGGAGATGTTGATGGTGAAGTACCGCGGAATAAGACCAGCCCCGGGCTACCCGGCATGCCCTGATCATACTGAAAAGAGGATCATATTTAACATTCTTGATGCTGAAACTTCAATAGGTGCTGGCCTTACTGAAAGTTTTGCCATGACACCCCCAGCTTCGGTTTGCGGTTATCTTTTCTCACATCCTGCTTCATCTTATTTCAATATAGGGAAGATTGGCCGCGACCAGCTTGAAGACTACGCAAAACGGAAAAATATAACAATTGATGAGGCAGCCAGGTGGCTTGCCCCAAACTTATGATAATTACAGGAGATGAGTGTTATTGATAAAATTAAAAACGCGAAAGGACCATTATTTACTTTTGAACTGCTGCCACCACTAAAGGGACACAGCATTGACAGAATTTATAATACAATTGACAGGCTCGTGGAATTTCAGCCGGCATATATAAATTTCACCTCCCACCGGAACGAGACAATGTACCGGGAACGGCCCGACGGACTGATTGAGAAACGGGTAACACGAATCCGTCCGGGTACAATAGCCCTTGCAGCTGCAGTAAAATATAAATATAATATAACTGTTGTCCCTCACATTCTGTGCGGAGGATTTACAAAGGAGGAAACAGAAAATGTCCTGATTGAAATGAATTTCCTGGGCATTGACGATGTTCTCGCCCTTCGTGGTGATCCGCAGAGAGGAAACCGCAGCTTTATCGCCGAAAAAGATGGACATTCACATACTTATGAGCTGGTGAGGCAAATCGTCGATATGAATAACGGGAGATATCTTGAAGAGTCTCTTGAGGATACATCACCAACAAATTTCTGTATAGGTGTTGCAGGGTACCCTGAAAAACATTTTGAAGCTCCAAACAGAGAGACCGATATGGAAAATCTGAAACATAAGGTTGAATCGGGGGCAGGTTATATTGTAACCCAGATGTTCTTCGACAACAGGAAATTTTTCAGATTCAGGGACGAATGTAAAAAAATGGGTATCAATGTCCCGGTAATAGCAGGGATAAAGCCGATCTCAACATTGAACGATATCAGACTTTTACCCCAGACTTTTCATATTGATGTCCCCACCGACCTTGTTTCAGCTATCAGAAAATGCACTACCGACAAAGAGGCAAGGGAGGTAGGGATAGAATGGGCAACCATGCAATCGCAGGAACTTATAAAGGAGGGTGTCCCGGGAATTCATTACTACACTCTCGGACGTTCTGATAATGTTGCCAGGATTGTGAAGGCGTCGTTCTAATCCCCCAGGGGGGTCAAATCTTAAATGCCTTTTTAATCTTCTCTACATAATCCAGCTTTTCCCAGGCAAAGAATTCCACCTTTTTCTGGTAAACCATTTTCCCGTTCCCGTTTACAGATTTGGGTTTACTGCCGGGGACCTCATAATAAACATCAACATTCTTAACCTCAAAGTTACGGCCGAAGTGTCCGTACGATGCTGTCATCAGGAAGATCGGGTTTTTAAGTCCCAGGCGCTGAACGATTGAATATGGACGCATATCGAAAAGTTTGCTGACCTTCTGGCCGATCTCACCATCATGTAAAATATTCCCTTTACTGTCTTTAACATGGGTTGTCCCGTAGGTATTTACATAGAGACCTACCGGCTGGGCAACACCAATTGCATAAGCAACCTGTATCAGAGCCTGGTCGCATACACCTGCCGCAACCAGGTTCTTTGCAATATGGCGGGCAGCATAAGCTGCTGATCTGTCGACTTTTGAAGAATCCTTACCTGAAAATGCACCGCCGCCATGTGCTCCGTGGCCACCATAAGTGTCGACAATGATCTTGCGTCCTGTAAGTCCGGTATCTCCATGCGGTCCACCGATGACAAATTTCCCTGTCGGATTGACCAGGAACCTGGTATCATCTTTAAAAAGATTACGGATTCTTGAAGGAATTGATTTCTTTACTCTTGGGATCAGTATTTTCTGGAGATCGTCACCGATTTTTTTCTGCATTGCCTTTTCAGCAGCTTTTTCTGAAGCATGAGATTTATTTTTAGGAAGCACAAACTCATCATGCTGAGTGCTGATAACTATAGTATCAATTCGTACAGGCTTGTTATTATCGTCATATTCAATAGTAACCTGAGATTTTGCATCAGGTCTCAGGTATTTCATCAGTTTATTTTCATGCCTGATTGCGGCAAGTTCCTGCAGGAGAATATGAGATAATTCGCTGCTGAGGGGCATATAATTATCCATTTCGCGGCAGGCATAACCAAACATCATTCCCTGATCGCCGGCACCCTGTTCTTCGGGCTTGTCGCGCATAACACCCTGCCTGATATCTGATGACTGTTCATGAATGGTGGAGATTACTCCGCAAGAGTCAGAATCGAACCGGTATTCGGCTTTTGTATATCCTATTTTACGGATCACGCCGCGTGCAGTCTCCTGTACATCGACCCATCCGGATGTCTGGACTTCTCCTCCGCAAACTACAAGTCCTGTAGTAACGAAAGTTTCGCAGGCAACTTTGGATTCCGGATCCCACTTAAGGAATTCATCGAGGAGTGCATCTGATATCTGATCGGCTACCTTATCGGGGTGCCCTTCTGAAACTGATTCTGACGTAAATAAATATCCCATAGTTCTTATTATTAATTTGTATAACAACGGGCGTTAAGAATGGTTGATTGGGAAAAGGGAAATATCCGCAGTTTAGCATTTTTTCCTGTGGTTGCAATCAGAACAAATCTTTCCACCAGATAATTAAGGCACAAAGCAAATAAAAAAAATTCAAAAAAAAAAGATTATCCGTTTGTAAGATGCCTGAAAACCTCTTCAAGATTATTTTCTTCTTTTTGCAGCGAGAGTACTGTAAGATTATTTGACACCGCAAATGCAAAAATATCGGCACGTATATCTTTCTCTCCTTCAGCTTCTATTAACCAGACTCCTTTATTGAGACTTTGCACTCTCACAACATTTGGTATGGCCAGCAGGGCTGTTTCCGAAGGGTCTTTATCAAATCCGGCACGCACAATCTGCAATTGTTTTTTATTTATGGAGTAGATATTATCTTTCAGTTCATCTGCCATAATCTTCCCGTTGTTTATAATTATGATCCTGTCGCAGACAGCTTCTGCTTCCTGCATTATATGAGTTGAGAACATTACGGTTTTTTCTTTTCCGGCATCTTTTATCAGGTTCCTGATCTCGATAATCTGGTTCGGATCAAGGCCTGTAGTGGCTTCATCGAGTATAAGAACATCAGGATTATGGATGAGAGCCTGCGCAAGCCCTACTCTCTGCCTGTATCCTTTTGAAAGAGATCCGATTTTTTTCTTCTGTTCGGGGGCAAGACCTGTTACCTCAATGATGTGATCGATCTGTTTTTTTAATGAGCCCTCCTTTTTGTAAAGCGATGCTGTAAAACCGAGATACTCCCTTACATACATTTCGGGGTAGAGCGGATTGTTTTCGGGAAGATAGCCGATCTGTTTTCTGACCTCAATATTATTTAATGTTATATCAACACCATTCACAAGGACGGAACCTGATGAGCAAGGGATGAAACCAGTAATAATTTTCATCATTGTTGATTTCCCTGCCCCGTTTGGGCCAAGAAAAGCAACAATCTCACCTGTCTTTACCTCAAAGGAGACATTATCGAGAGCTTTTTGCTCACCGTATAGCCTGGTAACTTGCCGGACAACTATAGACATGATGATCTTAATCTCCCCAGCCGCCCATGAATTGGCTCGACTTTGTAAAGGATGCCTTCGGATTAACGCAGCAAACTGGTATTTTTGAACTGTTGGCAATTATATACTGCTCTGAAGCTCCTACCATATAATCGGCAAATGTTATGTTCTTGGTTGTGACGATCAGGATCAGGTCGGCATTGATTTTCAGTGCAAAATCGAGAGTCTGCTGAGGAAAATTTCCCTTGGGGACCTCGTGTATCTGATACTCTATATTGTTTTGTATAAGATATTTAATTGCAAAATTAAGGTTGATTTTGGTTTTTTTGATAAGGTTTGCATCGGTTGAGGTAGTTACAATCATGTGCACCTTGGAATCAAAATACTTACCCATATAGATAGCCATTTTGGTTTTCTCCTTATTTTCTTTCCTGAAATCAATAGGGAAAACTATATTATGATATCTTTCCTGGTCAACAGGAGGATCCTGTACAACAATAAAAGGAACTGTTGATTTCACAATAACTTTAAGGGCCCAGCTGCCGGTAAGCTTCTGCATCCCTTTCATGCCGTGTGTTCCCATAAGAACGAGGCTTACGTTCTTCTTATCCTTTTCCTCAACTCCCTTCTGGTTTACAAAATCGGCAATCGCTGTGAAAATACTTCCTTTGGCAATTTCAGGCAGAATCTGCATATTGTATTTTTTGCTGCTCTCCTCAGCAATATGCTTCAGCATTACTTTCTTTTCACCCTCTTCATTAGGTTTAATTGACTTATCAACAATATGAAGCAGACAGATTGCATCTCCTACCATCCGGCTGATCTTAACTGCATGAGCAAGGGCATGATCTGCCACTTCAGTGAAGTCCCATGGTACGACAATAAGTTTCTGATGCTCTTCCATAATTTATTCTTGTTTTTCAATTAATATCCAAAGTTATTCAGATTTTGCCAATTATCAAATCAACCTTTATCTGCAGATGGTGATTTATAATAAAACTCTGTTAAGCTAAAAATATTATAAATGAGGTTTCCCCGCTAACATTTTATTATTTTTGCGGGGTTATTTTAATTACGAAGTATGAAAAGGACAAAAATCAAAGAATTGTTATCATCACCAAAAACTGGTGCTGATGTTTTGGTGAAAGGATGGGTGAGAACAAAGCGCGGGAATAAAAATATTGTCTTTATTGCACTGAATGACGGATCGACAATTTCCAATATACAGATCGTCGCTGAAACCTCATTATTCAGCGAGGAGCTTTTGAAGGATGTTACCACAGGAGCTTGCCTGGCAATAACAGGGAAGCTGGTTGAATCTCAGGGACAGGGTCAGAATGTGGAAGTTACTGCTTCCAACATAGAGATTTACGGGAAAAGCGATGCTGAAACCTATCCGCTTCAGAAAAAAGGACATTCGATGGAATTCCTGAGAGAAATTGCTTACCTGCGTCCAAGGACAAACACTTTCGGTGCAGTTTTGAGGATTCGCCATTCAATGGCTTTCGCTATTCATAAATATTTTAACGATAAAGGATTTTTCTATCTTCATACACCTGTAATTACTGGGAGCGATGCTGAAGGTGCTGGTGAAATGTTCCATGTTACTACTATGGATCTGGCAAATGTGCCACGAAACAGTGACGGTTCAGTCGATTATTCAAACGATTTTTTCGGGAAACCCACCAACCTTACTGTCTCCGGGCAGCTCGAAGGTGAGCTTGGCGCTCTTGCTCTGGGCGATATTTATACCTTCGGACCGACATTTCGTGCGGAAAACTCAAATACTCCCAGGCACCTTGCCGAGTTCTGGATGATTGAACCCGAAATGGCATTCTACGACCTTACCGATAACATGGACCTGGCAGAGGATTTTGTTAAATACCTCATCAGATATGCACTTGCAAATTGCAGGGAAGATCTTGATTTTCTGAATAATATGATCGACAAGGGACTTCTTGAAAGACTTAACTTCGTTGTATCAAATGAGTTTGTCAGGATAACATATACAGAAGCAATTGATATTCTGGTTAATTCAGGTAAGAAATGGGAATATAAGGTTGACTGGGGAACTGATCTTCAGGCAGAACATGAAAGATTTCTTGTTGAAGAGCATTTTAAATGCCCTGTTATTCTTACTGATTACCCGATGTCGATAAAAGCTTTTTATATGAAGCAAAACGACGACGGCAAAACTGTCAGGGCAATGGATGTTCTTTTCCCGGGAATAGGAGAGATAATTGGCGGTTCGCAGAGAGAGGAGAATTATGATAAGCTTCTTAAGAGGATCAAAGACCTGAAAATACCCGAAAAGGATCTGTGGTGGTATCTTGAGACACGAAAATTCGGGACAGCCCCTCACAGCGGCTTCGGACTCGGATTTGAAAGGCTGATTCTCTTTGTTACGGGAATGTCGAACATCCGCGATGTGATACCGTTTCCCAGAACGCCCAAAAATGCTGAATTCTAGAAAACACATAGCTTAATTTGCAGGGACTAAAATGTTAAGTCAGAAGTTACAGCAAAAACTGCTTCAGAAACTTTCACCACAGCAGATACAGATGATCAAGCTGCTGGAAGTCCCTACTTTGCAGATTGAGCAGCGCATAAAGAAAGAACTTGAGGAAAATCCTGCACTCGAAGAGGGTACCGAAGAAGGAGAGGTTCCTGCCGAAGAGAACGAAGAGGAATCCTTTGAGGAAAAAGATAAAGATCAGGAGGAATTCACTCTCGACGATTACCTCGATGATGATGATATCCCCGAGTACCGTCTTCAGGCAAATAATTACAGCAAAGATGATGATAAGAGATCTGATATTCCGTTTTCAGGAGGATCATCATTCCATGAACACCTTGAATCTCAGTTTGGTCTGAGAGAACTGACAGAGAGACAAAAAATTCTTGGCGAATATATCATCGGTAATATTGATGAGGATGGTTACCTCCGGAGGGAAATTATCAATATTGTTGATGACCTTGCTTTTATACAGAATATTCATACTACAGAAAAGGAGCTTGAAGAAGTGCTCCTGGTTATACAGGATCTTGAACCGGCAGGTGTTGGAGCAAGAACATTGAGAGAATGCCTCATGCTTCAGCTTGAAAAAAAGGATAATTCAGATCCTGCAATGAAACTTGCGTATTCAATTATTGACCAGTATTTTGAAGAGTTTTCCAAGAGGCATTATGATAAGATAATTATGAAAATGGGGATCAGCGAAAGCGATCTTAAATCTGCAATTGAAGAGGTTCTTAAATTGAATCCAAAGCCCGGAGGGATATTCAGTGATCCTTTCAGCAAAATAGTACAGCCTATAATTCCAGATTTCATTCTTGAACTTTCTGAGGAAGGCTTTGACCTTCACCTGAATTCAAGAAACCTGCCTGAACTGAGACTTAGTCCGGCATACAGCGAGATGCTACAGTCTTACAGCAGGGGTAAGGGAAATAAAAAGGAAATGAAAGATGCTGTAATGTTTGTAAAGCAAAAGATTGATTCTGCAAGGTGGTTTATTGATGCCATAAAACAAAGACAGAACACTCTCCTTCTTACAATGAATGCAATACTCGAATATCAGCAGGAATATTTCATCGACGGCGATGAAACAAAACTTAAACCGATGATCCTGAAGGATGTCGCTGAAATGACAGGACTCGATATTTCGACAATTTCAAGAGTTGCAAACAGCAAATATATCCAGACACATTTTGGTATTTTCCCACTTAAATTTTTCTTTTCCGAAGGACTGCAAACCGACAGCGGTGAAGAAGTATCAACAAGGGAAATAAAAAGAATTCTGCAGGATTGTATCGGAAATGAGGAGAAGCGCCGGCCACTTACTGATGAAAAACTGACAGATATCCTGCAGGAAAAAGGATATCAGATCGCCCGCAGAACTGTTGCCAAATACCGGGAGCAACTAAATATCCCGGTTGCAAGATTAAGAAAGGAAATCTGATGATAACTGAAACAACTCATTCATCCGGCGATATTTTATCAAAAATTTTTGCAGCAATCTTCCACCCGCTGCTGATGCCTGTTTACGGGTTGCTTATTATCTTCTCCGCACCAACCCTTTTTGGATATCTGCCCTTACAGGTAAAAAAAATACTTCTGATGATTGTTGTAATAAACAATGTGATATTGCCACTTTCCCTGATGCCATGGTTCAGGTACAGGAATATTATCAGTTCCTGGGGAATTAAAGAGAGGAAAGAGCGAATTCTGCCTCTGTTTACAACATCTTTCTTTTATGCTGTTACAGTTTATATTGTTATGAGGTTTCATGTACCTCTCTTTATTAAGTCATTTTTTCTTACAGCAGTTATTCTCTCAATTGCAATTACAATAATCAGTTTATGGCATAAGATCTCAATTCATTCAGCAGGTGCCGGGGCGATACTTGCACTTGTAATTATACTGTCAGTAAAGATGCAGACGCCGCTTACATGGTTACTTGTAGCTGTAATTATTTCATCGGGGATTATTATGACATCGCGATTATGGCTGAATTCACATAAACCGGGAGAAGTATGGTCCGGTTTTTTACTGGGGGCACTGGTCTCTGGATTAATTCTGCTTCTCTTCTGAAAATATTCTTAGGCACTCTTCCAACAGAATTTTGCTTTGACTGATAATCTCTTCCGGGAAGGCAAGTTTAATTGAACAAATGGCTGAGGCTTCGCTTAGGTCTTTCTGGCTGACTGTGGAAAACCATCCCTTTGATTCGAGATATCGTGCAAGATATTCCTGCTCAGTCTGACCTGGTGTTGGTATCAGTAAACCACTGCAGTTAAGACTTATAAGTTCCATTATTGTTGTATAACCCGATCGTGAAATAATGACTTCACTGTCGATAATTACAGCTTTCATCACCTGTGCCGGCAGATGGCTGAACCAGATAATATTTCCCGAACGTGTCATTTCTCCTGATTTTCCGGGAATCCCTTCAAGAAAGACAGAAGGGATCTCCTTATCCAGAAGAGCACTTGTAAGTTTTTGTTTTAATATCCCTCTCTGGGGCTCCGGGCCGGATAATATAACTGTATTGTGCCTGTATTTAACCGGACTAGCTGCAGTTTCTGTTCCTGAGAATCTGGACAGGATACCTGTATACCTGGCATTCCGGGGTAACCTGACTCCATGAGATAACCTCCCCGAAACATTCAGATCGCCGGGGAGATCCGGTATAAGACAATAGTCATATTTATTTATAATGAACCTGTGGGCAATGACACCTAAGAATTCAAGAGAACCAAATGCTTTGGGAAAAGGGATCCTGATCATGTGTGTTACATAAACAGTCGTAATTTTTTTGTTCCACAAGCCGAAACGGTTATCACTTATTACAACGTCGATTGCAAATTCACGGATAATCTTTTTTAATCTGTGGTGTTCCTTAATGATATGGTAAAGAAGTACAGGAATCTTAAGCAATAGAGCCAGATACTGGGGCAGATGCTTTGAGTAACCGGGGCGGAATCCGGGGAAATCAATATATTCCAGTCCGGGCAATTCATTCCTGAAGAGCGGGAGATGCTCTTTTCCCGCACCGATGAAAACATTGTTATTCATCTCCCTGAGCCGTGATGCAACAGGTATCATTCGTGCAGCATGTCCAAGGCCCCATTCCAGCGGACAGATCAGTATGTTTTTCGTTCTTTCCAAAATCAGCCTGAAACCTGTGTTTTAATACCGAGTTTATTAACAAGAGCAGCTATGCCTTTAAGCTCCTGCAACGGGATTTTAACCAGATCGCCTCCTTCCGGAGTATCTCTCGAGATCGTATAGATCATCACCTCCGAAGGCCTTATCTTTCTTAATGCTTCAATCCATGCATCAATCTCTTCCGGAGTTGTATTATCAATAATTTCCCCCTTGTAAGTTCCGCGTAGGAAAAGGGTTTGTATGATCAGTTGTCCTTTAAACTGTTGAAGTTCCCTTATAAGCTCTTCAACTTTAATATTCACTTTTGGCTGATTATGGATCTTCACGGTAAGGTCGAACCCTGAATCGAGCTTAAGAATATTTGAATCGACCTTCAGAAGAGCTTCCCTTATTTTTGGTTTTGTTATTGCAGTTGAATTTGAAAGCACGGCAATTTTGGCTCCCGGGAAGTATTTGTTCCTCAGTTTAATGCTGTCGTCAATTATTCCGGGGAAATCAGGATGAAGTGTTGGCTCTCCGTTCCCGGCGTAGGTTATTACATCAGGAGCCTGGTTCTTTTCTATCATCGCAGCCAACTTCTGTTCGAGCGCTTCGTGAACCTCCTTCCGGGATGGGAGTTTTTCTCCTTTGATACCTGAAGAGTTTGTCCATCCGCATTCGCAGTAAATGCAGTCAAAATTACAGACTTTCCTGGTCGCCGGCAGAAGGTTGATCCCCAGCGAAACACCTAGTCTGCGGCTTTTTACAGGTCCGAATATTATCTTATCAAACAGGAATGTAGGCATTCTTTTTATATTAGCCGGGTCACTGAAGTTTCGGGTAAAAGCTTAAAGTTAATAAGATCAACATTATTGAGCAACAAGAGTCCCGGTTTCATTCCGGGTTCTATCTTCCCGAAATTCTGATCTTCTCCCAGGGCCCTGGCACCATTAATAGTTGCCCACCTTATAAGCTCCTCCAGTGCGATTGAAGGGAAATTATTCTGAAGCGTTTTTAGTTCAGAAAGGAGATCCGGTTTTTTGTTTGAAGCCAGACTGTCAGTCCCGATAACAATTTCGCAACCTTCCGATTTCAGCAGATCTGCCGGAGGAACTCTTTTTTCAATGTACATGTTCGAATTCGGGCAAAGACACCAGTATGTGTTTTTTCTTTTCCGCACTTCTCTTATTTCATTTCTTCCGGCAAATGTATTATGCACAAGTATAAGATTCCCCGAAGATGTCATTTCGTTTATGACGGCAACTATATGATCTGCCGGAAGATCCGGCTTATCAGGGAATAATCCGGCTTGTTCATAAGAATCCCTGAGAGGGCCTGAATGTTCTGAAAGAAACAGGGTTTCACCTTCCGATTCCATAAAATGAATGGAAGTAACCCTGCTGGTTTTTGTCTTTTCTTTCAGGAGCCTGAACAGAGGCAGGGAAACCGAATATACAGAATGTGGCACCAGCGACCATTGTAATCCTGATTTTTCAGCAACTTTTGCCACTTTTAAAATTTCGTTATATCTTTTTGTGGCTTTAGAAGGATCTATTCCAAATGCTTCAATAAGATTAATATACCTGATCTTACTTTCACTCTTAATTTTAAAAGTATCAGATGTGTTACAGATGTCGGCGCAAAGCTGAATACCATCCCTGTACATTTCTTTATCTGCAATAACGGCTGCAGTTTTAATATCCGGAAGCTCTTTCTTACGGATACTCCGGATCTGCATTATGAAGTCTCCAAGTCCTCCTCCTTCTGCAATAAAGCCTTTAAGGTGAGATAACTCAAGATGGTTGTGGCAATTAACGAAACCGGGGATTATGATACCGTTATAAAACCGGACTGATTGACTCTCAATTAAAGATCCATCTCTGTTTTCTATGCCAAGGATTGTTCCGTCATCATCAACACTGATAACTCCCCTTTTAAGCGGAGCTCCTGAGTTAGTGTAAATGAATTGTGCAGAGAAGCGTTTCATATTTATTTGCCGGTCCCCGTAAACGAAATATTCTCAATTTTTACATGTGGTTCCCCGAAATCCGGTCTGTTTTCAAAATCATAAAACCAGCCCTTAAATATCATAGTATCATTTTTCCCGACTTTCCCTGATACCGTATAGGTGTATGGTAGTCCGTTTTTTTGATATTTAATTATTGGAAGAGATTCAGGAATCTCCTTCCGTGTTGTATCAGAATTTAATAAAATGGCTGTGAAACACGGATTAATGGATTCGTCATCAGAGAATACAGTAACTGTGAAGCTCAGGTTATAGGATCCTGGAGGAGTAAGGATAAACTTAAAACCAGGTTTTTCTGAACTATTAATATCGGGTAATGAATAAGAAGTTTTTAAATTAAATTGATCCTTAAGAGGTACTATAACAGAATCAGGAATGTCTTTCAGTTTGGATTCCATCTCACTCAGTTGTGCCAGCGCCAGATCATATATCTTTACCAGCTTTTTTGGTTTATTCATTATGTAATATCTTATTGTATTGTCCACATCCCCTTTCGTATATCCGTGATTTTTAATCACATCGGTATAATTGGATACGGAATCTCTCTTTGAATACTGTTGCCTGATCTCAAAAAGCGAAAGAACTCCATCGGCCAGGTAAATATCAGAGAGTATTGAGATCAGAGCCTTTTCCGGTATGATTGTCTCTTTTTCTTCTTCATTTTTCTTTGTGCAGGCTCCCGACACTATCGCAATGAAAAAAACAGTCAGTACCACTACCTGCAAATACTTTTCAGTTCTGTTTTTCATTTTTATTAAGGTATTTTTTTGTCAGGAATCTAACCGGATACCATGCAGCCCAGTAGCCGATCAGAAGAACTGTTGCCGGTACAATTATGAAATCCTTTAATTTCATCACAACAGGATATGCATTCATAATCAATGATTGGCTATTCAATTTCACGAAGCCATATTCTTGCTGAAGCCAGCAGATCACGAAACCAAGAATTACACCTGCTGTGGCACCTATAATTGAGATAAGCCACCCTTCAAAAATAAATATTTTCCTGATCAGATTATTATCCGCCCCGAGACTCCTGAGAATTTCAACGTCACGCTCTTTTTCAATGATAAGCATCGTAAGCGAACCGATTATATTAAATGAAGCAATAATAAGAATGAGGGTGAGGATTACGAAGATAGCAAGTCTTTCTGACTGCATCACCTTATAAAATATTTCCTGCTGTTCGTAACGGTTCTGGACAATAAATCCCTCAGCGAATATTTTTTTGACATTTTTCTGAACAGAAGCGGCATCAGCATTTTCAGAAAACTTTATTTCGAGAGTGCTTACTCCATCTTCATTATCAATAAGTTCCCTTGCAAAATCAATCGGCAGAAAAACATATTTGGAATCATAGGATTGTTCAATCTGAAAAATTCCGGAGGTCAGGATGAATCGCCTGTTAAAGGCTTCTCCGGGATCGAGAGTGTTCACTGAACTTTTTCGGGGAACCCAGATCTCAAGAGGGGTAATAAAATTCACTCTTATACCAAGATACTGGGCAATACCAATACCCGGAACTGCCCATGATCGCCCGTTTTCAGATTTAAGGCTGAACACCCCTTCCCACATGGCACTATCGATATTAGTCACACTGCTGTACGCATCATCAACTCCTTTGATTGTTGCAATGTTTTGCCTGTCTCCGTATTTTAAGAGAGCATTTTCCTCAAGGGTCATTGAATAACAGGCTACTCCGTTTACATCTGCAAGCAACTGGAGCCTTGAGGTGTCCGGGACAAATGTCTTCCCTTCTGCTGCAGTAATTCTGAGATCGGGATCAAACGTGTTAAAAATAGAGCTCACCAGCATTTCAAGCCCGTTAAACACCGAAAGGATAATTATAAGAGCCATTGTGCCAACAGTTACTCCTGCAACCGATACCGCAGATATGATATTAATTGCATTCCGCGACTTTTTTGCGAACAGGTACCTCTTAGCTATGTATAACGAAAGTTTCAACTCTGTAATTTCCTTGCAGTGACCAGCAAGCCGGTCCCCTTTTTATGTTTTAAACTGAGATCTAAAAAGTTAAGTATCAGTGAAACAGGAAAGAATATCACGTAATACAGAGGTAGAAGAATGAAGAACAGATAAGATATATTCAGCATTTTTACCGGATACTTCATTGTTAGTCTCCACGAGATATTCCCGGGAACTCCATATGTATATTGTATTTCAACTTTTTCAAATCCGGCTCTCTTAAGCTTTTCAGTAATCTCTTTTATACTGTAACCATTCCTCACATGTTCATCAATAAAGGAATCATTTTCATCTTCATGAACATCTGACCCTCCCTGGTCCGAAGGAGTGGAAATCAGTAATATCCCGTTATCTTTCAGGGAATCATGAAAATTTCTGAAAACAATTTCATCTTCCCTGATATGTTCCATTACATCTACCGACAAAATGAAATTGTAATTCGCAGGTTCTCTTAATAATGCGAGATCTTCCATTCTGAAACTGACTCTTCCCGACAATCCAGATCTGCCGAAAAATCTGTTGCAATCTTCGGTCTGAGCTTTGTCAATATCAACACCAGTGATCTTCCATTTTTTATTCATCATTGACATACGCCATGTATATTGGCCCAGTCCTGAGCCGGCATCAAGAATCGACGATTCGTCGGGTAATTCCCGGCGGATCTTCCTGATAGCTTTTTTTACATGCCATGTACGGAGAAGAAGAAGGTCAAGCAATATATAAAAGGCCTTTCTCAGATATAAAGGACCTGAAAAAAGCCTGCTCAGTGATCTTTTTATAGGTTCGTATTGCATTAATATCAGGATTTCAGCAACTTGTCAATCTTTTCGATATAGTCAAGGCTGTCGTCTATATAAAAAGCTATATCGGGTACAATACGTAACTGTGACCTGACCTTTTGTCCAAGTTCAAATCTTATTTTATGTACATGGTCCTGGACAGCCTGAAGGATTTCTGCCTGGTCTGCTGACGGGAAAATGCTTATATAGACTTTTGCGAAGGAGAGGTCGGGGCTTACACGTACTTTTGTAATAGATATCAGTTTCCCGGGAGCATATTCAACTCCTTTCCGGAGAAAAATATCTGCAATCTCCTTCTGGATTAACCTTGATACTTTTTTCTGCCTGGTTGATTCCGTTGATTCCACTGCTCTATAATTTAAATAACGCAAATGTACGATTTTCCGGGGAAAATCCAGTTCCCTTAATTTCTTCACCGGCTCTCCTGATCCTTCTATCTTATCCACATGATCCAATTCTCTGCATACTATTTACACAGACTCACTTTTTGTCCCTGCTCTTTCATAATGTGTACTTATCCAGAGTCCATTTTTATGCTGTTGCAAAGAGAGGAAAAAGAAGGGGGTGAGTGAAATCAATGAATTTGAAGATGGATGAGGTCGAAGATTTCATCGGGCGGATTTAATCAAAAAAGAATTACTTTTGCTTGGAAATTTTATTGAAGAGTTTATGGATACGGTAGTTAGCGGCATAAGATCAACGGGGAATCTGCATCTGGGTAATTATTTCGGTGCAGTTATCAACTTTCTGAAGATGCAGAGGGAGAATAATTGTTATTTTTTTATTGCTGATTACCATGCCCTTACAACACATCCAAAACCCGAGGACCTTCAGGGAAACATAAAACAGGTACTGGCAGAATACCTTGCCTGCGGCATCGATCCTGAAATTGCCACAGTATTTATCCAGAGCGACGTCCCTGAAGTTACCGAACTCTACCTGTTGCTTAACATGAATGCTTATGTCGGGGAGCTTGAAAGAACAACATCATTCAAAGAGAAAATAAGAAAACAACCTGATAATATAAACGCCGGGCTGCTTACATATCCTGTACTGATGGCGGCCGATATAATTATTCATAAAGCTCATAAAGTGCCTGTTGGAAAGGATCAGGAGCAGCATCTTGAAATGACACGGAGGTTTGCACGACGTTTTAATATGATGTATGGTGTCGAATATTTTCCGGAACCTGATGCATATAATTTTGGAGAAAAGCTGCTTAAGATACCGGGCCTCGACGGTACAGGTAAAATGGGGAAGAGTGAAGGTAACGGAATATTCCTTGCTGACACCCCAAATGAAATCAGAAAAAAGGTAATGCGTGCTGTAACCGATACCGGACCAACTTCCCCGGGACAGGAACCGTCGGAGCCCGTTCAGAATCTTTTTACAATTATGAAGGTGGTTTCAGATCCTTCTACTGTTAATTATTTCACAGATAAACATGCTTCCTGCGAGATACGGTATGGAGACATGAAGAAACAACTGGCTGAGGATATTATTAAAGTAACTGACCCGATAAGAGAGCGGATTCACGAAATTCTTGCCGACAGAAAATACCTTGTAAAAGTAGTGTCAGCAGGTGCTGAAAGAGCAAGAGCCAGTGCCTCAAAAACCATCCGTGAGGTTCGGGAAATTATAGGATACAGGCCTTTTTAACATAAAAAAGAAAGCCAGGCTTTTGACCTGGCTGCACTTGAAGGATCAAGTATATGATTGAGATTGCCTGTGTAACTATATAAAATCAAATTGCGTGCCAAAAGGATAAATATTTTCAGGTATTTAACCTTAGTGAGCAGATAAAGTTTCTACCCGGAGCAGCAATACCCGATGAATAAGGACGGTACCGCAGGTCAAAAATATTCTCTATCCCTGCTCCAATAGTGAATCTTTTCAATATCTGGCTGGAAAGTTTCAGGTTTAATGTGAACCACCCAGGCGACCAGGGATCCCCGTTTTCATCAATGGAATATAAATATGGTTTTTCAATCTCTGACGGCGGCATTTTCTCTGGTTTTTTAGCCCCGTTATAGTTTGAATAGAGATCTGCCCTGAACCTGTGAGAATCATAAATAAAATGCGTCGACCCGAAAATAGGAGCGGCATGTCTCAGCGGGTCTCCGTTTTTTTCGTATCCTTCTGTGACGTTCAGTGACGACCTGACCGAATAACGACCGGAAATGTTAACCTGAACATTAAAATTAAACCCATAAACCTTTGCTGTACCTGTATTTGTAACGGCTTCCACCTTGCTAAGTTCATCAAGATACATTATCGAATCCTGTCCGTTGAAAAGGAAGTCATTCCTTGCCATCGCATTTGTAAGCCAGCTATGGTATGCGGTGAATTCTGCATGAACAATATTCCCAAAATCTTTTGACATACCGAAATCCAGATTGTATGCATACTCGGGTTTCAAACCAGGATTAGGGACGACTACAACTCCCGGTGCCGAATCAAAAACCTTACCTGCATCATCGAGGTTTGGCGCCCTGAATCCGGTTGATATATTAAGATTTATTTGAAATTTATCATTAACCCTCAGAACTCCGCCTGCTGCTCCGGTAAAAGCTCCATTTGAAATAGAGAGTTCCGTGAAAGGAAAGCTGTAAAAAGAATTATCTGCAATTGTCGAGAAAAGACTCACATGGTTATAACGCATACCTGTATTAACTGTAAGCTTTTCAGAGAGGTTATTTTTATAGCCTGCATAAAAAGAATAACTGGTGTAAAAATTATCTCCGTTGGGATACCTCGAGCCGGCAGGAGCAATATCTCCCGTAACAATATTGCGCGTCTGTGCATCAGAATTAATATCGTTGCTGACAAATTCAAAACCATAGAAAATCAGTTGATTGGTTCTCCTGAGAGTCTTATCAAAATCGAGATTCGCCGAAAAAATCAGTAGCTTCTCCGTCTGCTCGTTTAAAATATCTTTTCTAAAAGCCCTGTCGTGTCTGCTCTCTTCATAGCTTTGTTGTGCTGCCGTCAGCTTGGCTTCATTAAAAAACCTGTTGCCTTTATCTATTGTTAATTGCAGGCTGTTCATCATCCATTTTTGTGGTCCGTAATACCAATCGCCATACCTGAGAATTCCTGACTTATATTGTATTAGGCGATCGTACCTGGGGACATCAGATAATAATGAATAGTGGTTTGCAAGAACCAGATCTGTGTGCTGAAAAAGTTTCAGCCTCAGTTTATTCATTGTATAAAGTTGCCTGTATCCGGAATAGACCTGCAGATCAGGATCAGAATTTGTGACCACCGAATCTTTACCATCAATTCTGGCAACAAATTCCGGTCGGCGGTAATCAGGATTTTTCCTGCTCCCCATCCTGAGATCATCATAATCTGACCATGTTATACTTGTCAGAAAAGCAGCTTTCCTGGTTCCTGCATTGAAATCCAGGTGGAATGTTTTTTCCCTGTCAGCAGACGAAAACCGCGACATTACATCTGATTTGTAATAGGGCTTTTCTCCTGTCGACAGTAATGCTTTCTTAGTGTGGAAATCCATTACTCCGCCTATTGCATCACTGCCATATACTGTTGCCCCCGGTCCGAATATGACCTCCGCAGATTCCATGGAGGATGGATCAAGCGATATTACATTCTGAATATTCCCTTCACGGTATATTGCATTGTTCATCCTTACGCCGTCAATTACGATCAATACCCTGTTAGTTGAAAAACCCCGTATCATCGGGCTCCCTCCGCCAAGCTGACTCTTCTGTATAAACACCTCGTCAGAGATCCCAATGAGATCAGCTGCAGTCTGTGGATTCTGAAGCTCAACGGCAGGCTTGATAATGGTGGTTACTTTGTTGGGCACTTCATTACGGAATTGTTCACGACGGTTGGCTGATATTACAAACTCTTCAATGGCAAAGATCTTTTTTGTGAGGCTTACCTTATTTCCGGAATCTCTTATTTCGCTGAATGTAAGGCATGCCGGCTCGAAAGTAAAATGACGGAAACAGATTAGCTCCTCATCACTGAAAGCAGAAATATCAGCTTTCCCGGCTATGTTGGTATAAGTGAATTTTGTCTTTGAATTGTTAAAGATAGCTACATCGGAGACCGGTTTCTTGTCCTCGCTGTCAACAATTGTTACTGTTTGTGCAAATCCCTGAAGTGATGCCAACAGTATAAATAAATTTATAAAAAATATGCGGTTCATAAACTGATATTCTGTGATAGTATAAAAGTAAGAAAAAGCAGGCCAGCCCAGATTAGTCAGGCTTGATTATTAAAGGTAATATTTCTGATACCTATCCGTTAAGTTTACATTGATTACCTTTATTCTTTAAATTTGAAGCTGATCACCCCTTAAAGCAACAGAAGTGGGAAAACGTCTTGCAATCATTTCGGTAATTTTCCTTATCTCAGGTCTCGGGATGCTTGGATATTTTCTTCAGCAGGACAGAAGGACATTGCTTACAGATCCTTACATGGCAGTTTCGCCTGAGGCATGCTTTGTAATTGAAACTGTTGACCTTCAAAGTTTTATTAATTCTCTCATAACAGGTCAGGGTCTTTTCGGGGAAATTGGCAAAGTAAAGGAATTTGATTCCTTTAACAGGAAAATGAAATTCCTTGCCGACCAGATGAATAAGACAGGATTTAAAAAGATCACTGGTAGCAGTTCTTCTTTAATATCCTTTTATTTATTGGGAGATGGGAAACTTGCTCCGCTTTTATCACTTGCTGTTCCTTCCGACCTGAAAGTAAGGCAGGTGAGGGAGATATTGAAAACATCGGGTATTAAAGCAATCAATGAACATACGATTCAGGGAAGGAGTGTTCTGGAACTGCCATACCTGGCAGATAACAGGAATGATACTGCATATTTATCAGTAGTTTCAGGGTTGTTTATATGCTCCACTTCAAAAGAGGTGCTTATAAAAGCAATTCAACAGACCGGAGGTAGTAATGATGTAAGGAGCATTCCCGGATTTTCAAGAATATTACAGGCTTCAGGCAAGAATGAAGACAAAATATTTGTTGTTTTCAGCAACCTGCCGGGCCTGTTTAAGTCAGCATTCAAAAGCGAATATAGTTCAACGGCCCGGGAAATTGGCAGGATGGCAGGAGGTGCCGGCGGAGATATTTTTATGAGTGATAACGGCCTGGTACTGAGCGGATATATGGAGAGTATGGATCCTTCTGATATACTTTACAAGTACAAAACTGGTACTCCCGGAGTTTTTCATACATATAAGATTCTTCCATCAGCTACAGTACTTTCTGAATCTGTGATTTTGAATAATTCAGAAATAAAGGTGAAAGCCGCAAAAACAGAAGCAGAAGATCTTGCAGTAAAGTTGAGGGAATTTACAGGAGAAGAATTAACACGGGCTTTTATTGATATCAGTGATAGACCGGTAAATGAGAACACACTTATAATATATGAACTTAAGGACAGAGTTTTTGCCGAAAAAATCTTTCTTGACAAATTTTCTGATCTGAAAACAGAGGATAATGTGTTATTTTTTCAGCCCGATGACCAGGTAAAAGTCGCGGTTTACCGGACTCCGTTTAAAGGATTTGCTGCAGCAATGGTCCCGGGTTTTGCAGACGATTTTGATGACACATATTTTGCTTTTTATGATAATTTCCTGATAACAGGAAATTCCTTTGTAACAATATCAAGGCTTTTATATGATAATCTGCTGAATAAAACACTGGCTAACGATCTTATTTACAGAGATTTTGAAAGTACTATTCCTACCGTAGCCCGGTACTCTTTCTATTGTGTTCCCTCTCGGATTATTGAATATCTTGCTCAGTATCTTAATAAAGATATTATCGAAATGCTGAGATCCAACAGGAATTCACTTGACAAGATACAGGCTGCAGGATATCAGTTTGTTTCAAGCAATGGGATGATTTATAATAGTTTATCAATCAGCTTTAAAGATAAGGCACGGGAAGTATCAACAACTGAATGGGAAACTTTGCTCGATACTGTAGCTGCAGTTAAACCGTTCTTTTTTACAAATCACATAACCGGAGCAAAAGAGATCTTTATCCAGGATATGAAGAACAATGCATACCTGATAAACGCTGCCGGAAGAGTCCTTTGGAAGGTTCCTTTAAGCGAAAGAATCAGGGGTAATATTTATATGATCGATTATCTGAGGAACGGGAAGTACCAGCTTCTTTTTTCAGGGAAAAATTACCTCCATCTGCTCGACAGGAATGGAAATTATGTTGAAAGATATCCTGTTAAGCTGCGGTCTCCTGCAACAAATTCCCTGGCACTGTTCGATTATGATAATAACAGGAATTACAGGCTTCTGATAGCTGGTGAAGATAGGATGGTTTATGCTTATGACAGGGAAGGCAATGTTGTGAAAGGATGGAAACCTTTCAGGACAAACGGAATTGTCAATTCTGAAATATCCTGGTTAAGGGTTTCAGGAAAGGATTACCTCTTAATTTCTGATGAATCGTCTGTTTATTTTATCGACAGGACAGGAAACGCAAGACTGACACTGAAGGCGCCGGTGGTTAAAGCTAAAGGATCTGCAATCAGGTTAATATCAGGAGAAAGCCCAATGGTAGTATGCAGCGCACCTGACGGAACAATTCAGGAGATAAGTTTTGATGGCACTGTAACAAAATTCAGCCTTGGGAAGTTTTCCGGTGACCATTGCTTCGATATTTTTGACGTAAATGGCGATGGTTTTGGCGAATATATTTTTATTGACAGGGGGATATTGTATCTTTATAACTATAACAAGGCTGAAATTTTTAAAAGGGAATTCGGCTCTGATGAGCTTGGAGGTCCTATTAATTTTATTTTTTCAGCTTCCGACAGAAAGATCGGAGTTTTTGATATTGATAAAAAGCTTATTTATCTGATAGACAGAAACGGAGATACTATGAAAGGATTTCCATTAAGAGGAGCCTCAATGTTCTCAATAGGAAAATTGTCGGAGAAGAGCGGATGGCATCTTATTGTTGGAGGCACCGACAGATTTCTTTATAATTATAAGTTGGAAACAGATTTTAATTAATTCCGGTATGTTAAGGAAATTATTGATTTTAATAACATTTGCTGCATTTTATGCATCAACTGGTTGTGTCAGGGAAACCTATGATATGGACACTCTTTCAATGAGAGCGCATTTTTCCCCGACATTTGGAATCTCAGCATTCAGAGGAGATATATCGCTCAGCGACCTTATCGAGCCCAATGATACTGTCTTCTTTGACGAAAACGATCTTCTGAAAATATTCTTCAGAGAAGATTCGGTTATAAATTTTAAGCTCGACGATTATGAAAATTTTAACACTATCGGAGAATTCAGCTTTAACGAGGGCTATCAACTTAGTCCTTTACCTCTTTATAGTGTTAACGATACAATTACTTATGAACCCGGTAATGATATTAAAATTGAGAAAATAGTAATATTAACCGGAAGCATTGACTATAAAGTGACATCCAAAAGCCTCACTGCTTCTACTTTTACAGTTACTTTCCCGTCCATTTTCAGGGATGGTATCCAGATTAGTGAAAGTGTTGATTTGCCTGCAAATCAGACAGTTTCAGGATCTATTTCATTGGATGATACCTACCTGGATTTTAGCACCGACCCTGATAAAAAATATAACAGGCTTCCTATAAGTTGTTCTATAGAGGCAGAAACCGGCAGTTTCAGCCTGACTGATAGTATATATTTTGACCTTAACATGGAGAGGCCGGATTTCGATTACATAAAAGGATATTTTGGAAAACAGACAGAAACTATTGAGGAAGACTCTATAGATTTGGACATAAAAGAGATTCTTGATCACATTTCAGGCGATTTTCTCATTTCAAATCCATCTTTAACCGTGAATTATAAAAACTCATTTGGAGTTCCTGTTAAAATTAAACTTGAGGCAACAGGGTATAAAATGGAAGAGACTATCGGTCTCGATTATGATCCGGTAATCCTTAGCTATCCAGTTTTCCCTGGTCAAAGAGAAATTGAAGCCTCTTTGCAAATTAATAAAAACAACTCAAAACTTCCTCAGCTTGTTTCAATGCCTCCTGAGAA
>Ga0209575_10000511_pt1 | contig 23804 bp, 20 predicted proteins | sample Medcelwee11metaG_FD_187172 | JGI IMG/M metagenome (GOLD analysis project Ga0209575, IMG submission 187172) | Freshwater pond sediment microbial communities from the University of Edinburgh, under environmental carbon perturbations - Medium... | ecosystem: Environmental > Aquatic > Freshwater >...
GTAACCGTTTATTTCCGGGTCAGCAACCCTTATCTCTATGTTGTATGCCCGTTTCAGGTCCTCGAAGACCACATCGAGACGTTCGCCGTCATAAACGAGCATGTCAGTATGCCAGGCAAGGTAATTCACGTTTGTGTTGCGCGCACTTGATGCGTTGCCACCCGAGATCTTCCCAATGTATTCGGGTTCAAGTGTCAGGCTTTGTGAGCCATCCTCACTGGTGACCATAACCTTCCCTGATGCCACATAGACCTCCACCTCGCTTGTGGCGTTTTCAGTGATCACGTTGAACGATGTTCCGAGCACTTTCACGCTTGCCTGACCGGCATCAATAATGAAGGGGTGTTCTGCGTCAGGTGCAATGTCGAAGTAAGCTTCACCGTTCAGAGTGACACTGCGGGTTTCGCCCCTGAAACTCTTCGGGTATGTGAGCCGGCTGTTACGGTTGAGATAAACCTTACTGCCGTCAGCAAGGAGCACCTCAATGTTCTTCTCATCCGCGGCTGTGGCAACTGTTATCTTCTGAGGAGCAGCCATTTCGAAGAGGAGCCAGCCCGCACCGGCAATTATAACCACCATTGCTGCTATCCTTGCAAAGGTCCTGAGGAACGGAGTCCTGGTTACGGTCATCTGTATTACGGGGCTTTCGGATTCGATCCGGCCATTGAGTTTAGCCCATGCCTTATCAACGTCAATTATATCCTTCCCCGGATCTTTCAGGTCATTCCATTTCTTCATTATATCTGCCTCTTCACTGATCAGGTTGCGGGCATCCTCGCCGCTGCCGCTCTCCTCGCCGGATAGCCATGCAGCTGCACCGGCCCACTCCCGGTCACTCCAATTGTCTGTATTTTTATTCTTTTTCATTACTCTGCAAGTGCTTTTCTGAACTCTTTCAACGCTTTTCCCATGTCCGCTTCCACCGTTTTGAGTGAGACAGCCAGTTTTTCGGCTATTTCGTTATACTTCATCCCGTCAAAACGGCTCATTCTGAAGATCATGCTGCATCTTCCCGGCAACCGCTCAAGCACCCTGGCCACCCTTGCCTGGAGCTCGTTGTAGTAGATCAACTCTGTTACCGGCTCTGATGTCAGCTCAGCGCCTGCAACCATCTCGCCGGCGTGGCGGCTTACCACCTTCTGGTGTTCGATGTAGTGCAGCACCCTGTTGTGCACTGCCTTAAAGAGGTATCCGTTCAAAGAGCTTTCTATCTTCATCTCCTGCCTGTCCTTCCAGAGCCTGAAGAATAGATCCTGGACAATCTCCTCTGCCGCATCATGATCTCTGATCATCGTTTTGGCATAACGTACCAGCGAAACATAGGAGGATCTGAACAGCTTTTCAAACTCCTGTTTGTCTCCCTGTCTGATCCTCCCTATTATCTCACTGTCACTCTGCATGGGTCAGTGCCGTCTGCTTTTATTCTGTCCTGTCGCTGAATTTGACTTTCCTGCTCAGTTTGCGTATGGCTGCCTCTATGCTCTGGTCCGGCTCAATCACGTTATAGTCACCCCAGAAATCCGGGTCAGCGAATGCTGCCACCTCTTCCGTGAAGAAGTCCGAGGGCTTCATTCTCTCCTTGTTTGAGAACCTTACCACATCCTCTTCAGTACGGTCTGTGATGGCCAGTTCTGACATTGTTGTATAGTTTGTATTGAAGAGTTTCTTCTTCCAGTCGACCTTGAACTTGACTTCTGCCCTGGAATGGGTGAAGTACCATTTGCCGTCTATCTCACGGTATCTGACCATATAGGAAGTCAGTTCGGGAGTCACCTGCATTCCCATCGGTTTCTTCCTGATGAACATTGATGCTGCAAGTTCCTTGTTTTCAAGGTTGAAAGAGAATTCCACCTGTGCCACTGCATAGGTTTCGATGTCTATGAAGAGGCGTCCCTGGTAAAGAGGTGTGGATATTGATGGCTTCTGGTAGAAATTGATTACGTAGTTTGTCCTGTCATCTATCATGGCGATGTTGGAGAGCTCCAGGTCATACTGACTCAGAGACTCCTTTGTAAGGAAGGTCTCCGGGTTCTTCACCACATCGAGGTAAAGGGTGGTTGTGGGTCCGCCCTGCAGTTTGAAGAGGACGGTGTCCATCTTCTCCACGTCATTGCTTTTCCTGCCCTTATATATCCTTACTGCATCATAGCGGAGGTCACTCTGGTAGGGAGCCTTGAAGACTTCAACAACTGCCTCTCCGATTGAGATATAGTTGCGGTTCTTGCGGATAGTCTCGCGGTAGAAACCGGTCATGTCATTGGCAATCAGCGGATAGTTATCGTTAAAACGACTGATAACCTTTTCCAGGATCTCTTCAGGGATAAGGGGTTTCACAATTACCTCCTTGATTGGAATCATTGCCGTCTCCAGTGCTATCAGGTTACGCTGGCCGTTTGTTTTCATCTCTTCAACCGCCATCACCTTGTTCTTGTAACCGATATAGGAGAACTCAAGTTTTCCGGTCTCTCCTTCCGGCAGTTTAAGTGTAAACTCACCGTCAAGGTTTGTAACTGTAGATACATTGCTTCCCTGCACTGCTATGCCTGCGAACACAAGCGGCTGGTTCGTTTCAGCGTCAACCACCCTTCCGCGGATGATTGTTACCTGCTGCTGGTCTTTCTTCGCCCTGTCTGCAGCATCTGATGCTATGACATCACCGGCTGGCAGAATGAAGAGCAGAGCCGCCGCGATTGCTGTAAAAAGAATTCTTGATTTCATGGTCTTTCTATTTTTTTTGTTTGTAATCCGGATCATTGATTCATAATAAAGACCGGAATTACCCCTGAAACCCTATACATTGACCGGAAAAAATTGTTCATTTGCCTTTACCATGGCACTCTCATACCTGAATGCAAGTTACTCTGTTTTCTCTTATGCTGCCAGGAGATATGCCGGGATTTCAGCACATCCGCCTCTGCCGCCGGCAATAAGCATGGAGCTCAGCAGCGTGTGCAATCTCTCATGCCCCGAGTGTGTAACCGGTGCAGGTCTTCTTACAAGGAGAAACAGTTTCCTCAGCTACGACCATGCTGCTGATGCTGCATCTCAGTTGCGCGGCCATGTGTTATCTGCATGGCTCAGTTTCCAGGGTGAGCCGATGATGCACCCGGAGTTCTTCAGGATAACTGAACTTTTTGCGGGAATGAACCCGGTGATATCCACCAACGGCCATTGGCTCGACAGGGAGAGATGCATCAGCCTGGCGGAGTCGCCCTTAAAAAAAATCATAATCTCTTATGACGGCGTAACACCTGAAGCTTATGGCCTCTACAGGAACGGCGGCGATCATGCCCTTGTCACCGAGGGAATCAGGAGGCTGGCAGCTACAATCAGGGAGCGGAGGTCGAAGCTGAAGATTGTGCTTCAGTTCCTGCTGCACCACGGCAATCAGCATGAGTCACGCGCCGCTGCAGCCTTTGCCGCCTCAGTAGGCGCGGGTTTCAGGATTAAGAGCATGCAGGTGCTTGACCCTGCAAGGGCCGGGGAGTGGATGCCGGCAGACAGTCGGAAGTCGCGTTACACAGACCGCAGCGGCGCGTGGAAGACCGGAGAAGCACCGGCAAGGGGATGCTTCAGGATGTGGACATCTGCCGTCATAACCGCTGACGGTGACGTGGTGCCGTGCTGTTTCGACAAGAATGCGCGGCATGTGATGGGGCACCTTGGGAATATGACTTTCAGTGAGATATGGAGAGGCGAAAAGTATATCTCATTCAGGGATAAGGTGATGAAGAGCCGGCGCCTGGTTGACATTTGCAGTGAATGCCCCCAGGGAAGGAGCCTGTTTTTCAGAAGATGAGTCGCACCCGCCAACGCCTCCCGCCGGGTGGAATCTGTATTTTGGCAGGCAAGCGATAACTGCCGTTGCTGCGTAAGGGCAACTCATTTTTTTTGTATCTGATTGAAATGCTTTTTGCCACCTGCTTTGCAATTAGTAATTTTAAGGAATCCAAACTTCTTAATTACATGAAGATCCTGAAAGTTATCCTGAAAGTCCTTGCAGTGATCATAGCCCTCGTTCTGCTGGCAGGTATGATCATTATTCCGTCACTCCGCAAATCGGGCCTGCCCGATCTTAACGGCGAGAAAAACCTCGAAGGCCTCACGGCCGATGTAAAAGTCATTCGTGATGAACGTGGCGTACCTCATATATATGCCTCGAATGAGCATGACCTCTATTACATGACCGGATACATAACTGCCCAGGAGCGGCTCTGGCAGATGGATATGGTGAGGCATGCGACCCAGGGCCGGCTCTCAGAGCTGTTCAAGCGTGACATGTTCGAGACTGATTATTTCCTGAGGGCGCTTGGTATGCCCGCGAAGTCGCAGATGGTCCTTGAGAAGGAAGACCCGGCAATCCTGGCAGTCCTTCAGGCCTACGCTGACGGGGTCAATGCCTGGATCGCCCAGTGCGGCAACAAGCTACCGCCGGAGTTCAGGATACTCGGTTATAAACCCGAGCCGTGGACAATGAGTGAAATTACTAATATTATAGGATTCATTGGCTGGGACCTGGCATCGTCAAATCTCTCAAATGAGATATACAACTACAAACTGGGCAGGAAACTTGGTCCGGAGAAGGCATCTGAACTGATTGCCGACTGGAAAATGGTTGATGAGGTTGTTTTTCCGGAGTTCAAACTGGATGAGAAACTTGTTGACAGTGCGATGGCCGCCATTGGCGCAATGGAGGAGCTTGAAAAACTGGGCATTGTCACCCTCTCGGGCAGCAATAACTGGGCCGTCACCGGCAGCAGGAGCGAGACCGGCAAACCCATCCTGTCAAACGATATGCACCTCGGATTCAATGTGCCCGGTTTCTGGATGCAGGTTCATCAGGTAATCCCCGGGAAACTCAATGTCACCGGAGTACTGTTCCCCGGAGAGCCTTTTATAATCGCCGGGCATAATGACAGGATCGCGTGGGGTATGACAAACCTGAGCGTGGATGACATCGACCTGTTCGTCGAGACGGTTGACTCAACGGGCGACAATTACATGTATAACGGGGAATGGCTGCCCTTCAGGAAAGAGGAACACCTGTTGAAAATGGGGGCAGACTCTTCACAGACACGAGTAATTAAATACTCACATCACGGTCCGGTAATTTCAGGCATGCAGGGCATTGATGATGCGGTTCTGACGATGCGCTGGACAGGCTACGACTACAGCGACGAGATAAAGGCAGTCTACCTGCTTAACAGGGCAGGCAACTGGGATGAGTTCCGTGCAGCACTCAGCAATTTTAAATCGATCAGCCAGAACTTTGCCTATGCTGATGTCGACGGCAACATTGGACTCAACACCGGTGGCGGGATTCCCGTAAGAAAGGGAACAGGCCTTCTTCCCCGCCGGGGTGACACCGATGAGTATGAATGGAAGGGCTATGTCCCCTTTGAGCTGCTGCCATCATCATTCAATCCTGAAAACGGGTTCATCTCATCGGCCAATCAAAGAACTGTTACTGAAGAGTATCCTTTCTACATCAGCGGCGAGTTCTCAATGCCATACCGCATCATGCGAATACGGGAGATGGCTGCACAGAAGCAGATACTTGGCATTGAAGACTTCAAACGGATGATCACTGATAACCATTCTGCGTATGCTGCAATGCTAACGCCAATGATTCTGAGGGGAGCGGAGGCTATCAGTGACCCTGATGAGACGGAAAAGTCTGTCATAGAAGAGCTGAAGGGATGGGATTATACAATGGATGCCTCGCTTGTTGCTCCGTCGCTGTTTGAATTCATCAGGATGGAATTGGCCCGTCATATAATGCTTGACGAACTTGATGAACTCTACGGGGCTTCGCTGGGCAGGCAGCACGACTTCTACATTTACAGCCTGGCCAACGGAGGCCCGGACGGCTGGGTGGACAACACCGATACACCTGAGAAGGAAACGACGGATATTGTCATTGCACAGAGCATCAGGTCAGCTGTGGATACGCTCACAGCCCGTTACGGAGAATACGGTGACAACTGGCAGTGGGGAAGGATTCACACCTTCACGCTGGAGCACCCGATGGGAGGGGTAAAGATTCTCGACAGGATGCTGCGCCTGAACTCGAAAACTTACGGTGTCGGGGGGAGCTACCATACCGTGGAGCCTTATGCCTACAGGGATAATTTCAGGGCGCATCACGGCGCTTCCGAGAGACATATCTTTAATACGGCCGACTGGGATAAGTCGCTAACGGTTATCCCCACCGGAACTTCAGGCATACCTGGTAGCCCGTTCTACCTGTCGCAGACGGAAACATATGTTAACAATGGCTTCTACACTGAGCCTTTCTCAGACGAAGCGGTGGCAGCAGCAAAAAAATTCGAGATTACATTTAAACCGGGTGTCGGAAAGTAAAAGCTCAGACGATATTGCTGCAGGTGATCTTATTACCGTGACCGGATGTCAGATCATCAGCCTGACCACTGTGACTTTGCCGTCACATGTCAGGCGGGCCAGGTAGATACCTTTCGCGAGGTTTCCCACTTGCAACTGCAATCTGCCGCCGTCAGGGGTGATGGTTTCATGACGGACAATCCTTCCGGAACCGTCGGCCAGTTCAACCGATACTGCTGAGCACCGTGCGAAGCCGGCAGACTCAATGTTGACAAAATCAGCGGCAGGCTGGGGATAAACAATCATATCACCGGAAGGCACGGCCTCTTCAATACTGTTTAGAATACTGAGATGAATTTTAAATATACCAACGGCACCTCCGGCGCTTCCGTCTACCTGTATCCAGTACTTCTGGCCGGCGGTCACATCCATTGAGACGATGCGCGGGTAGGGGTCAGTGTCGGTATAATCATCGTTGGCTGCCTCCAGTTTATATTTACCCGAGAGAATGTCTGAGGCTGATGCAGCGCTGTAAACTGCTATCTGATTGTCAAAACCCGTTGAGAAGAGCGAAATCGTCTGATTCACTTCCGGAGTAAAGGTGAACCAGACACTTCTTTCTACTATATCCAGGCCGGTGCCGTATTCATCACACCAGGAAAGCTGCCCGGTGCAACTTGAGAACGGAGGTACAGGCTCACCCTGTTCTGCTGTGGCGCATGAGTTTGAAAAAGGCCCTGAAATTCCGGGCAAAATTGTCCGCGCATTTGTGACACTGTCATTTGTCTGTGCCTCGAGAGGCATATTTATTTCAAGCGTCCCCTGGCATGAACCATGAATGCCCGTAAGTGTCATCTCAATAACAGTGCTTCCTGTAAGAGTTTTGCCATCAAGTACTTTGATTTCGACCGGATTGGCGGTATTGTTCTCTATCCGAAAAAGTTCACTTGATTTGCCGGAGAGAGTCCAGAGATAAGCATCTGCACCGAATGCCTCAAGCTTTAGTCCTGAGAAGGAGGCGATGCATGAGTCTGTGAGACCGGAAGGGAGTGCCCTGAGGGAAAGAACCGCCCCGGCACTAATGAAGTTGTTAAGTGACAATTCATTTTCGCCCGCACTGTTTGTAACTTTGAGTGTCACACTATAGAATCCGTTATTCGGGAATGAGACTTTAGGCGACTGTGATGATGCGGTTGTACCATCATGGAACTGGACATTTCCGGGCCTGAAAGTCCAGGTCCACTCCAGCGGTTCGAATGCAGAAAAGCCAGTCAGCCCGACCGGTGCATTGAGGCACACATTGGAAAATCCGGATGCAAATTGCGGGTCTGGCCGGTTGGTTGCCGGGTAAAATCCATCGACAGAGGTGACTCCTGTCAGACCCGGATCCAGAAATGACTGTAAAGAAGGGTATCCGTTATCCGGGTGCCGCCATGAGTAGCTCAGTTTTCCATAATAGTCCAGGTCAGACCCGCCGTGGAGCTGGCCGGTTATTCTTTTGTTCTGGTCAAATAGCGGAGCGCCTGATGAGCCTCCCGAAGTTATACCCTCATCAAAGTTCACTGCCCAGTGTGTGCCTGCGGGTGATATGTTACCACCCTCCCAGGGGATTGCTTCCCGGTTTATTCCTGCCTTATCTGAATCAACCGATATCTTCTTTGCTCTCCCTCCCGGATGGTGTATGCTCACTGAATTTTCCGGAGGGGTATCACCAGCATCCCATCCGGCGAAAAACGGATTATATGACAGCGGGATCAGCCTGTCAAATTGGAGAAGTGTATAATCTGAAGGCATTCCTGTGGTAAGCAGGTATGATCCAGAGATTGTCTGGGACGGATCGAGTATGACAGAGGTACAGGCAGCTCCCTCGTAGTTAAAGTAAGCAACTATCGAAGAAGCTTTTTGCGGAGTACTTATACAATGGGCAGCGGTAAGGAAATAGGGGGTAACAGTATTATTGACAGTGTTTATCAGAGCCCCGGTGCACAGATAGCTGTACTGACCGTCATTGAATGTATATCTGCATACGGAATGCTTCTGATTCTGAAAGGGGATACCCTCGTCGCAGTTAATTCCGATGAAGCCCTCATTGTCAGTGTTTCCTGATTTCGGCTTGAGAATATCAAGGTATGCCTGTCCGACAGAACCGATTGCGATCTCGCCTTCAAACGGGACCCCGGCAGGTTCGTAGTACTCTATTATCACATGATCACCCGGGAAATCACCCGTAACGAAAGCCAGGTCATCTGTAATGTTATATTCAGTAAAGGCTCCCCTGACCTCTGTATAATCCTCATTATAAAGAAAAAGCTGAGCACCGTCAGGGACGAGATATTTCCGGAATATTACCTGAAGGGACTTTCCCGACGGTGAGTTAATCCTGTATTGCCAGATTGTTCCGCCGTCTGTCAGGAGAGTCCTTGTTGCCTGTTTTCTGATATCAATTTCAACACTTTCAATTACGGCATATCTCAGCGGAATGTTGTTTTCGGTGTTGCTGAGGGCAAGTGCTTCGTTATCTATCCGTGAAAGCTTATGAGCTGCTATCTGCTTTGTGCTTTTCACCCCGGCTGATTTGAATGAGGGTGGCATGCCTCCTTCTGAGACCTGTGCAGAAAGATGAAAGGTTGCGGCAAAGCAAAGGAATATAAGAATTGTTTTTTTCATTTCACTTTGCCGGAGGATTAAAGAACAAAGCTATCCTGAGGTGACTCAGACGGTCATGATCTCCTTTTCCTTGGTTTCCATGACCTTGTCGACGCGGGCAATGTGCTTGTCAGTCATCTCCTGGATCATTTTTTCACCGGTTTTCTCCTCATCTTCCGGCAGACCATCCCTGAGAAGTGTTTTTAGCTCATCGAGGAACCACTTCCGGCCTGTGCGTATGCTGATTTTGGCGGTTTCGCCCTCCTGCTTTACCTGTTTTACAAGCTGGTGGCGCCTCTCTTCAGTAAGGGGAGGCACGTTGATGCGTATGACCTCACCGTTGTTCATCGGGGTCATGCCTATGTTAGCGGCCAGAATCGCTTTCTCGATGATTCCAAGCATGGTTTTTTCCCAAGGCTGGATAAGAATGCTCTTTGCGTCAGGTGTGTTTATGTTTGATACCTGTGCCAGCGGGGTCATGGTGCCGTAGTAATCGACCGATATGCCGTCAAGCAGCAGCGGATTGGCGCGGCCGGCACGAAGGTGTGAAAGTTCATACTCAAGGTGCTTGATGGCTTTTTCCATCCTCTCCTCGGCTTCATCCCTGATCAGTTCCAGTTCTTCACTCATTTTGTAGTCGTTATCTGATGTAGGCAAATGTAAAAAAATCTTTTCAGAGAGTTATAAGGGTACCGCACCGGCTTCCCTCCGTGACAGCTTTCAGGTTGCCTTCCCTGTTCATGTCAAAGACAATCAGGGGCATGCCGTTTTCACTGCACATGGCGAACGCAGTCTGGTCCATCACTCTGAGCTTCTTTTCGATTGCCATGCCGAACGTAAGGGTCTCAAATTTCACGGCCGATGGATCCTTCTCGGGATCAGCATTATAGACACCGTCAACGCGTGTTCCTTTTAGCAGGACATCGCAGTTCAGTTCCACTGCCCGGAGTGCGGCAGCGGTGTCAGTTGTAAAGAATGGATTTCCCGTTCCCCCGGCCAGTATTGCAACGCATCCGCAGTCCAGTGCCGCAGAGGCCTTATCGCGGCTGTAAAGCTCGCCTACCGGTTCCATGCGGATTGATGTGAATACCTTTGCATTGCATCCGGCCCTGACCAGGAAGCTTTCAAGAGCCAGGCTGTTGATCACGGTTGCAAGCATGCCCATCTGGTCACCTTTCACCCTGTCATAGCCTTCACCGGTGCTTCCCAGGCCACGGAAGATGTTACCTCCCCCGATGACCACAGCCACCTGGCATCCGGCATTGACAATCTCCGTTATCTGCCGGGCATAGCTGGCCAGCACTGCAGCATCAATACCGGTCCCGTCCGGACCACCGGCTGACTCTCCGCTGAGCTTAAGCAGTATTCTCCTGTACTTCATTACAATATCCTCTTTTATGAGTTTTTCGAAAATAGCAAAAAATGTGCCCGGACAATCATCCGGTGTGAAAAAATGCAGCGACGCCCCTTCAGAGGAGCGCCGCTGTAAGCTTCAAACAGGGTGTAGCCTGTTTATTCCTTCTTTTCCAGGGTATCTGTCCTGAAGATGTACCAGAGAGGACAGGTCTGTGTCAACGCTGTGAGAACCAGGATTATGGCAAGGATAATAAAGATAAGTCCGAGAAGCTTTCCTACGCCAATAAAGTAGAGAATGACAAGAATAGCTGCCAGTACCAGCCTGACAATCATGTCTGTTTTACCGATGTTCTTTTTCATAGGTCATTGAATTTTAGTGATACAATTTACTAATTATTTATTACACCGGTGTAATCAACCCGGCTCTGGCCGCCGGGAGACAAAAAAAAACGACGCCTCGCCGGCGTCGTTCTCCATCTGTTAAGTATGTATTTTGTCAGACGTTGAGCGTAAAGCGGACAAATCCGGTTGCCTTAAGACCCTTGTCATGGCTCTCGAGGTACTGCCTGATTGTAAGCTTGCTGTCCTTTATGAACTCCTGGTTCATCAGGGTGCCCTCCTTGAAGAACTTGTTCAGTTTTCCCTGGGCAATCTTCTCAAGCATATCCTCAGGCTTTCCTTCGCGACGAGCCTGGTCCCTTGCAATTTCCATCTCCTGTGCAAGTATCTTTTCAGGAACATCGTCCTTGTCAACAGAGACGGGATTCATGGCAGCAACCTGCATTGCAACGTCCTTGAAGACCTGCTGGTCAATACCTGCCTTGCTGAAGCCTACCATTGTGGCAAGCTTGTTTCCTGCATGGATATAGGCTTGAACGGCAGGTGCACTGATAGAGCTGAAGAATGTGAGTTCGAATTTTTCACCTGTAATACCGCTCTTTTCAAGAACCAGTTCTGCAGCCTTCTTGCCGTCAACAATAACATTCTTAAGTCCCTCAAGATCAGCAGGTGCTGATTTCAGAGCTGCATCAAGTATATTATTTCCGAGTGCAATGAAGTCGGCATTCTTAGCAACGAAATCGGTCTCGCAGTTAAGTGCTATCATCATCCCGGTCTTGCCGTCAGCGGTTGTCTTTGCAAGCACAACACCCTCACTGGCTTCGCGGTCAGCACGCTTGTTGGCAATTGCCTGGCCTCTTTTGCGGATCAGTTCCTGTGCCTTTTCAAAGTCTCCGTTTGCTTCTTCGAGGGCCTTTTTGCAATCCATCATGCCGGCGCCTGTCATCCTTCTGAGTTTGGCGACATCGGCAGCGCTTATATTTGACATAGTATTAATTCTGTTTAACGGTTGTTTTAATTATTCTTCCTCTTCGGTTGTCTCTTCTTCAGCCGCATCAGCTTTTTCAATCACTTCCTCTACTGCGTCATCAGCCTTTGCTGCAGGCTGAGCCTCTTCGTAGTCGGCTGCTCTGAACTTGCTCTTGCGTCCGCCTTCCGGTGCTGACTCCCTGTCAGACTGGGCACTGTCCTTGTCCTTCTCTGCCTTGCGCTCGTTGAGTCCCTCAGCGATAGCCTGGCACATGATGTCAATCACGAGTGAGATTGACTTGGCGGCGTCATCATTGGCTGGTATTACGAAATCGATCTCCGAAGGATCCGAATTGGTATCAACCATTGCAAACACTGGTATCCCGAGTCTCTTAGCCTCATGCACGGCGATGTGTTCCTTGGCCACGTCAACAACGAAAAGCGCTGAAGGCTGGCGGGTCATGTCGGCTATTGAACCGAGGTTCTTTTCAAGTTTGGCTCTCTGGCGGGTGATCTGCAGTTTTTCCCTCTTTGAGAGGTTGTCAAATGTTCCGTCAGTTGCCATTTTGTCTATTGAGCCCATCTTCTTTACCGCTTTGCGGATGGTGGGGAAGTTGGTGAGCATTCCGCCCGGCCATCTTTCAGTCACATATGGCATGTTGACCGATCCTACCTTTTCAGCAACGATGTCTTTCGCCTGCTTTTTGGTTGCAACGAACAGCACCTTGCGGCCTGACTTGGCTATCTGCCTGATTGCATTGGCAGCCTCATCTATTTTGACGGATGTTTTTTCAAGGTCAATAATATGAATGCCGTTACGCTCCATGAAAATATAAGGAGCCATAGCCGGGTTCCATTTTCTCTTCAGGTGCCCGAAGTGTACGCCGGCATCAAGTAATTCTTTGAAATTGGTTCTTGACATTTTGATTGTGTTGTTAAGTTTACGTTCTGTGAAGTCAATTGCAGAGTAGTTCCGCGCGGGAAGTCAATGCAATTTAGATACTAAACCTGCATCTATAATAATTGCTGTTGAACTCCTAACGCTTGCTGAACTGGAACCTCTTGCGTGCCTTGGGTTGGCCCGGTTTCTTTCTCTCCACTTCGCGGGGATCGCGGGTGGTGAAACCTTCAGCTTTCAGCTTGGGCTTGAACTCCGGATCAATCTTGATCAGAGCCCGGGAAATTCCAAGACGTACCGCCTCTGCCTGACCTTTCGATCCACCGCCGTCAAGGGTGACTTTGATGTCATATTTGTCGGCAACATTAAGAAGGTTAAGGGGCTGAAGGACAACATACTGAAGGATCTCATTCGGGAAATACTGCTTGTACTCCCTGTCATTGATCGTAATCTGTCCCTTACCGTCGCTGAGGTATACTCTTGCAACAGCCGCTTTCCTTCTTCCGATAGCGTTGATAACTTCCATGTTTCTTACTTAATGGTTTTTAAATCAATTAGTTTGGGTTGCTGGGCCTCATGTTTGTGTGCCGGGCCCTCGTACACATAAAGGTTCCTGAAGATTTCGCTTCCAAGCCTGTTCTTAGGTAGCATACCCTTCACGGCATATTCAACAAGCCGTATGGGATGCTTCTTCAAAAGCTCGTCAGCCTTGACGATCCTCTGGCCTCCGGGAAAACCCGTATGCCTGATGTACTCTTTGTCGGTCATCTTTGCTCCCGTCATCGTAACTTTTTCTGCATTGATAACAATTACGTTATCACCGCAGTCGACATGAGGTGTGAAGCTTGTCTTGTGCTTCCCCCTCAGCATCAGGGCAACAACAGATGCCAGACGTCCGAGTGTCTGACCCTCCGCATCTACAAGTACCCACTCTTTCTCAACAGTCGCTTTATTGGCTGACACTGTCTTGTAGCTTAAGGTGTTCACTTTGTACTAAGGTTTTGTTAATTAATGATTTTTTAAAATAAAAACCCCATTTTTGGGGTCTGCAAAAATACAACATATTTTTATTCCGAGCAATATGTTGTACTTTTAATTTCTTAAATATCCGCATGTTCAGCAGGTTCCGCCATCAGAGCATCTGTTTCATGTTCCGCCTCCCGGCCGAACTACTGAGACGACAATACCTTCGGTTCGTCAACAGGTGCTGTTCTTTTCTTATTTTTACACCCTGTTAATTGTCACTGGCAAAAGTAATGAAACTTAACACTGAGGAGAGGATATACCTTGAGATGGCCATAAAAACGGCTGACGGCAATATGGCTGACGGCGGCGGCCCTTTCGGCGCAGTCATCGTCAGGGACGGCACAGTAATCGCCAGCGCCGGCAACAGGGTTGTACCCGGACATGACCCCACCGCCCACGCAGAAGTCATGGCAATCAGAATGGCCGCTTCCGCATCGGGCACCCATGATCTCAGTGACTGCGTCATATATGCCTCCTGTGAGCCTTGCCCCATGTGCCTCGGCGCAATTTACTGGGCAGGCATCAGGCGGATCGTTTACGCCTCCGACAGGTACCGGGCCGCCGCCGCCGGGTTCAGTGACAATCATATCTATGAGGAGCTTTCGCTTGACAGCTCTGAGAGAAGCATTGCAATGATCCGTGGCATGGAGAAGGAGGGCGACAGCGTACTGAAGAAGTGGGAAGATGACCCGGACAAAATCCGGTATTAACATTGCAGAGATGCTAAGAGCAGACCGGACTTTTTTTCTTGACGATGCTGTAACAGTGGCCAGGCAGCTGCCCGGCATGGAAATAGTTCTGGAAACAGGGGAGAAAGCCGGAAGATATATGATCACGGAAACGGAGGCCTACATGGGTGATGGCGACAGGGCTTGCCATGCAAGCCGGGGAAAAACGCGAAGGACCGAACCTATGTACATGGAAGGCGGGCATTTATATATTTACTTTGTATATGGCATGCACTGGATGCTGAACGTGGTTACAGGTCCTGCAGATAGCCCTCAGGCAGTACTTATAAGGGGTGTATCTCAGTTTTCAGGGCCCGGGCGGGTGACAAAAGGTCTGGGTATTGACGGCTCATTCAACAGGGAGGACCTGGCATCGTCAGGGAGGATCTGGATCGCAGGGAACGGATTCCGCCCGGAGCTTGATGCCGGACCACGGGTAGGGATAGCCTATGCCGGCGAGCCATGGGTGAGCATGCCGTGGCGATTTGTAATCAGGAACGAAAAAGAGAAAAGATGACAAAAGGATTCAGAATGTTGAACAACCTGACGGGGTGGGCAGTGTTTGCCCTGTCACTCCTTATATATCTGCTGACAATTGAGCCGACAGTCAGCTTCTGGGACTGCGGCGAGTTCATCCTCTGTTCCTACAGGCTTGAAGTGGGTCACCCTCCCGGTGCTCCGTTCTTTCTGCTTCTGGGCAGGTTCTTCACACTGTTTGCCGGAGGAGACACCTCGAAGGTGGCAATGATGGTGAACATTCTTTCCGCCTTTGCCAGCGCCTTTACTGTCCTGTTCCTGTTCTGGAGCATCACGCGGCTCATCCGACTGGCTACCGGCGATGACCTTACAGTTAAAGGAGGCAAGGCATTTGCCATACTGGCAGCAGGAGCCACCGGAGCCCTGGCTTACGCCTTCTCGGACACCTTCTGGTTCTCAGCTGTTGAAGGAGAGGTATATGCAACAAGCTCGCTTTTCACCGCTGCCGTCTTCTGGGCAATTCTCCGCTGGTATGATGAGGCTGATGATCCTCACTCAGGCAGATGGATCATCCTGATAGCTTACCTGATGGGCCTCTCCATCGGGGTGCACCTCCTGAACCTCCTGGCCTTGCCTGTGATAGTCCTGCTCTGGTACTTCAGGAAGCATACAGCCACCACCAAAGGCGTCATCTGGGCACTCCTTGCCGGATTCCTGATTCTCGGCGTGCTTAACTTCATCTTTGTGCCGGGCGTTGTCAAGGTGGCAGGTTGGTTCGAACTCTTCTTCGTTAACACCCTCGGACTGCCATATAATACCGGGTTGTACATATACCTCATCCTTCTGACCGGCCTTATCGTCGCAGGCATCTGGTATTCGCTTAAAAAGGGAAGGAAGGTGCTAAACTTCGCAATGACAGTAATTGCCGTGCTGATGCTCGGCTACTCCTCCTTCGCCCTAATAATCATAAGAGCCAACGCACATCCGCCGATGAACCAGAATGATCCTTCGGACGTCTTCTCGTTCATTTATTACATCAACAGGTCGCAGTATCCTCGCGCACCATTCCTCTACGGTCATTACTACTCTGCCCCGGTGACGGGAATCGACAAGAAGATCGGCGGTTATAACAAGAAGGACGGCAGGTATGAGCCGTATTACACTACTGAATATAAGTATGACAAACGGTTCATGACAATCTTCCCCAGGATGTACAGCAGTGAACCGGATCATATAAGGCAATATGAATACTGGGGTAAGGTGAGAGGTAAAAAGGTCACCGTAAGGTCTGGAGGCGGAAATGAACAGGCCATACTTCCAACCTTCGGTGAGAACCTGCGCTTCTTCTTCAGATACCAGGTGGGTGTCATGTATGGGAGGTATTTTATGTGGAACTTCTCGGGGCGGCAGAATGACGTTCAGGGCAACGGTAATGTAATGGACGGAAACTGGATCTCGGGGATTCCGTTTGTTGACAACCCGAGGCTTGGCGATCAGTCGCTCCTGCCAGAAGAGAACCGCAATAATCCTGCCCGGAATACCTATTTCCTTCTGCCTCTCCTGGCAGGCCTTGCAGGTATGTGGTGGCAGTACCGCCGTGATCCGAAGGGGCTGTCGCTTGTGCTCCTTCTGTTCCTTATGACAGGACTGGCAATTGTGACCTACCTCAACCAGAGCCCGAGCCAGCCCCGGGAGCGTGATTATGCATATGCAGGCTCATTCTATGCTTTTGCCGTATGGATCGGTATGAGCGTCATGTTGATCTATGACCTTCTGAGGAGGTTCATGAAGGAGTATCCCGCGGCTGTGATCCCGTCAGCTTTGATTATGGCAGCCGTGCCGCTCCTTATGATTATGCGCAACTATGATGATCATGACAGGTCTGACAGATACACGGCAAGGGACATCGCTGCAAACTATCTCTCATCCGTTGATCAGAACGCAGTGCTGCTTACCTACGGTGACAATGACTCTTTCCCCCTCTGGTATATTCAGGACGTCGAGGGTTACCGCACAGATGTCCGTGTTGCCAACCTCAGCTATCTGCAGAGCGGATTTTATATTGAAACCATGAGCCGCAAGGCATTTGAATCAGACCCTCTGCCGTTTACACTCTCCCCTGAAAAGTATATAGAGGGAGAGCGCGTCCAGCTGCCCGTTGAGGAGATGATCAAGGAACCGATTCCGATACGTAAGGTAATGGAGTTTGTTGGTTCAGATGACCCGAAGGCAAAAATGGATCTGTCAGGACGAGGCGATTTCTTCAATTTCATACCTGTAAAAGAGTTTATTGTAGATGTCGATTCGGCGCATGTCATTGCAATGGGAGCGGTCAGGCCTTACCATGCCGACAGAATGCTGAAACCATTGTTATGGAAGTTCAGTAATTCAATGGCAATCAAGGACGACCTTGCTGTGATGGACTTCATTGCAGGCAACAACTGGGAACGTCCTCTCTATTATTCGGTTACGGTTCCCGCATCTACGTACATTGGCCTGGAGGAGTTCTATATCCTCGAGGGGATGGCATACAGGGTCAGTCCTGTCAGAATTGATCCGCCCGCACCGGGTGAGACAGGGATGGTTGACACCCGCGAGATGTATGAAAACATGATGAACAGCTTCCGCTGGGGCAATGCCGAAAAAGAGGGTGTCTATCTGGATGAAAACAACCGCCGCATGATTGATGTCTTCAGGCGTCAGTTCGCCAAGCTGGCCAAGGCGCTGGTGGCTGAGGGCGACACCATAAAGGCGATTGCTGCAGTTGAAAAGGGTCTTGCCATTGTCCCGCCTGAGAAGATGCCATATGACTATTTCAGCATTGACCTGGGCGAAGCTCTTGCAATGACCGGAAAAAAGGAGGAGGCCGAGAAGCTCCTCACCGAGATAGTTGACAACTCACTGGCTTCATTGAGTTTCATCGCTGCACTGCCTGATGAGAAGTCGTATGGACTCGATTTCAATGCTTCGGTATCACTGCAGGCGCTGCTTGACATATACAGGATGGCTTCGAGGTTCGGCATGACGGAGCTCTCCGCCACAGCCTCAGCTGAACTTAACCGGTATTACGGTGAGGTGCCGGTGAGATGATGAGGAACTTCCGGAGGCCGTTTCCCGCCGCAATCATATATCCTGATGCAGTCTATTCAATCAGGAGTGGAGACAGGAAGCTCTACCTTACTTTCGACGACGGTCCGGATCCGGAGTCTACTCCCCTGATTCTGGATATTCTTAAGGCTCATGATGTCACTGCTACTTTCTTCTGCACCGGAAGCAGGGTGCTTGCTTCGCCCGGCCTTTTTGCAAGGATAGCAGCCGGCGGTCATACAACAGGAAATCACGGATTCAGCCATCTGAACGGGCTCAGTACGCCGGTAAGGACGTACTGCGCTGATGTCCTTCGCGGCAGGGATATTACCTGCAGCAACCTCTTCAGGCCACCATACGGCAGGCTCCGTGTCAGACAGTACAGGATACTCGAGAGGAGTATGCAGATAGTGTTCTGGGATATAATGCCTTACGACTTCGACCAGGGTCTGACTGCGGAGGAATCATATGAGATTCTTATGAAGCGGATCAGGCCCGGTTCGGTAATTGTACTGCATGACAAGCCGACGAGCAGCGCCCTGCAATACCTCGGCCGGTTCCTTGAAAAAGCTCTTGCCACGGGATGGTCGTTCGGCCCGGTTGATGATTATTCACGGCGGAGCTGAGTATTTTAATCCTAAATACTATTTTTGAAAAGGGAAAGAAACCTGTAACATGAATATCCTGATTCTCGGTTCCGGAGGACGCGAACATGCAATCACCTGGAAGCTGGCAAAGAGCGCCAGGCAACTGAGCCTCTTTGTTGCACCCGGCAATCCCGGTACAGCATCTGTGGCTGTGAATCTGCCTGTTGACCCTCTTGACTTCAATGGGGTTAGCGCAGCCATCCTCGAAAATAATATCGGCATGGTTGTAGTTGGCCCTGAGACACCTCTTGCAGAGGGCATTGCAGATTACATTGAAAATGACCCGACTCTTTCTGGTGTTGCTGTAATTGGCCCACGCCGTGCAGGGGCAATGCTGGAGGGAAGCAAGGATTTTGCAAAGGAGTTCATGGTCCGGCACGGAATCCCGACCGCTGCATACTCTACCTTTACCCCTGACACAATCGATGAGGCCATCAGCTTCATGCGCGGTCTCAAACCTCCGTGGGTGCTTAAGGCAGACGGTCTCGCGGCGGGGAAGGGGGTGCTGATAATCAATGACTTTGACGAAGCGGTCAGCGAGTTGCGTTCTATGCTGGGAGGACGGTTCGGAGCAGCAGGCAGCAAGGTGGTAATAGAAGAATACCTGACAGGAATAGAGATGTCAGCCTTTGTTATAACCGATGGCATCTCGTACCGGATATTGCCTGAAGCAAAGGATTACAAGCGCATTGGCGAGGGCGATACCGGAAAGAACACAGGGGGGATGGGGGCCGTTTCACCGGTGCCTTTTGCCACCGCTTCCTTCATGGCAAAAGTGGAGGAGAGGGTCATCAGACCCACAGTGGACGGACTCAGGGCTGACGGGATTGATTACAGGGGATTCATCTTCTTCGGCCTGATGAATGTTAACGGCGATCCTTACGTGATTGAATACAATGCGAGGCTGGGCGACCCCGAGAGTGAGGTGATTCTTCCGCGCATTGACAGTGACTTCTATGACCTGCTTGAGGGTGTTGCTCACCGTGACCTTGGAAGCCGCAACATCGTCATTGCCCAGGAAACGGCAGTTACAGTGATGATAGTTTCAGGCGGATACCCTGACAGCTATGGCAGGGGCTTTGCCATAACAGGCACGGAAAAGGCCGGGGAGAGCATCCTATTCCATGCCGGAACCGCAACCCTTGACGGCCATCTTGTGACCTCGGGAGGACGGGTGCTGGCGGTGACCTCCAGGGGAGACTCGATTGAAGAGGCCCTGGCAAAGAGCTATGCCTCAGTAAGGGTTATCTCCTTTAATGGGATGAACTACCGCAGCGACATAGGCTTTGACCTGAAAAACATTAAGGCATGATCAGGTTTTTCCGTGGATCGGGAGCCGGACCGGTGCTTCTGCTCATACTGACAGCTCTTGCTTTGTGGCTGAATCTTTTTCTTTCTCCTCCTCAGGCAGGACTTGCTGCCGAAGGACTGCCGATGCCGCTGTGGGGTATCATCACCAGGGCTCTTTCAGGCTCCCCCCTTATTGCAGTTATAGTCTCATTCTTGCTTGTGCTTGCCATCTCCTTTTTGATGGTAAGGTTTAACACCTCGATTTTCTTCATCCCCCGCCGCACATTCCTGCCGGCCCTTCTATACCTGATCCTTTACTCGGTTTTCCCGGGCGAGATGATTCTCAACCCGGCACTTCCTGCAGCACTGCTGATACTGACAGGTCTTTGGCGGATGATCTCCTCCTACCGGGTGAACGGTATGACCTTTAAGTTTTTCGACGCTGCACTTCTGATCTCGTCAGGGGGTCTTTTCTATGGCGGGTCGGTATGGTTCATCCTGCTGGTGTTTATCGGGGCCCTTGTTCTTCGCAGCCCTGATGCCCGTGAACTGACCCTGGCGGCAGTTGGTGCAGTGTTACCCTGGGTTGTAATGTATGCCGCATGGTATATAGCCGGTGAGTCACCAGGCGAGCTGACGGAGATAATTGGGCACAATCTCTTCGATCAGGTGCCTTCTTTTGAATGGAGCCGTACCCTGATTATTCTCCTGATTATTGTAGGACTGAATTTCCTGCCAACGTTGCTTTACCTGGTCAGGGAGATGCCTACATACAAGATCAGGTCACGCAAGACCTTTGAATTATTTATCTGGATGCTGGCAATCAGTGCCCTTGCGTTCCTCTTCATCCCGGCCGTTTCGGCGGAAATGGCAGCGCTGGCTGCTTTGCCTGTATCCTTCATCATGGCTAACCAGAATGTGTTTACACGGCGGGTGATCTTCACAGAAATACTGTTCTGGCTAATGGTGGCAATGCTTGTAGTTTCGCGTGTATGGCCCTCCTGAGGATCATTTGATCATACAGACCACACCCACTCCGGAACCCTGCTCTCCGTCAATGAATTCATACCAGATTGTGTACAGGCCTGTCTTGTTGCATATGAAGTCAACAGTGTCGAATTTTTTCCCGGAACTGCTGTTGAATGATGATATGAGCTCCTTGCCCTGGTCATAGATTGTGACTTTAAGTTCTCCATTGGATTCGGGAGCATTGCAAACCGAGAACCTGTATTTCATATTCTTCATCAGGTACATATTGGCTTTATAAACCGGTGCAGCACCATTGGGGGCCATTTTGGGAAGCTGGATGCGGAAATCCTTCAGGTAGGTTGTATTTTCACCTGCTGAAAGAACACATCCACTTACAAGATCTTCTGCTGCAGGCTGACCTACTGCCACCAGGGGCAGGATTATCAGGACCAGGGAGAGAATGAAAAACCTGCTTTTCATCTTAAAGGCCGGATATTAGTTTGTTTCTCACTTCTTTTGACATCTCAGCGATCGCCGCAAGCTGACCGTCGCTCATTTCAACTATGCTTTCCTCATGCTGAACCATTACCAGCCGGCCATCCTCTTCAAGCGTTTCCGGTTCGCCCAGCCTGTAGGAGACCCTCACATCAGCGTACTTGCTGCTGATACTTTCCATCATATCATATAAAGACTGATACTCCTGGCTGCTTGTTCGGTAGGGGCGGAGCAGCATGAGCAGATCGCCCAGTATTATTTTCTGCTCACCTATACGGTCTCTCAGTATCTCGTCATTATGACCCATCGCCACCTGGGTTGCAAGGTATTGCCCCTCAACCCAGACTCCGGCGATCATCAGAGCAGAGATCGACCCACGGTTGTTCTCCCGAAGGAAATTGTCAATATGGTTATACGAGTTGACCGAGAGGAAAAGGAGCGAATCAAGATTTGACTTGCTTAATGAAAGCCTCTTCAGTGTTTCGAAGTCAAAGTACTGTCCCACCCGTAAGCCGTCGGCCAGTCGCTTTATTGTCGAGAGCACGTCAATTGAATTGCCTGTCTTCTCATACATATTCAGGTATCCCAGGTCAGCACCGTAAATACCTAGCATGACGGCCTTCTGGAAGTTGGTCGTAAGCCTGTCAGCTTCATTAGTGGGCGCAAGGTAACCGGCTGAAAAGGGTACCTGCATCGACTGAAGGATAGCTGCTATCTCAACGGGTGAGGCAATATTCTGCACTATATCTGCCAGTGCCTCATCACTTAGTTTCTCAGCTTCACCGGATGGCACGGAATCGGCGACGGGAAAGTTCAACCCGCCCTGTCGCGTACCGGAGTTCCTGCATGAGCTGGCCACAAGCAGCAGAATCACTACTGCGATTTTTGTTATTGTCCCTTTCATCGGGCGTTTGAATTGATATACAAATTTAGGATACTCGTCATTTCTGGTTTAATCTCCGCTTTTTGCCCAATCCGGTTCGTTCAAAGGACATTACAAGACGTCTCAGTGCCTCGGTGTAAAGAAGTACATACAGCACGATTACCGAGGAGAGGACCAGAATTACATTGAACCTGAAAGTGTCAACCCGGAGGCCCATGAACCTTTTAACCGGTGCCATGAACCAGGTGCGGAATCCGGGCGCTCCCGTCGTCTCCGGCTCCAGGTAAATAAGGTCTGCATTCTGGATCAGCCTGTCCCTGAACTCAAGCATCTTGTTTTTCTCATATACCTTCCTGACAATATCTTCAAGTTTGTCATTATGGTAGCTATTATATAACAGATCCAGGGCCATTTTATTGCTGCTTACATAATTATCGAGGTTCATATCTGCAATGAGGCTCAGTCTCCTGTATTCACTGTCAATCCTGTTCAGCCATTGTGACAGCCTCTCCGCCAGATCTCCGTTGAAAAGTCCGGGTCTTAATGAGTCTGTCCCGCTGAAGGGTTCAATAATTCCTGAAGCGCTGAGATACGCTGTCTCGTTCCTGAGAAGCCTTATCTCACTCTCCTCCGGGCTGATCATACCCTCGGTTCTGAGCTTCAGGCTAACTGTTTCAAGGGCTTCTGTAAGCCTGGGTATGCGATAGATGTTGTTAAAGTCAGAGACACTCATCTGCTGCTTCAGGGGGTAAACTCTTTTTCCGTACTCATTGCCGGTGAACTGTCTGACCATCAGCGCTTCATATGTCCATCTCGTTGGCATCAGCTCCGCGATGAACGGTACCCTGTCTGCCCTGGCCAGCTTCCTGTTAAGCTTGTCAAAGGGAAACATTGCCCCGCTGAGTATCATCATCGGTATCATCAGCAGGGGTATGACAATGTAGATTGCAATTGCCGAGTTCAGCGCGGATGATATGTTCAGGCCGATCATGTTTGCGCACAAGGCGGTTGCAAAGAGGGCCAGCCAGTATGAGAAGAAGAGCCCTTTGATGCCAAGGACCGGATTGGCCACTGCCAGGAAAAGAAATACCTGAAGAGCAGAGATGCAGGCCAGTATAAGCATCTTGCTGAACAGGTAGCTGCTCCGGCTCAGGTTGAGAAAATGCTCTCTCCTCAGCATCTTCCTGTCGCGGAAGATCTCCTCCGCACTGATAGTAAGACCGAGAAAAAGGGACACAATTATACTCATGAAGATGTAAACCGGGATATTCTCATTTTCCCGGAAAATGTAGATATGAGATGAGGGATCAGCGATGTACCTGATGATGTAGGAGAGGATAAGACCGAGGACCGGTCCTTCGAGCAGTGTAAGCAGCATGTATTGCCTGTTGGCCAGCTTGCTTTTCGCATCACGCATGATGAAGATCAGGGTCTGCCTGAGCCATCCGGGCTTGCGGAGGGTAGACCAGGGCTCTGTTGTCTCCTCCCTGACCTCCCCGGGAGGGACTGCCCTGCTGAATGCTTCAGCCCACTCTTCAGGTGAGACCTTCCTGCGGTCAGTGTACTTACCGAACTCATCAACTACTTTTGTTTCGAGGATATTGAAGAGTGTCTCCGGATTTACCGTTCCGCATGAAGGGCATTCGGCCACA
>Ga0209575_10000512_pt1 | contig 23792 bp, 13 predicted proteins | sample Medcelwee11metaG_FD_187172 | JGI IMG/M metagenome (GOLD analysis project Ga0209575, IMG submission 187172) | Freshwater pond sediment microbial communities from the University of Edinburgh, under environmental carbon perturbations - Medium... | ecosystem: Environmental > Aquatic > Freshwater >...
ATATTACCGGTGGCGAACTGGGTGTTTTCTGGAACAAACTATGGACATACCCGGATACCATCCCCGCAAATGCCGATTTGATTGAGTTCAAACCCGATAGTATTTCCGAATTCCAATATCAGCAGTTTGTTCGCAGGTGGAATAACACCCGGAAGCAGTTCTTTGGTGACGGTAATTTCATTGATTATGCTAAAATCAATCAGATAACAGACCTTAAACAGGCTGCGCTGGATTATGCAAAAGCATCGGGTTACAGTTCCGTTCTGGAAATGTTTGAAAAAGAACAGTTGATATATGATGAGATGGCTGCCGAAAAATCTGCATCAGTATGCGCTACTATCACGATTAAGTTTTCACAAACCATGACGCTTACCCGTCAGGCATTCCGGGGTACGCTGACTGTTTTCAACGGTCATGAAACCATCCCTATGGAAGAAGTGAAACTGAACCTGGAGATAGAAGATAACGAAGGCAATATTGCCGGTAGTTCGATGTTCCAAACCAATACGGAAAGTCTCGATAAACTGACTGAAATAAACGGAACCGGGACCTTGGGTGCACAGGAAACCGGCACGGCCGTCATTCTGTTTATCCCTACCAAAAATGCAGCTCCCGAAGTGCCGAAAGACTACTCATTCGGAGGGACTTTGTCGTACAAAGATCCGTTTACCGGAACAATGGTCACCAGGGAATTGTTCCCGGTGACACTGACTGTTTCTCCATCGCCCGACCTGTACCTGAGCTATTTCCTACAGAGGGATGTGCTGGGCGATGATCCGTTGACGAAAGAGATTGTGGAACCATCGGAAGATGCTGAATTCTCATTGCTGATCAATAATAAAGGATCCGGTGAGGCGACCAATGTGAAGATTGCTTCCAAACAGCCGGAAATTATTGAGAACGAAAAAGGATTACTCATAACTTTCGAAATTACCGGTTCGAGTTTGAACGGTGCCGAAAAAAACATGGGCATCACCAATATCGACTTCGGCAATATCCCGGCAGGACAATCGGCTTACGGACAATGGTACCTGCGCAGTTCGCTCTTAGGCCATTTTGTGGAATATGATGTGACGTATACGCATGTTACCAGTTTCGGAAATCCCGATTTGAGTCTGGTGAGCGATGTGGATATTCATGAGTTGATAAAGAGCATCGATGTTCCGAAAAACGAGGCAATGCTCCGTGGATTTTTATCCAATGATGTCATTGATAGCTATGATTTTCCCGACATGCTTTACTTGACGGATGGTACACAGGTTGAGGTAGCGACGAATGCCATTACCGGACTTGTCAAGGTTAGCGACACAAAGTACCGGTTGACGGTTGCGCCTCTTAAAACAGGATGGAACTATTCATTGCTCAACGATCCCGGGAATGGAATGCTTAACCTGCTGAATGTTCTCCGCGAAAGGGATAATGTTACGCTGCCAGCCCGGAATGTATGGCAAACCGATCGTACCTTGCGTGATGGCAAAGATCCGCTGAATGAATTCAAAATACATTTTGCGGATGAAGTGCTGAATGAAGCTGAAACATACTTGTTGACTTTTGAACCTAAAAGGGAGAATGCCCCTTCAGTAGTCAGCTTTACCGGTGCGCCTGTTGAGGTAGTCGATACTTCCATCAACAAAATACGTGTGTTGTTCAACGTGCCTATTGATCCTGAGTCGTTCACCATTGCTGATTTGCAGTTGAACCGACAAGGTGTGACATCCGACCTGAGTCAGGTGACAATCGTTCAGCTTAGCGCCCGTGAGTTTGAACTGGATTTGAGCAGCGTGACAACCGGAAGCGGTTATTATGTGCTGACAGTTCAGACGCATGGTATACTTGACCTCGAAGGTTATCCCGGTGAGTTTGGAAAAACGGTTAGCTGGATTCAGTTCCTCGATGACTTTGTGGTGATTCATGTAGATGTGCTGCCTGAAGGAAGTGGAACGGTGACACCAACAACTACGGAATTTGCTTATGGCACGATGGTGAAATTCACTGCAACGCCCAAATCAGGATTTGCCTTTAAAAACTGGTCGGATGCAGGCAAAATTATTTCAGGAGAAACAGAAATAAACTATGTTCCAACTGAAAATAAAACCCTGACAGCTACTTTTGAAAAGGTAAAATGCAATGTCAATATTAAGTATGATGTCCTGCGCGGAGCCGTTACCGGTAACAGCAATGGTATATATGATCTGGGTACTACCCTGTACCTGACCGCTTTACCGGGTGAAAAATTCGTTTTCAAAGGATGGATGATCAACGATGTATTGTACAATACAGAAAACATCCTTCAGATGATAATCGACAAGAATCTCATCATCGAAGCAGTTTTTGCTCCAAAGGATGATACGGCACTCGACGTAAACTTCGAAAATGGAGATCTTGCCATGCGCATCTATCCGAATCCTTCGAAAAACGGATGGGGAGTCAATGTAATGCTAGAAGTTCCGGATAGTAAACAGCAGGAAGGTCGCTTGCTTATCTACTCGCTTGTGGGAGTACTTGAAAAGGATTTGCAGCTGACACAGGATGAAATGCATATTGCCGATCTTAAACCGGGAATGTATATCTTCTGTCTGATTGTGGATAAAGAGAATAAAATACGGCAGAAGGTGGTGATAGAATAGCTTTGGGACTTTAAACAGAAGTTTATGCGAATCGGGAGTTAAAACTTTTATCTGATTTTACAGCAGATGTTTCGACTTCGCGCTTACAGCGCTCCGCTCAACATGACGGCGCATTATGTGATTATTTAGGGATGAGGTTGGCGGCTTTGCCGCCAACCTCATCCCTTTTTTTTGATGCCACCACCCGTCATGTCGACTAAGGGCGCTTGCGCCCGCATGGAGACATCTCCCGATAAACCAGATGACAACTTTAACCATTTAATCTCAAATTTAGCTAATCTTTTTCAACTCCTGATTCGCATATTTTATTAAAAATATGTCCAAAAATTTTTTTAGTTAGTATTTTCTTACTAATTTTGCACCATGAAAACATTAATTGATATTGTTGCCATTGGATCCAACATGGTTGGATTGATGGAGGAGCATGCAAAAGAGCAGTTCAACCTGCTGAACCTGACGCTCACCCAGATGCATTATCTTGAAACCATGAATAAATTAGGCAATCCCAGTCTGACGGAGTTGGCCGCGACGCTTAAACTTTCAAAACCAACAGTAAAGGTTGCTGTCGACAAACTGATTGAGAAAGATTTTGTGCTTAAAGTAAAGTCGGACGAAGACCGTCGCAGTGCTCATCTGCATCTTACCGAAAAAGGAAAGCTCATCAATACAATGCATGAATATGCCCACAAGCGCATTGCAGAATCAATTTCAAGAAAATTAAGTCAGGAAGAACAAGAGCTGTTTATCTTGTTAATGGAAAAGATATTAAAAAAATAACAGACATTTTATCAATACAATAATAGTTGTAAATATTGCTTTGACCACCTGTTAATTTATTGTTTTTTGGCTGAAAGCCAATTGTAATTTAGCCCAATGGCAACGCCTTGGGTATTGTGATGATCAGATTAACATGCGCCCTGAAAGGGCAATATATTTATTTTGCCCTTTCAGGGCGCTTATTTTGAATACGTTCCCAAAAACCCAAGGCGTTGCCATTGGGCTGAGATAGATTGCCACTTCGTGGCGAAAGAAATATAATTCGTTTATACTAATTAAATATAGTTATGGAAAAGACAAACTCAAAAACATCCTATCAGGGCCTGACAGAAGAACAAGTGCAGCAAAAATTGCAGAATGAAGGATACAATGAATTGCCGTCATCGAAACCCAAAAATGTATTGCAAATTGCCCTCGGAGTATTCAAAGAACCGATGTTTATTTTGTTGGTGGCATGCGGTACGCTTTACCTTCTTCTTGGCGATTTACAGGAAGGCCTCATGCTCCTTGGTTTTGTGTTTGTCATTATGGGCATTGAGTTTTATCAGGAAAAGAAAACTGAAAATGCTCTGGACGCGCTCAGAGATTTGGCGAGTCCGCGTGCACTTGTCATTCGTAATGGTGTTGAACTAAGAATTGCTGGTCGTGATGTGGTTACTGATGATATCATTATACTTCAGGAGGGTGACAGGGTGCCTGCTGATGGCAATATTCTCACCTGCAATAACCTGCTTGCCGATGAATCGTTGTTAACCGGCGAATCGGTGCCGGTACGAAAAAGAGAATTCAGGGATGATGACGGGAATATTACTGCCGGAGGAGACGATAATCCCTGCGTATATTCCGGTTCCATGATTGTGCAGGGGAATGGTATAGTAAGGGTTACTGCAACGGCTACTCACACCGAAATCGGGAAGATCGGGAAAGCACTCGCTTCGGTTAAGGAGGAGCCAACGAAACTGAAGAAAGAAATGGGTGTGCTGGTGAAACGTTTGGCCATTATCGGCATTTTACTCTGTGTATTGGTGATTGGGGTTTATTTTATCACCCGTGGCGATTTGTTGAAAGGATTCTTAGCCGGAATTACGCTGGCTATGGCCATGCTTCCTGAAGAGTTTCCGGTGGTGCTGACGGTTTTTCTTGCTCTTGGAGCCTGGAGAATGTCGAAAAAATCGGTGCTGACACGCAAACCTGCTGCCATCGAAACGCTGGGTTCTGCCACAGTGCTGTGTACCGACAAAACAGGGACGCTTACTCAAAATAAAATGACGGTTACAAAGCTGTATAACCGCAGCGATTTTTTCACGATTACCAATCAAAACAATTTTCCCGAGGAATTTCATGAAATTATTGAATTTGGTATCTTGTCGAGCCAGACCAATCCTTTTGACCCCATGGAGAAAGCGATTATCCATACAGGTGAGAGGTTTCTGAATGGCACCGAGCATATCCATGCCGACTGGACCATGGAAAAAGAATATCCCTTATCGAAAGAATTACTGGCCATGTCAAGGGTTTTTATCAATTCGGTCAGTAACTCCAAGGTTATTGCAGCAAAAGGTGCCCCCGAAGCTATTTTTGATTTGTGCCATCTGGATGAGAAAAGCATTGCCACCTACAGCGCGGCTGTTGCTCAAATGGCATCGGAGGGTTTGCGGGTATTGGGCGTTGCCCGGAATAACATCATTCCGGGGGAACTTCCTGAGATTCAACACGACATCGATTTTGAATTTATCGGTTTGATTGCCCTTTCCGATCCTATCCGCGAAAACGTTCCGCTCGCAGTCAAAGAGTGTTATACAGCTGGCATCAGGGTCATCATGATTACCGGAGATTATCCTGTAACTGCCATGAACATTGCGAAAGAAATTGGGTTGAAAAATTATGACAAATGTATTTCAGGTACTGAGTTAAAAGAAATGAGTGAGGACGAACTTTGTGAAAGAATCAGGGAAGTGAATGTGTTTGCACGAGTAATTCCTGAGCAAAAGTTGATATTGGTAAACGCCCTGAAACGAAATAAGGAGATTGTGGCCATGACCGGTGACGGAGTTAACGATGCTCCGGCACTCAAAGCTGCCAACATAGGCATTGCCATGGGAGAGAAAGGAACGGATGTCGCCCGCGAGGCTTCATCATTGGTGTTGCTCGATGATAACTTTGCTTCCATCGTAGGAGCGGTGCGCATGGGACGACGCATATTCGATAACCTCCAAAAAGCGTTGGGCTATATCTTTGCCGTCCATGTGCCAATTGCAGGCCTATCGCTTATTCCGGTGTTTTTTGCTGATTTCCCGCTGATACTCTGGCCGGTACATATTGTGTTTCTTGAGTTAATAATCGACCCTTCATGTTCCATTATTTTCGAAGCCGAAAAAGAGGAGCAAAACGTGATGAGTCGTCCGCCGAAGGATATCAACGAACCATTTTTCGGAGCCGGAAAGATATTCTTAAGTTGCATGCAGGGCGTTGGAACACTCATTGTTACCTTGTTGATTTATTTCTTTGGCTTGAAAATGGGTTATGCCGAGAACGAGGTGAGAACCTTTACTTTTATTGCGCTCATTGCTTCCAATATCGCGATTATCTTATCCAACCGTTCGTGGAACACCAATATCTTCAATATATTAAAAACGAAAAACGGTACGGTAAAATGGGTCGTTGGTGGAGCAATATTTTTTCTGGCCTTGATATTAAATGTGCCGTTTTTACGTGATATGTTTCAGTTTCAGGAAGTAGGAATAGGCGAAATACTGTTTTGTACAGTAGCCGGATTTTTATCCATTGTTTGGTTTGAAGTGTATAAGCAGGTGAGCAATAGGTTTGTGAATAAAAATGTTAGTGCGACAGTATAATTTGAAGACTTGGTTTTATGCTATGGATATACATAAAATTGTATCTTTGTAGCATAAAACCAAATTAGTGGAAAATAAAAAACTACAAGGTCATCTGGCTTTACTGCTGGCAAATATCATCTTCGGAGTGAACAATCCGGTGGCAAGAATGCTTATGCCAGAAGTGCTGGATCCGATGGCGCTGACTTTCTTTCGTTTTTCCGGAGGAATGTTGTTGTTTTGGATAGCTTCATTGTTTCTCAAAAGGGAACATGTTTCGGCAAAAGATAAACTGTTGTTGTTTTTTGCCTCAATTTTTGGATTGACATTGAATCAGTTGCCTTTCTTCTTCGGTCTTTCAATGACTTCTTCTATTGATGCTTCAATTGTCGTAACCATGTTACCCATTGTAACGATGCTTTTGGCGGCTGTCTTTCTTCGTGAACCCATCACACAAATGAAAGCAGTGGGCGTATTAGTCGGCGCATCGGGAGCACTGATCATTGTTTTTAGCAGTCAATCAGTAACACAAAGCGGTACAGGAAATATGTTGGGAAATCTGATTGTGTTTCTGGCTGTGATTTCTTTTTCATTGTACCTGACACTGTTCAAAAATCTGATATCGAAATACCAGCCTGTTACTGTCATGAAGTGGATGTTTCTTTTTGCGACAATAACCGGACTACCGTTCTGTTACAATTCCCTGACTGAAATGAGCCTGACAGCTTTGCCATTAAACGTATGGCTGAGTATCGGTTTTGTGGTGGTTTTTGCTACTTTTCTGGGTTATCTGTTATTGCCGGTCGGACAGAAAACCCTGCGTCCCACCACTTTGAGTATGTATAATTATGTTCAGCCGATAATGGCTTCGCTTGTTGCTATAGTTATAGGTATTGACCCCTTCGGTTATCAGCAGGCGCTGGCCGCTGTATTGGTGTTTTCAGGGGTGTATATTGTGACGCAGAGTAAATCCCGGGCACAGGTTGAAGCTGAGAAATCAAAGTCTACAAATTCATTGCAGTAGTGCCACATGTCAGATGTTTTCAACGAGATCAATAATTCCTTATTCAACTTGTTCTACATGTAAAACTTTGTAGTTATTGTCAGCCCTCAGATTTGAACCGTGTTGAAGAGTTGCTGATATTTCATTGTATATTCCATGCAGTTGAATGTTTGATTTATTGTCTGCTTTGACGTTGATTTTTTCGATATTAACGTTCTGCATTTCAACATAAGCGCTGTCTCTTGTCGTTAATTCAAAAAAATCAATTTTTGACATTTCATTTTCAGGGGTAAAATACAACATTCCTCCGGACAGATCAACTATCAGGGAATCCGTGCTGTATTTACTTATACCTAACCAAAATGCATTTTTACCTGCTATAGATGTCAGTTCCTTGCATTTGACAAACATTCGGGCTCCTTTATATACATGCAATGTGTCGTTTACTATTTCAAATAGTTTATTGGCGGATAGCAGTTTTTCCATTTGCCCTTCAGCGGTGATGTAATTGCTGTCAGATTGAATAATATGAAGATCTGCATCTTTTTCAGCAACTATGACAGAAAATGATGACAGAGTATAGACCACTTTGTTTGGCTTTGCTTTTACTTTTGCATCGGTAAATAAAAAAAACATGCCCCCAATAATTAAAATGAAATATACTACTATGATTTTTTGAGATGTTTTCATGGTTTCTCGTTGTTTTCGATGGTGGTTAATAATTCAGTTAAATCTTTTTTTGTCAACTTCAGTAATTGAACTTTTTTGATGAAATCCGGAAGATCGTTGTTGAAGAAATCAGCTTTTTCACTTGTCCTGATTAATTCGATGGCGCGCTCTGAGACGAAAAATCCGATACCTCTTTTATTTTCAATAACTCCGCTTTCCTGTAAAATTGAATAGGTACGCAGGAGTGTATTCCTGTTTACCTCAAACTCAATGGCCAAATCCCGCACCGACGGCACACGGTCGCCGGGGACTAACTGTCCTTCCAGTATCCGGTGACAGAGTGTCTCGGCAATTTGCTGAAAGATACCCTTGGTGGATTTATAATCTATACTCATATTTGTTTTTCTTTAAGTTTGTAATAACCGAGAGGTAACAAAAACAGCCAGGAAAAACAAAGAAGACTACTAATATATACTTCCAGATTTGATTGTTTTCCAAATACATTGTATTGATATAATTTTATATCAAATCCTTTTGTTTCGGGAAAAAACATATGGGAGAAAATGACCATCAAACAGCTTATGATAAGAACTACTCCCACTAATGAAATCACTGATTTAACCAATCCTGATTTATTGAAAAACAACTTGAAGGAGAATAGCCCGGTTCCAACGGTAAACATGGTCATTAAGGATAATATCCGTTGAGTATTATCTGCTTTAAAATAATACAGATCCGAAAAATGAAAGGGTTCGATTACGGGGATTGTTGTTAATTTACCGCTTAATGTCGCTAAAGTCGTTAAACGAGCCAAATGAGCATCAATCCAGAATATTATGGCAAAAATCAACGTGCCGAGTATGATTCTGACGAAAAACTGCGCCGTATATTTTTCGAAGGTTGAGAAAGGCAGTAATAAATAGCTTGCTCTTGAGATTTTATTGCTTGTTTCCTGAAATGAAGTCCCGATAAGTCCCGATAATCCTAATGAAAATAGTCCAATAGGATTTATATATCTGGATGACTCAAAGTTAAATGGATTTAATACCGTCGGCATTTGCATTTTGATGTAAATAAATCCAACAATAAATACTCCTAAAATAGAAAAGAGATATTGCTTTCTATTCAAAATTAAATCGTTGCGTATAAGCAGAATAAATCTGTTGAAGTTGAAAAATTTATTTGCGTTCATGGCAGGCTGCGTTTAAATGGATTTGTTGATGATTGCATTGAATAAGAGTTCGAGATCGATGCCGGACTCCTCGGTATTTGTCACTGACCGGATGATTTTATGTCCGGTAGGGCAATTTTCATGATAGAGCAGGTCGTCGATCCCCGTAAGACCGTTCACCGTATCAAAATATAATTTACGGGTGATGTTGTCGATACTTTCGTTGTAGATTATATTGCCGTTATCAAGCACCACAACCTTGTCGATAATCGTGTCGATGTCTTTTACCTGATGCGTAGAGATCAATACTAACTGTTCATCTGTCACCGAACTTACTAAGATTTTCCGGAACTGGCTTTTTGAGGGGATGTCGAGTCCGTTGGTCGGTTCATCAAGGATCAAAACTTTGCAGTTGCTTGCCAATGCGAATGCGATTAGAAATTTTTTACGCTGACCTTGCGAAAGTTTATTTAGATTTGATGCCCCGTCAAGTTCAAATTCTTTTAAGATGCCCTTCAGTTTTTCTACATCGAAAGAAGGATAAATCGGACTGAATGCCTTAACGTAGGTGTTGATGCTGACGTGAGGAAATGAAAATTCTTCCGTTACAAAATAAATATCCGCTAAAAGATTGGGGTTGCGGTCGATAGGGTTAAATCCATTGACGTGGATAATCCCTTTTTGCGAGTGATTCAATCCGGCAATCAAATTCAACAAAGTTGATTTGCCTGCTCCGTTTTTTCCGAGTAACCCGACGATGTGTCCGTTTTCTATATCCAACGATAAATTGTTGAACAATGCTGTTTTTTTCTTGTAATGAAACGATAGGTTGTCGATTTTAATCATGACATATGAGTTTAGTGGTCTATGTAGCTATGCCACAAAGGAACGAACTTTTTTCAATTAATCAAAAAAATATCATAATGATAATGTGAAATTAATATTAATTAACAATTTGCTTCGATCATCTAAGTGACAAAGTAATTTCTGGAAACGAATGATAAGCTACAATTTATTTAAAAGTTGTCGGGAACAATTTGTGAGATTTTTGGTCAATCTTATTGTAATTTAGGAATTCAATATGTATTTAACTGATAATGAGCAGGAATGTGACTTTAAATAACTTTATATTGTAAATAAAGTATCGGTAATTTGAAAAAACGTTTTAGCTATTTATATGATTGAAATACAGACATATAAATGTTTTTATGTTTTATAACATATAAATATATTTTGATTGAATAATAAAAACAAGATATATTTGTACCAACAAAAATTATAAATTTTTATAATTGATTTTAGGCAAGGTATGGCTATCACTATAAAAGATATTGCGCAATATACAGGGTTATCAATCTCTACTGTTTCTGTTGTTTTAAACGGTAAAGGTTCTAAGTCGCGCATCAGTGAAGACACAATAAAGAAAGTACAGGAAGCCGAACTTGCTTTAAATTACAAGCCTAATATGTTAGCCAGTAGTTTAAGAAAGGGCTATACAAATACAATCGGCTTTGTTGTTTCTGATGTATCAAACCCCTTCTTCATTAAAGTCGCCAGTATTATCGAGCGTGAAGCGGCTAATTTTGGGTATAGTGTGTTTTTGGCAGGATCTGATGAAAATGATGAGAAGTGCAAAGCAATGATACAGAATTTTGTTAACTTCAGGGTGGACGGATTAATTATTGCGGCGACCAGTGGATCAAAAAATGTGATTAACCAGTTGATTAAGCAAAAAATTCCTTTTGTATTATTAGACAGATACTTTAAGAATATTAATGCAAATTCCGTAGTAATGGATAATTATGGTTCTGCCTATAAAGCCGTTCAGTTTTTAATATCAAAGGGTCGCAGACGAATTGCAACGTTTTCTTATGAGACAGATTTGTTGCACATGCACGATCGTATGAGTGGTTATAAAGCGGCACTAAAAGATAATGGAATTAGATTTGACAAGAGATTGACTCCATCAATCCCATTTTTAAATATCGATCCTTTGACCATAGAATTGCATATCAAGGAACTGATAGAGGAAAGAAAAGTTGATGGATTCTTTTTTCAAACTAACAGAACAGCCATGCCGAGTTTACAAACACTATTTTCATATCAGTATAAAATCCCGGAACAGGTATCGGTAGTTAGTTATCACGACAATGAGTATTTTAAACTTATGAGTCCGTCAATAACTTCTTTAGTACAGCCCATTAATGAAATGGCGGTTAAAAGTATTCAGATACTGATAAGTGCAATAAACGGTAATACAAAGATTGAAAAGGTTGTATTGCCGGCACTTCGTATTGAAGAAAGAATAAGTGTATAATATTTGATTTTTTTGCTAAAACGTTTTTTCAAATTACACCACTGTATTACAATGATATACGATAAAAATATACTTTACAAATAAAATACTAAGAAAATAAATTAAAATTGACATGAAAACATTAAATGAAAAAGAGCTTTTTGTCAAACAAAAGTTGATTTTGTTTTTCTTGATATGGATATTAAGTTTTACAAATACGGTTGATCATCTTTATGCACAAACAACTGCTTCTAAAAAAACCTTAATTGGTATAGTTCTGGATGAATCATCTGTTCCAATTGTAGGAGCGAGTGTACTTGTAAAAGGAACGAAAAATGGAACGGTTACCGACTTGGATGGTAAGTTTGGTATTGAAGTCCCTGCAGATGGCGAAATAATGGTTTCATATCTTGGTTATCGAACTGAAACAGTTGTGGTGAGAAATCAAACTCGTATAACGGTAGTTTTAAGTGAAAATGTGGAAAGCATTGACGAAGTGGTGGTAATCGGCTATGGTTCGGTTCGTCGTGGAGACTTAACGGGAGCTGTTAGTTCAGTTAATGTTGAAAACATGACGAAAGCTCCTGTAGCTTCATTTGATCAGGCTTTGGCGGGTCGTATTTCCGGCGTTCAGGTAACTTCAGCCGATGGTCAACCAGGCAGAACTTCAGATATAGTGATACGTGGAGCCAGTTCGCTAACACAAAATGTATCTCCCATATATGTTGTAGATGGATTTGTGCTGGAAGATTTTGACCCGAGCTCAATTTCACCACAGGATATTGAATCAATAAATGTTTTGAAAGATGCTTCTTCTACAGCTATTTATGGAGCTAAAGGTGCAAATGGGGTTATAGTAGTAACTACTAAAAATGCTAAAATAGGTAAACCAACCATAAGTTACAATGCAAGTATCGGTTTAAACAGAGCAACAAAACGAATGGAGGTAATGAATGCTTATGAATTCATGAAATTTACAACAGAACGATTTCCTGATGTTGCACGTTCAGTGTTTTACCCTGAAGTAGAAGCCGGAGGAACTATGGATCCCGAGAAATATCGGAATGCACCCTCCATTGACTGGCAGGATGAAATTCTAAGAACTGGTTTTACTCATATTCATAACCTTTCTATCAATGGAGGCTCTCAGGGGACAAAGTATTTGGTTTCACTATCACACTTCGATCAGGAAGGTAGTGTTATCAATACAAATTACAATAAAACGTCAGGTCGTATAGCTTTAGATCAGACAATCAATAAGAATTTGACATTAAAACTTAGTACCTATTACATAAGAGATCACGCTTCTGGAATAGTCCCGACGGATGCTTCTGTTAATTCTCAGGCCTCCAGTGCATTATTCTTTAGTGCTTATGGTTATCGACCAGTTGTCAGTCTTGATCCGCAGGCTAATGAAGATTTCTTAAACAGTCTTGTCGATGACGAATTGAACGGCTTGAGTGATTATCGTCTTAATCCAAGAATTATGGCTGAAAATGAAGTGAAGAATAATATCAACACGATGTTCATCCCATCAGCAAACCTTACTTATAAAATAAACAATCACTTTACACTTCTTATTCGTGGAGGGTTGGACAGAAGACTAAGAGAGAATAATTATTTCTACAATTCAAAAACAAGATTAGGTATGAGTCGTCCGGGAATTATCAATGCCGGCGTACAGGGAGGAGTAAGTTTTTATCAATATAACTTAGCCTCCAATGAAAATATACTTTCTTATAATAATACTTTTGCAAAAATTCATAAGATTGATACTCAGTTAGGGATGAGCCTTCAATCCATCAATACTTCTTCTCATGCATTAAAATATCAGGGAATTCCTTATGAAGAGCTCGGACTTAGTGGTATGGATAAAGGGGTACCAGTACCACAAAACTCGTATTTATCTTCTTCCAGAACACAATCGTTTTTTGCACGTGTAAATTATAATTTATTATCCCGGTATCTTTTTACAGTTACAGGCAGGGCTGATGGTTCATCAAAATTCTCTCCGGAGAACAGATGGGGCTATTTTCCATCAGCAGCATTTGCCTGGCGCATGAGTGGAGAACCTTTACTTAAGAACCTGGATTTTCTACATGATGCAAAATTCCGGGTGAGTTATGGTATCACCGGAAATAACCGTGTTGGAGATTTTGATTATTATGCATCTATTGATACACCTTACAGAGGATATTATTCTTTTAACAATGGCACTCCTCAAATGGGAGCTTCCAGAAGCAGTTTAGGGAATGTTGATCTTAAGTGGGAGTCTACCGCTCAAACAAACATTGGTTATGATTTGTCATTATTTAGTAATAAAATTAGTTTTACAGTTGATTGGTATAAAAAGGTAACAACAGATTTGTTGTTGAAAGCAAAACTTCCATCAGTTCTTGGTTTTGAAGAAGCATACAAAAACATTGGTGCGATTCAAAATCAAGGCTGGGAGTTTTCATTGTCAACTGTAAATCTTCATACAAAGGATTTTACCTGGAATACTGATTTCAATATAAGTTTTAACAGGAATCAAATTTTATCATTGAATGGAGAACAGGATTATATGGAATCATTTGCTTCCTGGGATTCTAACTTCAACAGTACTCCACTTTATCGGGCAATCGTTGGTCAACCTGTTTCTCAGTTTTGGGGAATACAATGGGATGGAGTCTACCAATACAGTGACTTTGATGCAACAGAAAATCTCGATGGAACAACTACTTACGCATTAAAACCTACAGTTACTGCAAATGGTAATCCACGTGTAAAAATTAAACCGGGAGATATCAAATATAAAGATCAGAATGAAGACCTCAATATTACAAGTGATGATCGTGTAGTGATTGGTAACCCACTGCCAAAACATATTGGTGGATTAGGTAATGATTTCAGATACAAGAACTTTTCCTTAAATGTATTCTTTCAGTGGTCTTATGGTGCGGATGTGTTCAATGCTAATCGTATTTATTTTGAAGGAGGTTATAATGTTCGTCCATTACAAAACCAATTTGCTTCGTATGTTAACAGATGGACCCCGGAGAATCAAACCAATGAAATGTTCAGAAGTGGTGTTGGTGGTTCAGAGTCGGGTGCAGGACCCAATGGAGTTTATTCATCAATGCACATTGAGGATGGTTCGTACTTACGATTGAAGACAGTATCATTCGACTATAATCTGCCATCAAAACTTCTTGAGAAAATAGATATAAAAGCACTTTCATTGGGAGTGGCAGCGCAAAATATTTATACATGGACGGCTTATTCAGGATTAGATCCGGAGGTCTCAGTCCGTCATTCAATTTTGACTCCTAATTTTGATTATTCTGCCTATCCAAGATCATTATCAGTCGTTTTTAATTTAAAATTAACTCTTTAATAGCTACAATTATGAAACGAAAAGTAATTATATTATTGACTATCATATCTGTATCATTTGCAATTACATCTTGCGACGATTTTTTAGTTACAACTCCTACAGACTTTCTGAATCCAGCCATCTATTATAATACCCCTGAACAACTTGATGCAGGGTTAAACTCTGTATATGCAACACTTTCATCGTATCCGCTTTTCGGAGATAAAATGCAGTCCGAATTAGCATTACAGGCAGATGAAGGGTTTAATTACAATGCAGTTCCAATGGGAAATGTCAGACATTATAATGTTTCATCCTCTGATAAAGATATATTAGCATTTTGGAAAGCATTATATGCAGGGATTGATAAGGCAAACTTTCTACTTGAGAATATCAATAAACCTGTAATGGAAGATGTAGATCGGGGTTATCTGAAAAGTGAAGCCTTGTTTTTACGTGCTTATTTTTATTTCCTACTTGTTCAGAATTTTGGAGAAATACCGCTAAGGACTGAATCAGCTAAATCGGTAAATGAAGGTTATGACCCTCGAAGTCCGGTCAGGGCTACATATAACCAGATATGGACAGATTTAATTGAAGCAGAGAAAATTGCACAACCCATTGATCAGATCGGTCATGGAGGCAGGGTTAGCAAATCTGCTATTCAGGGTATACTGGCAAGAGTCGCTTTGTACATGGCGGGTCATCCTTTGCAGGATGCAACTAAATGGGTGGATGCGCGAAAATGGTCTAATGAGGTTATTAAGAGCAATTTGCATGAGTTGAATGCTAGTTATGAGCAAGTTTTTATCAATTATGCCAAGGATATTTATGATTACAAAGAAAGTATTTTAGAAGTAGAATTCTGGGGTAACAATGAACCTCCCTATGCAAATGCTGGCAAAGTTGCCATGAATGTAGGCGGCCCATTATACAATAAATTATCATCTCCTACTTATGGCGTTTCATATGGTTGGATATATTCTACGGATTGGCTTTATAAATCCTATCCTGAGGGTGATATCAGAAGAGATAGAAATATTGCAAATTTCACATTCTCAACCAGTACAGGTTTACCTGTGTCCCGGGGAACCATAACCGCATATGGGCGTGCTGCACGGAAATGGGATCGTAAAGACGAACCTGCAAGCATTCGTATGTTAATTACGGGTACTTCTCAAAATTTCCCTATCCTTCGTTATTCTGATGTATTGCTGATGTTTGCTGAAGCAAATAATGAATTGTCGGGTGATGTTTCACAAACGCTGGATGCAATAAATCAGGTTCGTAGAAGAGGAATGGGGCTTGATCCTAAAACTCCGGATGCGACAATTGATTTGACAGATGCTCTTTCACAGGAAGATCTTAGAGCAGCTATAAGAGCTGAACGTCCACGAGAACTTTGTTATGAGGCATTAAGAAAAGGAGATGTTGTTCGCTGGGGTCTTTTTTATGAACGCATGCAGTTTGCCAATACAGAAATGCAAAGTACAAGTTGGGGAACGAATGTACGCAGGGCTTATTTCGAAAATGCGACACCTCGTGATACACTATGGCCAATACCTGATTACGAACGAGGTTTAAATCCTAACCTCACCCAAAATTCGGGATGGTAATTGAGAAAATAATTATTAGAAACAATTAAAAAAAAATATATCATGAGAAGCTTTTTTTTAACTTTTCTCCTTTTTGCATATATCACTTTAATAGCACAAGAGCAGGAAATTGCTTTTTGGAAAATGTCCCAAAGTTCTGATGCTAAAGAAATAATTGACAGCAAAGGGAGTTTCTCTTTGAAACAAAGAGTTAGTTTTGTGGATGGCGTTTGGTCGGGGATGGCAAGTGAATACTGGTCACAATTAGACTTGCGTGATAAGTCGTGGTCGGTTGAAGGATACTTCAGAACTAATGGAAAAGTTGATAGACAAATGATGATTACGGGCACCAGATCTGGTTTGTCGAAATACAGCGGATGGGACTTCTCGATGCTTAAAACCGGAGAAATGCGTTTTTTAGTAGCCGATGATAACGGGAAGGTGAAACAGATAATATCTACCGGTCAAAAATTCGATGATGGACAAGAACATCAGTTTAAACTTCAATGGGATCCGGTAAAAGGATTAATATCCATGATTGTTAACCAGAAAAAAATTACGCTTACATGGGATACAGACTTGGGTGAAAACAATAACCGAAGATTCTTCATAGGAGCTCAGCCTAAGGGTGGAGGTATGGAGTATGTCTTTGCCGGGGAATTGCGGAATATCTCTTTTAAGAGTTCTCCTGATGCTGTTAAACAAAAAAAACCGGATTTAAAACAGGCAAAAACAGCAAAAGTTAATGCTGTATCTAATGATTTTGCGAAAGAAGGTATTATTGCCAGTTGGCCCTTAGATACAAAAATAAATCAATCTGAGATTGTTGATGCTGCAGGTAATTTTACCCTTACAAAAAGTGTTTCAGCTTCTTCAGGCACATATTCGGGAGTAGGAACTACCTACTGGCCATCGCTCGACTTGCGTAAAAACTCATTTTCATTTGAGGGAACTTTTAAAACAAACGGTGAGGCTGATGCTGTGATGGCAATTGCCGGAAACAGGTCTGCAATATCAAGTTATACTGGTTGGGATTTCATGATGCTCAAGAATGGAGTGTTACGTTTTTTAGTAAACGATAATAATGGAAAATCTAAACATTTGATGAGTGCAGTGAGAGAGTTTGATGATGGGATTGAACATCAGTTTGTCATTTCATGGGAAGCTCCCTTAAGTACGTTGACAATGACCATCGATAAGAAATATAAATACTCAACTTTTCTTGATGGAGATTTAGGCGAAAATTCAGGTCGTGTGTTTTACATTGGTGCGCAACCTACAGTGGCGGGAGGCAAAACAATTCCATTCAAAGGTGAACTGAGAAATTTTGTTTTCAAAAGTGTCTTGTCAGAAAGTAAAGCTGCAACAACAACTGCTGATGCCAGAACTTTAGAATCTATGGATAAAGAAATGGCCAGGGCGAAAGTTGAAGAAACAACGCTATGGGTTGATGCTAAGAACCTTACGATTGAAGGAATGGGATGGAAAGAGGGTATTGCAGAATATACACGTATCCCGGATAAATATCAAACGGTTGTAACGTCAAAAGTTTGGTCATTAAGCCGAAACTCAGCAGGGATTTCAGTCCATTTTACTGTAAAAGGAACTGCATTTGTAAATGCCCGCTGGACATTGAAAGGTAATGGCTATATGGCACATATGACATCACAAGCAGTAAACGGACTCGATTTGTATGTTAAGATGAATGGAAAATGGGTCTGGGCAGGTGTTGGTAAACCTACAAAGGATGGATTGCAACAGGAGACTTCCCTCAAAGGAGGATTCTTACAAGCTAAAACATACGAATGTATGGTATACCTGCCACTTTATACAGGTATTTCAGCAATACAAATGGGATTCTCTCTTGGTAGTACCGTGACCGCTACAACACCGAATACGAAAAAACCGATGGTTTTCTATGGAACGTCAATTCTTCATGGTTGCAGTGCCTCTCGTGCGGGAATGGCTTTTCCTTCCATGCTGGGACGACGTTTCGATACCCCGATTGTAAATCTCGGATTCTCGGGAAACGGATTAATGGAAGAACATTTTGGTGATATAATGGGTGAAATTGATGCCTCAGTATATATTATCGATTGCTTGCCTAATATGTCGACATTTACTTCGGATGAAATCACGTCGCGTACACTGGCATTGGTTCGGAAACTTCGCAGCTTGAGACCCACAACACCTATTGTTTTGGTTGAAGATAGAAATTATGGTTATGCTGATTTGGCCGGACCCGTTGTAAATAATCGTCGTCCGGCGATGAAAGCAGCCTATAATACTTTGATAACTGAGACTACTGATCTTTATTATGTTGAAGGAGACCAGTTGTTAGGTGAAGATACTGAAGCAACAGTAGATGGATCACATCCTTCAGATTTAGGTATGTACAGATATTTTGTTGCTTTAGAGCCTGTTATTTCCAGAATTAATTGTTGTAAATAAACTTTGAACAAAAATGATAAAGGCAAATTCATACAGGGTATTTTTATTATTATCATTCTTTGCTTTTGGGATGTTTTCATGGGCAGTCACACCTTCCTTTGAAGCAAAATTAGTTGATTTTCATTACCGTTTATTCCCCGATAGATTTCCTGTAGAAACATCGTACAGTGCAACAATCAGTGTCCCGCGGAATTATACAATGGGATTACAATTGGCAGTGAGGAGTTTAGAAGCTTCCACTTATACCATCTCATTTAAAGACATGAAACATTCGAATGGCAGTCGCGTCGATTTTGAATTTGCTGTTCGTCCGTTGCAACAGATAACCTGTGAAGGAAATACCCAGGGGTCAATGATTAATGAACCCGGAGGTTCCTATCCTGCTTCATGGATACCCTATTTTATACGCAATGCTCCTTTCAATTTATTGGAAGTTGTCGCTCCTGCGGTTGAAGGCAATAGTTTTATAACTCAGGCAAATCTTACAGAAGGTGCATTGCTTCAGATAAAAATACCAACAAGTTGTACGACGGGAGTTTATAGTGGTTATGTTGTTATTTCAAAAAGTCTTACTGATAAGATTGAGTTGCCGGTTTCTTTTAAGGTACATAAAGCCATTGTCTCACGAAATGATTTTCTGGATTGTGTTCACTGGATGTCGGCAGCGCCGGTTGATCTCCGTAAGAATGGTTCTCAGGTAGCATGGTGGAGTGAAGAACATTGGAAATTACTTGAACGTGCAGGCACTCTTTTGTATGAGGATGGAAATAACATGATGTATACTCCTCTTGTAAATGAGGCAAATCCACTTATTCAGGCTCGTTGGGAAAACAATGATTTTAATTTTGACTATAGTCGCTTCGACCGTTGGATTAATCTTTTCTCTGGAATAGGGTTTAAGTATTTCTCAGGTTTTCATTTGCGTTATTCAACACTCAATCTTTCGGTCTTGGATGTGGCTACCGGCGGAAAAAAGAGTTTAGGTACGCTGGGTGTAAATATCGGTTGTTTTCAGGAAAAATTTCTCAGGGACTTAGATAATCATCTCCGCGAAACCGGAATGCATGATCGTTTTGTTCTTCATTTGTATGATGAGCCATCCGGTACATATATTGATGAATATAAGTATTATAACAATTTGATGAGCAAATTTATGCCTGGAATTAAATCAATTGATGCTACTAACTCAAACCCGGCTCTTTTTTCAGATTATGTAGGTTTACAGGTGTACAATTTGCCCGGAATAGTAAATAATAAAAATGGCACAGTGAAGACTCGTCTTGAGCAGGGAAAACCGGTATGGTTATACAATACAACCAGTCCTTTTCCACCTTATCCCAACAGGCATATTGACAGACCTCTCACCGAAAATCGTTTATGGCCATTGCTTACGCTGAAATATAATTGTTCCGGATATCTGTTTTGGGCTGTTAATACCTACCGGGGAGTGCCTGATGAATATGCGACCTCTCTGGGCCCACTGCCTGACGGAACACAAAAACATGCTCCCGGAGACGCATGGTTTTATTATCGTTCTGACCAGGGACTAAATCAATCGTTAAGGTTAATGAGTTTCAGAGAGGGGATGGTCGATGTTTCTCTACTTAAACAATTATCGAAAAATAATCCTACACAAGTAATCACACAGCTAAACAAACTGATATTGCCCGAAATAGAAATTGGTCATACGCGTCCCTGGTCGGATTATCTGATCAGAGCCGATGAAATACCAAAAGGTTATATTACAGATTTTGATGCTTACCACAATAACAGGAAGGAAGTTTTGGATATGTTAGATCTGATTTTACCTAATTAATAAAATATCAATTCAGAATAAAGTAATTATTCCATGAGAAAAATAAAATTTATAACAATTATCATATTTAGTTTTTTGTCATTGTATTTAAATGCACAGAAAATTGACCTTCGTAATGTTGAAACAGGAGATGTGATTTATAAAAACACATATATCGATCAGCCTTATATATTGAAACTGAATGACGGAAGCTGGTTGTGTGTGTTTACTACAGGGGCTGAAAGTGAGAGTCGCCCCGGCCAACACATTGTTTCCATGAAAAGCACAGATCGTGGGAAAACATGGTCAACGCCGGTAAAAATTGAACCGAATGACGGTCCTATGTCATCATGGGCGATCCCGTACCTGACAAGTTATGGCCGTATATATGTTTTTTACAATTACAACGGGGACAATATTTCCATGGTAAGAGAAAAACCAATCAAACAGGCAGGTCTTCTCGGGTGGTATTGCTATAAATACAGTGACGATAACGGATTAAGCTGGAGCAGCAAAAACTACAGAATCCCTGTCCGGGTAACTGCAGCTGATGTTTTCAATGATTTCGACGGTTTTGTGCAAATGTTCTGGGGCATTGATAAACCACATTTGTTGGATGGCAGCGTTTATTTTGCTTTCTCAAAAATAGGAAAGTTCGTTCAGGATATGGGTGAAGGCTGGATGCTTTGTTCAGATAATCTGGATAAAGAACGGGATGCATCAAAGATTAACTGGAAAATGCTTCCGGATGGAGAATATGGTATTCGAAACCCGAAATTTCAATCGGTACAGGAAGAACATAATACGGTAATAATGAATGACGGTTCTATTTATTGTGTTTACAGAACAGCTCTTGGATTTCTGGGTTATAGCATTAGCATTGATAAAGCAAAAACATGGACTTTGCCAGATACACTTCGCTATGCCTCAAAAATTCCCAATGTCATTAAGAATCCCAGAGCATGTCCTCGTTTATTCAAATGCACAAACGGTAATTACCTGATATGGTATCACAATCATGGAGGAAAGGATTTTAAACAGCGGACACCAGTATGGATAGCCGGAGGTGTAGAAAAGAACGGAAATATTGAATGGTCGCAACCGGAAATATTGCTTTATACACATGAAAGTAATGTCAATGGTATGAGTTATCCTGACCTGATTGAAGCCGATGGAAAATACTGGATAACAGAGACACAGAAACATATCGGACGTACTCATTCGATAGCACCTCAACTGTTAGAAGGGTTATGGAAGCAGGCGCATGCAAAATCTCTTGTTAAAAGCGGACTTGTAGTCAACAAATCAGATATTTCCAAGCCAACAACAGTCTCAATGCCCAAATTCGCCGATTTAAATGAAGGCGGAATAACTGTTGAAATGACGGTAAAACTAACCGATTGGAAACCCAACCAGGTGCTCTTCGATTCACAGGGAAATCAGGGAGAAGGAATTCGAATTACGACAGCCCCACGAAATACATTACGTATAGAAGTGGCTGATAAAGAGAGAAATGCATATGTATGGACTACCGATGAGGGATACTTTAGCTCCGGCAAATCTCAGACTGTTGCATTTATTGTTGATGGGCTTGCCCGTACAATATCCGTAGTTATTGATGGTAAACTTTGTGATGGCGGATACAAACGTCAGTATGGCTGGGGAAAGTATGCCTCGGAAGTAAAGAATTTCAATGGGAAAGCAAAAGCAGTCGTAGCTCAGGAATGCAAAGGTACAATTGAGAATATGAAAATTTATGACCGTTACCTTACAACTTCGGAATGTATTAGTAATTACAATTCGTATAATGTGAAATAGCAATTGATTCGTTTATGAAAAAAATATTAATACTGATAATTCTTTTGCTGAGTAATCCGGGACTTTTTAATGTGTTTTCCGGGAATCAGCGCTATCCTGTTATTCCAAAACCGGTTCGGCTTGTTGAAGTGAACGGGGAGTTTGTAATAAACAAAAAAACGTCTGTTACAATTGATGATTTATCATATCAGGGAATGTATGTGGTTAATGCGTTAAACAATGCTATCAGGGAAACCGGAGGTTTTGATTTAATGAAAAAGCAAAAAAGCGGAAAAAATCGTATTACTATAACAAAGGATCAGTCAATTGATCATAAAGAGGGATATGTCCTGACAATAAATAAAAGAGGTATCAGTATCAGTTACAAAAATTTACATGGTGCTTTCAATGCTGTTCAGACTATTCGTCAACTTATGCCTGTTGTACCGGAAAAGGGTGCTATTTCAATTCCGTGTGTGGAAATTGAAGATGCTCCGGTGCTTGAATACCGTGGATATATGTTGGATGTAGCACGACATTTCTTTCCGGTGAGTCATCTTAAAAAGACGATTGATATGCTGGCATTTTACAAAATCAATGTTTTTCATATTCATCTGACCGACGATCAGGGTTGGCGCATTGAAATAAAAAAGCATCCGAAATTGCATGAAATAGGAGCATGGCGAAGCGAAACTCAAAACGGACATCGTACTGATGTGCCGACCACCTTTGACGGAACACCGCATGGTGGATATTATACCCAGGAAGAAATGAAGGATCTGGTAAGCTATGCACAAGAACGTTTTATCAGAGTTATTCCGGAAATTGATATTCCGGGACACTCACAGGCATTATTAGCAGCTTATCCTCAATATGGTTGTGTAGAAGACACAACTTACGAAGTTTCCAAGAGGTGGGGTATCCATGATGACATATTATGCCCTCGGGAAGAAACTTTCAAATTTTTGCAAGACGTTTTTGATGAAGTGATGACTGTCTTTCCTGAGAAATATATTCATATTGGAGGAGACGAGGTACAAAAACGTCGCTGGAAAGAATCTGTTTTCTGTCAGGACATGATAAAAAGGCTTAACCTGAAAGATGAGAAAGGTCTGCAAAGTTATTTTATTCATCGGATTGAAGAGTATCTTAATGCTGAAGGTCGAGAAATCATCGGTTGGGATGAAATACTTGAAGGCGGTCTTGCTCCCAATGCAACAGTCATGTCGTGGCGAGGAGAAAAAGGGGGAATTGAAGCAGCTAAAAGCAAACACAATGTGATTATGACTCCAAGTGCATTTATGTATCTTAACTTTTACAATACTTCATTCAAAGATAAACTGGAACCATTGGCCAATACACATGTATTGCCTTTAGAGAAAGTATATAATTACTCCCCGTTCCCTAATGTGTTGAGCAATG
>Ga0209575_10000514_pt1 | contig 23772 bp, 17 predicted proteins | sample Medcelwee11metaG_FD_187172 | JGI IMG/M metagenome (GOLD analysis project Ga0209575, IMG submission 187172) | Freshwater pond sediment microbial communities from the University of Edinburgh, under environmental carbon perturbations - Medium... | ecosystem: Environmental > Aquatic > Freshwater >...
ACGGTGGTCGTCATGCGATACGCTTCAGAAAAACAGTTACTGCTACGAGTTCATCGAGGAGAACGCCCTCAAACAGGACACAGCCAGGACAGGGTTCAGGTGGGAGTGGAACTTCGGTGACGGAACAAAGGCAGTGGGAATAACGGCTGAGCATTGTTATGCCGGCCCGGGGATATATGACGTCAGCCTTGATATAGTAAACCTTATAACCGGTGGCATCGAAAAGAGACAGGCTTCATATGAGCTTGAGATAGCTGATATCGAGCAGCCGGTAATCACATCTCCGGATACTATCATGACCGGAGAAACGTTGATTCTGAATGCCGGTTCCACATACCTGCCCGGCATGAAGATTGATCGTTACTACTGGAACTTCGGGGATGAAACTGTTGCAACCGGACTGGAAGTGTCAAAGGTTTATGCACTTCCGGGAAGATATAATATTCAGCTGATAGTCAGTTCAGCGCCTGACGCCGGGGGAGTCGTGCGTGAGGTGTGTGTCTGCAAGGACTTAATAGTATCAGCAAACGGAAATTGATTATTAAGGAGGAAGATGAGAGTTACCCGTTTTATACTGCCGCTGTTTTTAATTGTTCTCACTGCCACACCGGCAGGGATCATGGCCCAGGAGGTGCCCGGCCCGGATGAGAATATACCCTTCCTGATGACTTTCGGGAGGGAGGGAGGTGTCACCTCATGGGGCGATGATGATTTCAGCCAGACATTCTTTTTTGCACTTCCGAAGGATTACAAGGATCCCTTCTACATCAGGGTTTATGATCCGGATATCGGAGGGAAGACAGATGAACTCAACAACTTCTGGAACACCAGGATGGTTTATTCAATCTACGGCGGCAAGGGTTGCTATACCCATCCTGAAGCCAACGGGATATCCCCGACTGGCAACTATAAGAGCGGGACTCTTCTTGCCACCCGAACCTTTGGCATGGACAACAAGCTTGATGAGCGCTGGTTCAGTTTCGGCCCCTTCAACCCGGCTGACGGTGAATACTATCCCAAGTTCCTCAGCAATATTTTCAAGATAATCTGTGACGGTGTCTCAGGTGATGACGGCAACCTTTACAGGTATGCCATCTCGAGGAGGCCTGATTCCAATGTGCCAATTGACGGGGCCAACGCCTTTACGTATGAATATACTTTCCGGATGTGGAATAATAATGACACATCGTTTATATCACATATCTACCCCTATATTGACAGCGGGTGCGTTTCCATCCAGCAGAAAAACTTTGACTGGGACAATGACGGAGATTTCATTGTTGTCTCAGTTGAAAGGAAGGGCCAGGACATGCCACTATCGGGTGAGGATGTCTGGGCGTCTGACAGGATGGCCATTTTAGACGGTGAAATAGGTAAGTCCCTTGACTTCCGGTTCTACAAGCGCAAGGGAGACCTGGTGAAGAACAATAATGTGGTCGTTTCCGTGCAGAACCAGTACGGTGAGAACCTGCCGTTCTTCAGCTCCCCAATAGGGGGTGTTCCAGTCTATAAACCCCGGATAAAGGTCATACCTAAAAAATAGTCATGCACAGGAGTATAAGATTTACAGTTGCGGCACTGTGTGCGTTTCTAATCCAGGTGCTGCACCCGGTGCTGTCACCTGCCCAGACCCACAGTTACCGCATCTATGATGAGTATACGGGCCTGCCCGGGAGTTATCTCAATGTAATTGAGCAGGACCGGAGCGGTCTTCTGTGGGTCGGGGTTGACACGGGCCTTTACCGGTATGACGGATTTTCATTTCATCACGTGCCGTTCACGGATACCCTTCCGCGAGGTAATGCCAGTGCTCTCTTCTGCGATGAGACAGGAACGATGTGGGTGGGAATGAGTGACGGCTCGCTCTTCACCTGGAGCGACGGAGGGACAATTGTACGCCGGGAACTGCCGGAGACCGATAAGATCAACCGGATCACGGAAGGTCCTGATAAGAAGATATGGATCGTTACCCAGACAGAGGGAATTTACATGGCCGAACCCGGTGGAGGGGAGAGGTTCACCAGGCTGAAGATGCCTCCGGAGATGACCCTGTTCGATATCGCATTTGCCGGCAATTACAAGTTTCTTGCTGCTACCCAGGATAACCTTCATCTATGCGTAACCAACGGGGATGAAGCAACAAGTGAACTTACATTTCCTGACCTTGAATACAGCTGGATCCAGACACTTGTCCGCATGGACGATGACACCTGGTTTGCCGGCACAGGAGACAAGGGGCTCTGGCTCATTAGAAGAGCAGGCAGCGGTATGACGGCTACGGCAGCAGGTGACACCACTTTCAGTAACATGAATGTACCTGCCCTTATAACCCTTCCTGGGAGAAGCCTCATAATCGCAACACAGGATGCGGGTGCGATGAAGGCTGTTTTCAACGATGACTTCACTCAAATGGAGATTGTTGACAGATATGATTTGCACTCCGGCCTCCCTGAAAACAATGTGAAGGTACTCTACCTTGACCGTGAAGAAAACCTATGGATCGGCCTCTTCAACAGGGGGCTGGCCGGTGTGACCACCAACTCATTTGCTTTTTACAAGCCTGAGACAAACAAGGAGATAACATTTGTAGGAAGGGTTGGGGAACAAATCGTCGCCGGTACCAAAACAGGTCTCTGGGATTTCAGTCCCGAGACGGGAGACTTCACAGGTTTCCGTCCGCTTACCGCCAGGACGGGAGGGTCAGGTATAGCCTCCTGGGCTGCAGATGAGCGTGGCACCGTCTGGATCGGCACCGTGAGTGACGGCATCTGGCAGATGAAGTCTGACGGAATTGTACGCCAGTTTTATCTCTCAGGGAACCCGGGTCAGAATCATATCAACTCGGTTGCTGTGGAGAACGACAATGTCTGGCTGGGCACGAGTGACGGGGTAGTCCTGCTTGACCGTGAGAGCGGAAGACAGAAGGCGGTTTATACAACCCTTGAGATGCTCCCTCACAATTACATCTCCCAGATAGTAGTAAACAGACCGGGGGAGGTTCTTGTGGCAACAAAGACAGACAGGCTCTGCTACATTCATGTGACCGGAGGTGTCCGCACTGAAGGATTGGTAATGGAAGGGAGCAGGGTTAACGAGATACGAAGCATCTCTGTCTCGCCTGACCGCACAATCTGTGCCGGGACAAACGGAAACGGGCTATACCTGTTTGCCGGTGACACGGTGCTTAACTATACTGAGCTCGACGGTCTGCTGACAAATTTCTGTTACAGCGCAATAATCGCATCTGACGGCAGGATATGGACGGGGCATCAGAAGGGTTTTTCAATCATCAATCCTTCAACCGGCTCCGTGAGGGCATACAGCACTGATTTTGGTGTCAGGGGTGACTGCATTGCAAATGCAATGACCCAGTTGCCTGACGGATCCGTATACATAGGAACAACTGAAGGAATCGTTTCATACAACCCTGCGCTGGAACCTGAAAAGGCAGCTCCTCCGCAGGCAGGCATCATATCGGTTGTGATAAACAATACGGTCTATCCGTACCGTGAGACATACAACCTGCCCTACAGGAAGTCATACACTGTAAGGGTCAATTATGCAGGCATTTCGCTTCGTGACCCGCTTAATGTCGTCTACCGCACAAGACTTGACAATTTCAACGATGAGTGGAGTGAGGTATCCTCTGACAGGTCAGTTGCCTACAATCTAGGTGACGGACACTTTAAATTCAATGTGGAAGCCCTCACAATGGATGCGCCGGAGAGCGCAACCACAGCGTCATTCAGTCTTGTGATTCAGAAACCGGTCACGGAGAGATGGTGGTTCCTCCTGTCTCTGCTGGCGCTTATTGCTGCCGTGGTGTATGTAATTGTAAGGCTGCGTGAGAGAGCGCACAGGAAGCAGCGTGAGTACCTTGAGAGCGAGTTGCAGAAACGCACTGCCGAAGTATACGAGCAGAAGGAAGAGCTGGCCCAGAAAAACCTTGACATAACGGAGAGCATCAAGTATGCAAAGCGAATTCAGAGCAGCGTGTTGCCCGATACTGCCCGCCTTGGCACGGTCTTTAAAGAGGCATTCGTCTTCTTTCAGCCACGTGATATCGTCAGTGGTGACTTTTTCTGGTTTGACTGGGTGGATAAGGACCGCTTCATTGTTGTCTGTTCCGACTCAACTGGCCATGGTGTTCCGGGAGCATTCATGTCAATGATAGGAACGGCACTGCTACAGGATATAATCACCGTCAAGAAGATCACCAGGCCATCACAGGTGCTTCATGAACTCGACAGGCAGATATTCTCGACGCTCAACCAGAACCAGGAACTGGAGGCATCCAATGACGGCATGGACATTGTCGTATGCGAATTCAACCTGACAACCAGGCAACTGGTCTTTGCATCTGCAATGAGACCGGTGATTCTGGTGATCGACGGTGTTCAGCACTATGCAAGGGGAAACCGTTCATCTGTCGGAGGGGAATCAGTGACTGAGAAGTTCTATGATGACCAGGAGTACCATCTCAGGGAGGGCGACATGGTCTTCCTCTTCACAGACGGTTATTGCGACCAGTTTGGTGGTACCGGCGGGAAGAAGATGAAAATCAGCCGGTTGAAGACTCTGATTGACGATCTCATTCCGTTAAATGCAGTTGAACAGCAGAACCATGTGAAAGAGTTCTTTATTGAGTGGATGGGGAAGAATGAACAGGTTGATGACGTCCTCTTTATGGGGATGAGAGTCTGATCACTCAGGAGTGCAGGTACTGTTCTCTCCGAGTATAAAGGTGCAGGTTGTTGCAGTGTTGCTTTCATTGCCTCCCCTGTCCTTTATCCAGAAATCGTAATAGAGAGTGTCAGGAGTATCGAAGGTAAGGTAGATAAGAGTTACATTTATCGTTCCTTTGAGTATTTTGTTCTGTCCTCCTGCCTCCAGGTAGGGTATCCGGTATTCCGAAGGGAACAGGATGTCTCCCGGCTCTACAAGTGTGAAGGCCCCGTTCGTCTTGCGGTAGAGCTTCATGAAAAGATTGCCTGAGGGGTCTACCCCCGGGGTCTGCGGCGGGTCAAGGCCAAGGTCGCCGTCACCGTCTTCGAAATAAAATGAGATCTTCAGTGCTTTGGCCGGGAAGCCAAGGTAAAAGTCAGTAGTATCATAATGGTTTATTGACCGGAACTCAATTCTGGGCTCCGGGGGAAGGCTTTCCGGGCCTTCACAGGCCACCATCATAAGCAGCGCCGCTATAACCGGTATGATGACTTGATTCTTCATCTCCTTACAGATTGCTTTCGCAACAAAAATCACACCAAATGTATTTATTTTTTTCTGAAGAATATCCTGGCAGGTGCTCCTGTCAGGTCAAAGCTCTCCCTGAGCCTGTTCTCCACAAATCGTTTATAAGGTTCCTTGATGTACTGTGGCAGGTTGCAGAAGAAGGCAAACGCCGGGTATGCCGAGGGCAGCTGTGTCACATATTTGATCTTTACATGTTTCCCCTTGAGTGAGGGTGGGGGCGTGTCATTCACATACTTGAGCATGACCTCATTGAGCTTCGATGTGGGAATTTTCCTCCGCCTGTTCTCATAAACTGTCATTATCAGTTCAAGCACTTTGTGGACCCTCTGTTTTGTGATGGCTGAAATGAAAAGTATGGGGTAGTCGGTGAACGGCGCTGTTTTTGACCTGATCTCTTCTTCGAATCTTTTGGTACTGTTCTGGTCCTTCTCAACCAGGTCCCATTTGTTGACGAGGAGAACCATACCTTTATTGTTTTTCTGGATGATGCTCAGGATGCTCAGGTCCTGCGATTCAATCCCGCGTGTGGCATCGATGAGCAGCAGGCAGACATCGCTCTCTTCTATTGATCTTACCGATCTGAGGACCGAGTAGAATTCGATATCCTCCTCCACCTTCGCCTTCTTTCGCAGGCCTGCTGTGTCAATAAGCAGGAAGCGGTAGTTGAACTTGTTGTAGAGGCTGTGTATTGAGTCGCGTGTTGTACCTGCCACGGGGGTGACGATGTTCCTCTCCTCGTCGAGGAGGGTGTTTGCCAGTGATGATTTTCCGACGTTCGGGCGTCCTACAACGGCCACCCTCGGGATCTCCTCATCGGGTTCTTCGGCAGTATCTGGAAGATGTTTCACTATCTCGTCAAGCAATTCGCCTGTGCCGCTCCCGTTTGCAGAACTGATCGGAAAGAAATCGCCCAGCCCGAGCCCGTAGAACTCTGCGGCATCGAGCAACCGTTTATTGTTGTCGACCTTGTTGACTACGAGGATAACCTTCTTCTGCACCTTTCGAAGCATCTCCGCCACGGCCTTGTCGAGATCATGAATCCCGGTTTCTACGTCAACCATGAAGATTATCACATCAGCCTCGCTGATTGCGAGCTTCACCTGCCTGTTTATCTCGCTCTCGAATACATCGTCTGAGTTCTCTACGAATCCTCCGGTATCGACGACAGAGAAATCCACCCCGTTCCAGGTTGATTTTCCGTAGTGCCTGTCGCGTGTTACGCCGCTCTCCTCGTTTACTATTGCCGCACGGCTCTCCGTCATACGGTTGAAAAGGGTTGATTTGCCCACGTTGGGCCTGCCTACTATTGCTGCTATCTTGCTCATTTGAATTTAAATCTACAGGTAACCGAATTTTTTGAGCATACGCGGGTTGTCGCGCCACTCGTGTGCAACTCTTACATAGAGTTCGAGGAATACCTTCTTGCCGAGGAACTCCTCCATATCTTTTCTTGCGGCTGTGCCAACCCTCTTTAGCATTGATCCTTTATGGCCTATTATGATCCCCTTCTGGCTGTCACGGGCAACGTAAATGACGGCCGCTATCCTGTTCAGGGCAGGCTCCTCCTTATAGCTCTCTATCTCAACCTCAACCGAATATGGTATCTCCTTCTGGTATGTCTCAAATATCTTACCCCTGATGATCTCAGTGACGAAGAAACGGTCATACCGGTCTGTAAGCTGGTCTTCCGGAAAGTAAGGAGGCCCTTCCGGAAGGCGGCTGATGATCTCGCGAAGCAGAAGGTCGGTATTAAACTTTTTGATAGCCGAAACCGGAAGAACCGGAACACCGGGTGCCGTGACATTCCAGCTCTCTACCATCTTTTCCAGGTCTTCCTGGGTTGTCAGGTCTATCTTGTTGATTACTATTAATTTCGGCACGGGAGAGGCGAGGATGCGCATGAGATGATCCTCATTCTTCGATGCCTTCTCTACAACATCCGTGACATATATAATAAGGTCGGCGTCATCGAGTGCTGACTCGACCGATTTCATCATGGCTGACTGGAGTTTGTACTTCGGGTTGAGTATTCCCGGGGTATCGGAATAGATTATCTGGTAGTCCTCCCCGGTAAGTATGCCCATGATCCTGTGGCGCGTGGTCTGTGCCTTTGCGGTTGCTACTGAGAGCTTCTGACCGACGAGCACGTTCATCAGTGTCGATTTCCCGACATTTGGGTTTCCGAGTATGTTGACGAATCCTGACCTGTGTGCCATGACTGGACCTTATTTTATGATGCCCCTCTTAAGCATGCTCACCTCCTTGGGTGTCAGCTCTCTCCAATGTCCTCGCTGCAGGTTCTTTTTTGTCAGGCCGGCGAAGCTTACGCGGTCGAGTTTTCTGACCTTGTAACCGAGTGACTCGAAGATGCGTCTCACAACCCTGTTCTGGCCTGAATGGATCTCTATACCTACCTGTGTATGGTCGGCAGGATCCGGATAGGATATTGCGTCGGCGCTTACAATTCCGTCTTCAAGGGTCACGCCGCTGACAATTGTCTCCATGTCGTGCTTTGTGACCTCCTTGTCGAGAAACAGGTGGTACACCTTTCCGGCCCCGTACGAGGGGTGCGTTAGTTTTCCTGCGAGGTCACCGTCGTTGGTCAGCAGCAGCACCCCTGTGGTTGCCTTGTCAAGCCTTCCGACGGGATAGATGCGTTCGGCAGTGGCATCCTTCACGAGATCGAGAACGGTGACCTCGGCGTGCGGGTCTTTTGTACTTGTCACGTACCCTTTGGGTTTGTTGAGAAGTATGTAAACTTTCTTTCCGGGTGTGAGAAGTTTGCCTTTGTACTCCACTTTATCCCCGGGCATGACCTTGACGCCCATCTCGGTAACCTTCTTCCCGTTGACCGATATGTATCCCTGTTTTATCAGTTCATCGGCTTCGCGCCTGGCGCATACTCCGCTGTTGGCGACGAATTTGTTGAGCCTGACCGGTTCATTGGGATCCCTGGCTACTACCGCCTTAGCGCTTTTCTTTCTTGCACCTGAAGGTCTACCTGCAGCCGGCCTGGGTGATCTCGTCCTGTCACCCTGCGGTCTCCCCCCGTACGGCCTGGGTGATTTCGGTCTGTCACCCTCAGGCTTCTCACCGGATCTCCTTCTGTCCCCTTCCGGTCTCCCCCCGGCTGGTCTGGGTGATCTCGTCCTGTCACCTTCCGGTCTCCCCCCGTACGGCCTGGGTGATCTCGGTCTGTCACCTTCCGGTCTCCCCCCGTACGGCCTGGGTGATCTCGTCCTGTCACCTTCCGGTCTCACTCCGTACGGCCTGGGTGATCTCGGTCTGTCACCCTCAGGCTTCTCTCCGGATCTCCTTCTGTCACCTTCCGGTCTCACTCCGTACGGCCTGGGTGATCTCGGTCTGTCACCTTCCGGTCTCCCGCCGGCCGGCCTGGGTGATCTCGTCCTGTCACCTTCCGGTCTCTCTCCGTACGGCCTGGGCGATCTCGGTCTGTCACCCTCAGGCTTCTCTCCGGATCTCCTTCTGTCACCTTCCGGTCTCCCTTCAGTCGGCCTGAAATTTCTTTTTCTCTCTCCGGCAGCATTTCCTGCATCCTTTCTTACGGGTCTCTTTCCTGGCGTCCTGGCCGGCATTTTTTCCATCTTCTTAGTTTTCAGGGTGCAAATTTACAACTAATTACCGGTTTTCTCCCCGATCTTTTTCGCACCTTTGCATTTAGCTTTAACTGACGATATATGGCTTTGATTAAATCCATCTCAGGAATAAGGGGAACCATTGGCGGTAAGCCCGGTGAGTCTCTCTCTCCAATTGATATTGTGAAATTTGCATCGGCTTATGGCACCTGGCTCAGGAGGCGAGGCAGGGGGCCCCTCAGGGTGGTCACCGGCAGGGATGCCCGTGTATCCGGAGAGATGGTTGCTGCACTCGTCAACTCATCACTGCGCAGCGTGGGAATAGATGTGATTGACGCAGGCCTTGCCACCACGCCCACAGTGGAGATGGCGGTGACGGGGCTGGGTGCAGGAGGAGGGATCATTCTGACAGCAAGCCATAATCCTGCCCAGTGGAATGCGCTGAAGCTCCTGAATGAGGCAGGTGAATTCCTCAGTGATGCCGACGGCAGGGAGGTGCTTGCCCTGGCAGCAACAGAGGACTTCGACTATGTGACGTATGATAAACTCGGTGGAGAGACTCAGGATAAGAGCTGGACTGAGAAGCACATCATGGCGGTAAAGCGGATGCCGTTGGTTGATGCGGAAGCAATAAAGATCGCTGGCTTTAGAATCGCCGTTGATGCTGTCAGCTCTGTGGGCGGAATTGCAATTCCTGCCCTGCTCAGGGCGCTGGGTGTTGAAACGGTGATTGAACTCTACTGTGAGCCAACGGGACTCTTCCCGCATAACCCCGAGCCCCTTCCCGAACATCTTGCTGATCTGTCGCGCACGGTAACAGAGAGCGGCGCCGATCTTGGATTCGTTGTTGACCCGGATGTAGACAGGCTGGCAATCATCTGCGAGGACGGGTCAATGTTCGGAGAGGAGTACACCCTTGTATCAGTGGCTGACTTTGTACTCAGCCATGTCAAGGGTCCGACCGTTTCAAACATGTCCTCCACAAGAGCATTAAGGGATGTCACTGAAGGACACGGCTGCAGTTACACCTCAGCGCCGGTGGGCGAGGTCAATGTTGTGGCAGAGATGAAGCGTACCGGCGCCGTAATAGGAGGCGAGGGAAATGGAGGGGTGATCTACCCTGCACTCCATTATGGCCGTGACGCCCTCGCAGGGATAGCACTCTTCCTCACTCACCTGGCAAAACAGGGGGTTAAATGCAGCGAACTGCGAAGGAAGTATCCTGATTATTACATCGCCAAGAAGAAGATCGATCTGACCGGAGATATTGACATGACGAGGCTTTGCACAGCACTGATGAATGCCCTTCCCGAGGCTGTCTGTGACACCCGTGACGGGATTAAGCTCGACCTCCCATCAGGCTGGGTGCAGATACGAAAATCAAATACCGAACCGATCATGCGCATATATGCCGAAGAAAGGGCTAAAGAACCGGCCGAAAAACTCGCTGAAGAGGTGACCCGGATTGTTAAAAATCTGTAAATATTACAGGTTAGCGCTTACTTCGGGCAATTATTGAACGGTTTTTGTGCCTATCGTTCAGGTTAAGTTAACGAAAGTTAATGTTTACTTAAAAAGTATTCATAAAGCCTAAATTTGTAATAATTTCACGCCTTAAATAAAATAATCAGAAAATTCTGCAGATGAAAAGGACTATTATCATTACCTCAGTCATTGTAGCGGTGGCAGTTCTAGCCATGATCGTGATCAGCAAGCTTTCGGGCAAGGAAGACTTGAGCACACTGTTTGCTGAGGTTCAGCAGAGCGATTTCGAAGTGGTTGTCACAACAACCGGCGAGCTTCAGGCTGAGGTCTCCACGGATATCAAGGGGCCTGAGGGCCTTGCCAGCCGTAACATGAGGTTCGGCGGGATCAAGATATCTGACCTTGTCCCGGAGGGTACCGAGGTGAAGGCCGGTGACTATGTAGCCACCCTCGACCGCTCAAGTGTTGACAACACTCTCAAGGATGAGCTTGACAGGCTGGAGTCTCTTGAGACCGATCTGCTTAAGAAACAGCTTGACACAACAATATCCCTGGGCAACCTCAGGGATGACCTGCTCAATCTCAAGTTTAACATGGACGAAGCGGAGATAACACTGGAGCAATCGAAATACGAACCTCCCACAACAATCAGGCAGGCCCGGATAACGCTTGACAAGGCTCAGCGTTCATTTGATCAGGCTCTCAGCAACTATGACCTGAAGGTAAGGCAGGCAAGGGCTGACATCAGGGACACCGAACTGCAGGTAGCCAAACAGAAGAGGAAGGTTGCCGAGATGCAGGAAATCATCCAGAAATTTGTTATAACAGCCCCGTCTGACGGGATGGTTATATACAAGAGGGAATGGAACGGTGCGAAGCGCAAGGTAGGTTCGGAGGTCAGTCCCTGGGACCCGGTAGTTGCCACCCTTCCTGATCTCTCAGCCATGATTTCAAAGACATATGTTAATGAGATAGATGTCAGCAAGGTCCGGGCCGGTCAGCCGGTGAGGCTCTCCGTTGACGCATTTCCTGAGAAAACATACACGGGTGTTGTGCTCAGTGTGGCCAACATCGGTGAACAGCTCCCGAACACTGACGCCAAGGTATTTGAGGTGATAACAAAGATTCACGGTTCTGACCCCATCCTGAGGCCCTCGATGACAACCGGAAACCAGATTATCACTCAGACTTTTTCGGATGTGATCCACATTCCCCTTGAGACAGTTTTTGCCACGGCAGACAGCGTACCCTTTGTATACAGGAAGGACGGTTCACGCCAGGTGGTTGTGCTGGGTGAGTCAAATGAGAATGATGTAATCGTGGAACAGGGGTTGAAGAAGGGCGAGAAACTCTATCTGACTATCCCGGAGGACAGTGAGAAGTTCAAACTTCACGGTGAAGAACTGATTGCAGTCATCAAGGATCGCAAGAAGCAGCAGGCCCAGGAAGAGGCAAAACGCCTGGAGCAAGCCAACCAGCCTCAGAGAATGATGCCAGGCAACATGACTCCGGAACAGATGCGTGAAATGATGAAAAACCTCACCCCTGAGCAGCGCGAGGCCATGCGCCAGTCGCGCGGAGCTGGCCGCCAGGGTCAGATGAGACCGGGCGGGGCCGGCACGGACTCAACTGCCAGTACACAGAGGGTAGTAATCCAGAGACAGTAGACGGACTCAACCGCACAGAGGCAAATAACTATCGGATAACATGTTCAAAAGATACGGACACGACATACGCATCGCATTTGAGTCTATAATGGCCAATAAACTCAAGTCGATTCTGACCGCACTCGGGATTATCTTCGGAGTGGCAGCCGTCATCAGCATGCTGGCCATAGGCAAGGGGGCGCAGCAGGAGATACTTGACCAGATTAAGATGGTTGGCGTGAATAACATCCTGATAAGCCCTATAGTGCAGGAAAAGGATGCATCATCCGAAGAGGGTGAGGCACAACTCAATAAGTTTTCAAGGGGACTGACTCTGCTTGATGTTGATGCGATACGCAGCACAATACCGGCCGTAAAGAGAATCAGTCCTGAGATTTCATTCAACTCCACAATTGTATTGAGCGGAATGCGATATACCGCCAAGCTTGTGGGTGTTTCCAATGACTATTTCGATCTGTACAACCTTCCCATCTCCCAGGGAGTATTCTTCAATGACTACCAGGAGGAATACGGGATACAGGTATGTATAATCGGCGGCAACATAAGGGCAAAATTCTTCAGCCAGGTCGATCCGATAGGTCAGTACCTTAAGTTTGACAATGTCTGGCTGAAGGTGATAGGTGTTCTTGAAAAGACAAACGTTTCGCTGACCGGCTTCGAGGATCAGGGCGTCAACGTCTACAATGACAATGTCTACATACCCATCAAGACTATGCTGATGAGGTACCAGAACCGCGCACTTGTCAATACCAAGCTGGCCACCGAAGCAACTTCGATTCAGGTCATGGGAGGCAGCATGAGGGTGTCAAGGGTGGTTCAAAGCAGCGGCAGCGCAACAACAAGTGAGACCAACTACAATCAGCTTGACAAGATTGTGGTTCAGGTCCAGGAAACGGAACAGCTTACCCCGACTACCGAGGTGCTCAGCAGGATGATGCTGAGGAGGCATTCCGGGGTTAAGGACTTTGAGATCACCGTTCCCGAACTGCTTCTTAAACAACAGCAGAGGACCAAGGATATCTTTAACATTGTTCTCGGGGCCATCGCCAGTATCTCTCTGATAGTAGGAGGCATAGGGATTATGAACATCATGTTTGCATCCGTGATGGAAAGGATAAAGGAGATCGGGACCAGGATGGCTATCGGCGCCAAGAAAATGGATATAGTGGTGCAGTTTCTTTCCGAAGCTGTTCTGATCAGTGTCTCCGGAGGGTTTATAGGAGTATTTCTTGGAGTAATAATGGCGGTTCTCATACAGAAGATTGCGGGTATAACCACTATTATTTCATTCTTCTCGGTTGTGGTGGCATTTGGTGTTTCAGCTGCCGTAGGAGTCATCTTCGGATATTCGCCTGCCAAAAGGGCATCAGAAAGAGACCCGATTGAATCACTTCGCTATGAATAACATAATATTATGAAAAGGATAAAAGCACTCTCCTTAACTGTTCTGTTTGCAACCCTGCTTACTCTTCCGGCAATACCGCAGGAGATCAAGCGTCTCACGCTGGATGAAGTGGTTCAGCTTGCCTCGGAACAGTCGCCCAACGCACTCATTGCCAAGCATCGCTTTCGTGCCAGTTACTGGCAGTACCGAACCTTTATTGCTGAGTATCGTCCGGCGCTGACGCTGACCGGTAACCTGCCTGACTACAGCACTGCTTACAACAGGGTATGGAACTCGAATGCTCAGCAGTGGGAATATGCATCCACCAACGTACTTCAGACATCCGGCAACCTCTCACTGGCTCAGAATATTGGCCTGACCGGCGGATCGATTTCGCTGTTCTCCGACCTTAATTACGAAAAGAATTATGAGACTGACGGGGAAAGATACATCACATCACCACTGAACGTAAGACTCACACAGCCTCTCTTCCGTTACAACGAACTGAGGTGGCAGAAAAAGATTGAACCGATGAAGTACGAGGAGGCGCGCAAGACCTACCTGAGGGACGTTGAGAACGTTCACATGATGGCGGTACAATACTTCTTCAACCTCGCCCTTGCCCAGATTAACAGGGAGATTGCCCAGACTAACATGCAGAATGCTGATACTCTTTATCAGATAGCCAAAGGCCGTTATAACCTTGGCACCATTGCCGAGGATGAACTTCTGCAGATGGAGCTTTCCTATCTCAACGCCGGCACTGCAATCAATGAGTCAGAGATGAACCTGCGCGACAGGGAGCTGAAACTCAGGTCGTTTCTCGGGTTCAATCAGTCGGTTCGCCTGGAGCTGCTTATCCCCGGAGAGGTTCCTGTGCTCGAAGTTGAAGTCAGTGAGGTACTGAAGCTGGCCGAAGAAAACAACCCGGAGCTTATAGGTCTTGATCGTCAGCTGTTGGAGGCACAGAGTTCTGTCGCCCAGGCCAGGGCGGAGAAGGGTCTTAATGCGAATCTTTCAGCCTCGTACGGGTTACGTGATCAGGACCCGCTGCTTGAAATGGCCTATGACAAGCCAAACCAGCAGCAGACTATAAGGGTGGGTTTCACTCTTCCGATACTTGACTGGGGTCTGGGCAGGGGTCGTTACAAGATGGCAAAGTCGAGCGAGGAGCTGACACGGGTGCAGGTGGAGCAGTCACGAAGCGATTTTGAGCAGACCCTGCTTCTTGATGTACAGCAGTTCAACATGCAGGATGACCAGGTAAAGATCGCAGCCAAGTCAGATACTGTTGCAGCCAAGATGTTCGAGGTTACCAAACAGCGTTTCCTGATTGGCAAGATCGATGTACTTGAGCTGAATAACGCAGATACAAAAAAGGATCAGAACAAGCGCCAGTATATACAGGCTCTGAACAATTACTGGACATATTATTTTAATATGAGGGCTCTCACCCTGTATGATTTCATTCAGCGCAAACCGCTGGAGACAGATTACGAGAAGCTGGTCGAATAGGACCATTCGTACAATATCCAGACTGCCGGCATTGCCGGCAGTTTTGCTTCTTAATCATATGGTTTGAGAAAATAAAGTTATATATTTGCGCCTCGTAAATAATTAAGCTAATCACATACAACCATTAATTTTAAAAGAGGATACAGATGCAGAACAAAGGATTAATTTCAGCTCTGGCTATTGCCCTGACCCTTGTTTGCATTTACCAGCTCTCCTTCACCGCAGCATCATTTAAGGTAAAGAAGGAGGCAAGGGTATATGCAGCAGGTGATCTGAACAAGGAGGTTGCATACATGGACTCGGTTGCCTCCCTGCCTAAAGATCAGTGGGGATTCCTTGGCAACACCTACAAGGAAGTACAGTCAAAGGAGATCAACATGGGTCTTGACCTGAAAGGCGGGATGAACGTTGTGCTTGAGATCTCCGTTGAGGACATTGTCAGGGCGCTCTCCAACTACAATTCGGATAAGACATTCAATGATGCTATTGCGCTGGCAAAGCAGAAGCAGCTGGGAGGGAGCAATGAAGACTTCATCACCCTCTTTGTCCGCTCCTTTGAGGAAATTGATCCGAATGCCAGGCTGGCAGCTGTTTTTGGAACCGTGGAGCTGAAAGACCGCATCAACTTTAATTCAACCAATGCTGACGTGCAGAAGGTGCTTGAGGCCGAAGCCAACTCAGCAATCGACAACGCTTTCAATGTTCTCAGGAACAGGATTGACCGTTTCGGCGTAGTTCAGCCCAATATTTCACAGCTTCAGCCCCGTGGCCGTATCCTCGTTGAACTTCCGGGTGTAAAGGATCCCCAGAGGGTCCGTGACCTGCTACAGGGAACAGCCAATCTCGAGTTCTGGGAAACATATGAGAACGCCGAGGTTATCGGCTTCCTGATGCAGGCCAATGAGTTTCTCAGGTCTGTCATGCCGACGCAGAGTGTTGCAGCCGTCACCGACAGTGTCGCTCAGCAGTCAACTACAGCAGTTCAGGACACCGCTGCCACTGGCGACAAATCGTTGCTTGACATGGTCAGCAGTGATACAACTTCTGCCGCAGAGGCCTCCTCCCTCGAGGAGTTTACCCGCCAGAACCCGTTGTTCGGCCTGCTGAGACCGAACGTATCACCGGAAGGCCAGCCTGAGCAGAGCAGCATCGTGGGCTTCGCCGCAGGCAAAGACACTGCAAGGGTCAATGATTACCTTGCAATGAACCAGATCAAATCGCTTTTCCCCAGGGAACTGAAATTCTATTGGAGCCAGTCGCCCCACAAGTGGGACCAGACAAACACCCTTTATGAGCTCCATGCAATAAAGATTACAACTCGTGACGGTCGCGCGCCGCTGACAGGTGACGTGATCACTGCCGCACGCCCCTCGACAGGGGTGACCGGTGCTGACATAAAGGTCGACTTCTCGATGAACGCAGAGGGCGCCAAGATATGGCAGCGTATGACCCGTGACAACGTCAATCGCTGTATCGCAGTGGTTCTTGACGACTATGTAAGATCCTATCCCCGCGTTGTGAATGAGATCGCAGGCGGTAATACCGAGATTACGGGCGACTTCACCCTCGAGGAGGCCGAAGACCTTGCAAACATTCTCAAGTCAGGTAAGATGCCGGCACCTGCCCGTATAATACAGGACACAGTGGTTGGTCCGTCACTTGGCAAGGAGGCTATTAGTAACGGTATGAAATCGTTTATTATAGCTTTCATAATAGTACTCGCATACATGATATTTTACTACAGCCGGTCAGCCGGTCTTGTGGCAGACGTTGCAATGACTGTCAACCTCTTCTTCATGCTGGGAGTTCTTGTCTCACTGAATGCCGTTCTGACACTTCCCGGTATCGCCGGTATTGTGCTGACGATTGGTATGTCAGTTGATGCCAACGTGCTTATCTTCGAGAGGATCAAGGAGGAACTCAGGGGTGGCAAGGGTGTCAAGCAGGCTATAGCTGACGGGTACAAGGGGGCATCCTCTGCAATCATAGACAGTAACCTGACCACCCTTGTAACCGGTGTCATACTTTACTACTTCGGTACAGGTCCCATCAAGGGCTTTGCCTCAACACTGGTTATTGGTATCATTACGTCACTTTTCTCAGCAGTGCTCGTCTCGCGCCTCATTTATGAGTGGCTTCTGAAACGCAATAGCAACCTTAAGTTCTCGGCTCCCTATACTGAGCACTTCCTTGAAAACATGAAGATCGACTTCATGGGTCTCAGGAAGTACGGTTACATCTTCTCAATTGCACTTACTATCCTTGCAGTCATAAGCCTTTCAACCAAAGGACTCAGCAAGGGTATCGACTTCACCGGTGGCCGCACTTACGTTGTGAGGTTCGAACAGCCGGTCAACACGGTCCAGGTTGCAAACCTGCTTTCAGACGAACTGGGCAGCGATCCGGTTGTTGTGACCTTCGGTTCGGAGAACCAGGTTAAGATCAGCACAAAATACAAGGTTGAGGATCCGTCCGCCACAGCTGAGGTTAACGGATTACTTTACAATGGTCTTAAAGAGCTGGTGCCTGGTGTTGACCAGAGCACGTTTATCAACGACTATATTGTCAGTTCTGAGACTGTGGGTCCGACAATTGCGAAGGACCAGGCTTCCAAGGCCATCTGGGCTATTCTGCTTGCACTTGTCGGGATGTTCCTTTATATCTTCATCAGGTTCCGCAAATGGCAGTATGGTCTCGGATCAGTTGTGGCCCTGGCACATGACGTGATCATCGTACTCGGCCTTTACTCAATACTGCAGGGACTGATGCCTTTCTCCATGGACATTGACCAGTCGTTTATAGCAGCAATCCTGACGGTTGTGGGTTACTCGCTCAACGACACCGTGGTTATCTTCGACAGGATAAGGGAGTATCTCCCGCTTTACAGGAAGAGACCGAAGCGTGAGGTCTATAACATGGCATTGAACAGCACACTGGCCAGAACCCTTAACACCGGGATGGCAACCATCTTCGTTCTCATTGTGATATTCATATTCGGAGGGGAGGTGATCAGAGGATTTATCTTTGCCCTGCTCTTCGGTATAGTCTTCGGGACCTATTCCTCAGTGTTCGTCTCCACACCTGTCCTATATGAGACTACGAAAGGGAAAGATGATGATATTGATGCAATTCCCGCTGACGCCGCCAAGAAAAAGATAGCCGGTTAAAACGATCCTGAAACTGAGGCTGCCCCGATAAGGCAGCCTCAGTCATTTTATGGGGCCGGCACTTATTTTTTGTTATTCTTTAGTACCTTTGGCGGGCAACACCGGAAAGAAAATGGGCATAAGCGGTCAGGAAATAATAATCATAATAATAGTTATCCTGCTTCTGTTTGGAGCTGATAAGCTCCCGGAAATTGCCCGGACCATGGGCAAGGGTATGCGCGAGGTCAGGAAGGCCACTGACGAGATCAAGAAGGAGTTCGACGAGAGCACTCAGGATATCAGGAAGGATATAAATGAGGTGACCAATTCAGTCAGGCATGATATCAATGATGTGACTGACAGCGTGAGGAAGGATTTTAACGATGCTGCCTCACCTTTGTCTGATGAGGTCAATGACACGGCACGCGATATAAACAACGGAATCAGATGATAAGGGCAACCGGGATTGTAAAGTCATACGGCGACCTGAAGGTGCTGAAGGGGATTGACCTGACGGTGGCCGAGAAGGAGGTGGTTGCAATTGTGGGAGCCAGCGGGGCAGGCAAGACAACACTGCTGCAGATAATCGGAACACTTGACAAAGCAGATTCAGGAACAGTACTGTATAACGGCCAGGATGCAGGACAACTATCACAGAGAGCCCTGGCAGCATTCAGGAACAAGAACATCGGATTTGTATTCCAGTTTCACCAGTTGCTTCCCGAGTTCACCGCCCTGGAGAACGTATCCATTCCTGCGCTGATTGCAGGCAAGTCGCGCACTGAGGCAGCCGCCCGGGCATCCGAGCTGCTAGCATTCCTTGGGATGAGTGACAGGCTTGATCACAAACCGTCGCAGCTAAGCGGCGGTGAGCAGCAGCGCGTGGCTGTGGCCCGCGCCATAGTTAACAGCCCTTCCCTTATTTTGGCAGACGAGCCGTCCGGCAACCTCGACACAGAGAACAAAACGGAGCTTCATAAACTTTTCTTCAGGCTGCGCGACACCTTCGGGCACACGTTCATAATAGTTACCCATGACCCTCAGCTGGCCTCGATGTCTGACAGGACGATCAGGATAAAGGACGGACTGATCACCCAATGATTTCAGGTACTGACGCCGGCAGGATGAAGGGAGAAGAACTGAAGGTGTTCCTCGACCAGAGGGTTGATCTTTACAACCGGTCCTTGTTCATAGGTGTTGATCCCATAAGTATTCCACACCGTTTTACGGTCAGGGAAGATATTGAGATTGCCGGGTTCCTGGCTGCTACTATTGCCTGGGGCAACCGCGTGGCGATACTCAGGAGCGCTGACAGGATGATGCGTTACATAGGCGGATCTCCGTACGATTTTGTGGTCAACCACCGTGACAGCGACCTGAAATGTATTGACGGCTGTATTCACCGCACCTACTTTGCAGAGGATTTCATCTATTTCATCGAGGCCCTGAGATATATTTATACCGAGAAGGGAGGGATGGAGGCTGTTTTCGCCAGGTATCAGACTGCAGATTCGCTGCAGCCCGCAATACATGAGTTCGGGAAGATCTTCTTTGAGCTGCCGCATAACCCGCGGACCCGCAGGCACCTTTCTGATCCGTACAAGGGGTCTGCTGCCAAACGGATCAACATGTTCCTGAGGTGGATGGTAAGAAGTGATGACAGGGGAGTGGATTTCGGGCTGTGGCGTTCCGTTTCTCCTTCTGTACTTTCATGCCCGCTGGATGTGCATTCAGGAAACGTGGCCCGCAAACTGGGACTGCTCAACCGCAAGCAAAGTGATGCGAAAGCTGTGTCAGAGCTGGACGCCCGGCTAAGGGAGATGGATCCGGCTGATCCGGTGAAGTATGATTTTGCACTGTTCGGCCTGGGGGTGTTTGAACATTTCTAAGCCCGATACCTTATCTGCCGTGTTAACAGTTTTGGCACCAGTTTTCCTAATCTGTTTCACAGTGCTCACCACAACTGCAACTCTTCCCCTTCGCCTTTTCAAATGCTTCCCTGCCTTCTGCTACTGAGAAGTAAATAAGACCGGCAGCCCCTATTGCATCAGCATAGGCGAATCCCGTAAATTCATAAACAAGACTTGACACAAGCAGTACGACTGACATGTAAACGCATACCCTTGTGCAATTGGCATCGGCAATTATTGGTTCGGAATGCAGCTTTTTGCCGATGCTCTTCTTTGCATTCATAAGCCAGATCATCACAACAATAGAAATGAGTGAAATCACTATTCCCCAGATTGTAGTTTCCGGTTTGTGTTTATAAATGATATTCAGTATAATACCTGCAAGCAGTCCGGCTGACAACAGATAGAATGCAGTACCTGTAATCTTCAGGGCAGTTATTTCGAACCTGCTCTTAGGGCTGCCAGGGTTCTGTCTTATCCGCGTTATCATAATTGCTATTCCGATGCCGGACAACACTTCGATAAAACTGTCAGCACCGAAACCAAACAGACTAAGTGTCTCATCCGCATAACCCAAAGCCATTGAAACCACTCCTTCAATAATGTTGTAAAAAATGGTAAACAGGCTTAACCAGAATGCCCTTTTATAGAATATCTGTTCTTTTTCTTCCATAAGTTAAATCTCTACTGGTACCTGTACAGTTCAATAATGGTTTCGTTGAGACTCTTTTCCAGGTCCAGGATTCTATTAAAACTCTCATAATAGACAGTTAGTTCAAGATAATATTCAGCAAGTGAAAGTTCTCCGTTGTCCAGGGCCTTCTGCAGCAGGGCAGAATTATTGAATTTTTGAAGATTGGTGCGATAATCATCCAGGCTGTTCTGCAGACTGACAGCCTTTGTATGCAATGATTTCAGGTTATTATAGAATTGCAGTCTGTTGTCGCTCTCCGCACTTTGCACCGCAAAAGTCTTTGCCTTGGCATATTTCACGGCATTTTTATTCTCAAATAAAGGAAGTGTCAGACCTAACGCAACTCCACGGAACTGCTCCCCGATAACATCCTCACTCATGTAACCGGCCTGTATTTTGGGAAGCCCCATTGCTGTATTGAGTTTTTCATTCTTCTGGCTGATTGAGATTTCCTGATTCAGCCATCGCAGCACAGGATTGTTTTTTTCAGCATTGACATACCACTGTTCAAAGTCAATCGGCAGAGTCTGTAACGGAAAAACAGTGTCATTGAATTCAACCGGTACGCCGCCATTCAGGCTTTTCAGTTCGGCCAGCAGGGCGCTCCTTTCAATCTCACCGGTCTCGGCATCTTTTGTAATATTCAGCAGGTACACCTGAGCTTTGTTGAAATCAATGATTCCTGTCTCGCCGGCCTCAAATTTTGATTTGTACGAATCCGCTATTTTCCGGGCGTTGCCAATTCTTCGCCGGAGCTCATTTGACAGCATATTCTGATAAATCAATTCATTGCATACAAGGCGGGTTTGTGTCAGAATTGATCTGTATTGTCTCTCATATTCAAGTTCCACCTGGACATTCCTCTGTTCCGAAATCTGATTCCGGTAAGCATAGGCAGACGGGAAATCAAATGACTGTATAAGGCTTATATCCTTTCGGTCACCGATACTTTCGGGGCTGCCCCAGAGGTAGTTGAACGCAAATTCCGGGTTCTCCGGGTATAGACCGGTCTTATTGCCGATGCGTTCAGCGTCTGCACTTTTCCTGAGAGCGATGAGTGTTGTATTGTTCTTTTCCACCCCGGCAAGAATCATGTCAATATCCTGAGACAACAGATTCGAACAGCCAAGTATAACCGTGCCTATAACTATGATCAAGCGTTTCATAAATTGTCATTTTTTAAGATTCCCCGGGTCCTGAGTGCGCTGTAAACTATCGGAACTATGTAAATGTTAAGCAGGGTTGAGGTTATAAGACCACCGAGAATAACTTTTGCCATAGGACTTTGAATTTCATTTCCCGCCAGGTTCCCCTGGAGTGCAAGTGGAATGAGTGCAAGGGCGGCAGTCAGTGCTGTCATCAGGATCGGGTTAAGCCTGTCAGCAGAACCTTTAGTGATTGTCTCCATCAAGGAAGTTCCATTTGCCTGCAGGTGTTGGTAATGTGAAATCAGCAGGATACCGTTTCTAGTAGCTATACCGAAAAGCGTAATGAATCCGATGATTGCGGGGATACTAAGGATCCCTGAAGTAAAGTAAATTGCAAATACGCCGCCGATTAAAGCCAATGGAAGATTCAGAAGGATAATTCCCGCCAGTTTGAAATTCTTGAATTCCTGAAACAGTAACAGAAAGATTATAACCAGGGCCAACAATGAGGTCAGCATAAGGGTTTGTGAGGCTTTTGCCTCACTTTCAAACTGACCTCCGTATTCAATTCTGTAGCCTTCGGGCAGGGCTACGGACTCATTTATATTCTTCTGAATATCCTGCACTGCTCCGCGCAAATCACGGCCTGCCACGTTTGCAGATACTACTATTTTTCGCTGAACATTTTCACGGCTGATTGAACTTGGTCCGGTCACCGATACAATATCAGCAACCTGTTCCAGCGGAACTTTCCTGCCGTCGTAGGTGTCGATGAGGGCACTGCGAATGCCCTCTATGTTTTCCGTATAATCCGTATCGAGACGTAAGACGAGACCAAAACTTCTCTGACCTTCATAGATATCCGCCAGTTTCTCTCCACCGAAGGCAATATCAACAAATTCGTTAAAATCGTGTGTGGTTATTCCGTACTGGGCAAGCATGTCCCGGTTTGCCCTGATCTGTATCTGCGGAATTTCTATCTGCTGGTCGACATTGACATCCACAAGACCTTCGACATCGACAATTGAATTTTTTATCTCATTACCAATGGAGAACATTTTATTGAGGTCTGAACCGAACAGCTTAATTGCAATGTTGGCCCTTGTTCCTGAAAGCATGTGATCGATACGGTGTCCAAGGGGCTGACCTACCGTAAATGATATTCCGGGGATACCGGATAAGGTACGCCGGACATCTGCCATAAACTCTTCACGGCTGCGTTCATTAAGGTCAAAATTTACATCGATTTCAGCACTGTTGGTGGTTTGCGAATGTTCATCAAGCTCTCCGCGTCCTGTTCTTCTTGCGGTGCTTGATATTTCCGGGATCGACAATAATTCAGTTTCGACAAGATTTCCCAGGTTGTTGCTTTCCTCAAGGGAAGTCCCCGGCTTCGTTATAACGGAAAGGGTTAATGATCCTTCATTGAATTCAGGCAGGAAGCTTCTTCCCATCGAGGACATCGCTATGAGTGCAACAAAAAATAATCCAAGGGTGGAAAGCACTATGGCTCTTTTATGGTTCAGTGACCACCTGAGAGATTTCTCATAGTAGTAGGACAGCTTTCGCACAAGCCATTTTTCCTTCTCATTCCTTGCCAGGTACCGGTCATCTGATAAAAGCATTTTTGACATTAATGGTGTAAGTGTCATTGCCACAACCATTGACACAAAGAGGGACACAATGAATGAGATTCCCAGCGGTTTTAACATTCTTCCTTCCATGCCCGAGAGAAAGAACAGGGGAATGAATGCGACAATTATTATCAAGGTGGCATTCAGGATCGAAGCTCTTATTTCCTTTGATGCCTCAAAAACCACTGTAAAAGCGTCCTGTCGAAGTTCTAAGGGTTTCTGACGGTTTTGACGAAGTCGTTTATATACATTCTCTACGTCAATAATTGCATCATCGACAAGAGCACCGATTGCAATGGCCATACCACCAAGGCTCATTGTGTTGATATTTAAACCCAGC
>Ga0209575_10000518_pt1 | contig 23571 bp, 14 predicted proteins | sample Medcelwee11metaG_FD_187172 | JGI IMG/M metagenome (GOLD analysis project Ga0209575, IMG submission 187172) | Freshwater pond sediment microbial communities from the University of Edinburgh, under environmental carbon perturbations - Medium... | ecosystem: Environmental > Aquatic > Freshwater >...
AAGCAGAAGTGTATGTATTGGGCAAAGAAGAAGGTGGACGTCATACGCCCTTTTTCAATGGCTACCGCCCGCAGTTTTATTTCCGCACCACCGATGTGACGGGTGCGGTGGAACTGCCAGAAGGGGTCGAGATGGTGATGCCTGGTGACAACATCAAAGTCTCGGTCAAGCTGATTGCACCCATCGCGATGGAAGACGGTCTGCGCTTCGCTATTCGCGAAGGCGGTCGTACTGTCGGTGCCGGTGTCGTTGCCAAAATTCTCGAATAAGTGTTAAGAGCCTTCTCGCCAAAGAAGGCTCTGTTATTTCAGTTGTTTAGGCCAGTAGCTCAATTGGCAGAGCGGCGGTCTCCAAAACCGCAGGTTGGGGGTTCGATTCCCTCCTGGCCTGCCATTTTCGGCAAGCAAGTCTTCATTCCCTCTAGTGAGAGCAAATACCAGCATGAATGCGAAAGCAGATAGCCCGGCGGACAACGACCGTCTGGATACCGTCAAATGGTTGGTGGCCGCGATCCTGCTTGGGGTAGGCATTGTAGGCTTTTATTATTTTGATACAGTCCCTGCGGTTTTTCGTGTGTTAGCATTGCTGCTGATAGGTAGTGGCGTGGTGTTTCTTCTCTACACTACCCAGAAAGGCCGCTTTGCCTGGGGCTTCATTCAAGAATCTCATCTCGAAGTGCGCAAAGTGGTATGGCCCAGCCGCCAAGAAACCCTACAGACTACGGGTATCGTCATCCTCATGGTGCTGTTGATGGCACTGATGATTTGGTTGATTGATAGCCTGTTATTTTGGATTGTGCAGACGCTGACTACTTAAGCTGGAGCATCATGTGACTGAAGAAAAGATGCGCTGGTATGTGGTTCACGCCTATTCCGGCTTTGAAAAGAGTGTTGAACGTTCTTTGAAAGAGCGTATTAAACGCAGCAATTTAGAAAATTATTTTGGTCAGGATGAAAACGGCAATTTCTTGGTGTTAGTGCCCACCGAGCCGGTGACTGAAATGCGGGAAGGCCGTAAGTACACCAGTGAGCGCAAACTTTATCCGGGTTACGTACTGGTCAAGATGGCGATGAATGATGATTCCTGGCATTTGGTCAAAGAAGTGCCTAAGGTCATGGGTTTCATCGGTGGTACGAAAGAACATCCTGCCCCCATTTCAGAGCGTGAAGCAGACACAATTTTGCGGCGTGTGCAAGACAGTGCCGAGAAGCCACGTCCAAAAATTTTGTTTGAAGCAGGCGAAGTAGTGCGGGTCATCGACGGGCCGTTTAATGACTTCAATGGTGTAGTTGAAGAAGTCAATTATGAAAAGAATCGCCTGCGCGTTGCCGTGCTGATTTTTGGTCGCTCAACCCCGGTTGAACTAGAATTTGGACAAGTTGAAAAGGAATAGCCGCTTTGTTGACCCTGTTACGGGGTAAACAAGTGGTGGTTTTTTGTTGGTTGCAATCAGGGGAGCCTTTCGGGGCGCTAATACCCACAGGAGTTTTATAGATGGCTAAGAAGATAGTCGCATACATCAAACTACAAGTAAAGGCCGGTCAGGCCAATCCCAGTCCGCCAGTTGGCCCTGCTTTAGGTCAACATGGTCTTAATATCATGGGCTTTTGCAAAGAATTCAATGCCGCCACACAAGGCATTGAACTTGGATTGCCAACGCCAGTGGTGATCACGGCTTACAGTGACCGTAGCTTCACCTTTGTTACCAAGTCTGCCCCTGCCAGTGTTTTACTGAAAAAAGCAGTTGGGATTAAGAGTGGTAGCAAAACACCGAATACGAGCAAAGTTGGCAAAGTCACCCGTGCGCAATTGGAAGAAATCGCCAAGACCAAGTGGAATGACATGACAGCGGCGGATATGGATGCTGCGGTGCGTACACTGGCTGGCAGCGCACGCAGTATGGGCTTGGACGTAGAGGGAGTCTGATCAAATGGCAAAATTATCCAAGCGTATGCGCGCTATTCACGAAAAGCTGCAACCTGGCAAACTCTATCCGGCAGAAGAGGCTTTCAGTTTACTGAAATCCATGCCACTGGCTAAGTTTGTTGAATCGGTAGATGTCAGCGTGAATTTAGGTGTCGATCCCCGTAAGTCTGATCAGGTCGTGCGCAGCTCTACGGTACTGCCTTACGGTACTGGTGCCACGGTGCGCGTTGCCGTTTTCACCCAGGGTGCCAACGCCGAGGCAGCTAAAGCAGCGGGTGCCGATATTGTGGGTATGGACGACTTGGCTGAGCAAATAAAAGCCGGAAATCTGAATTTTGATGTCGTCATTGCCTCGCCTGATGCGATGCGGGTAGTCGGTCAACTGGGACAGATTTTAGGCCCACGCGGTTTAATGCCAAACCCCAAGGTAGGCACTGTTACCCCCGACGTTGCCGCTGCTGTGAAAAACGCTAAAACGGGTCAGGTGCGTTATCGCACGGATAAGGCCGGCATTATTCACTGCAAACTGGGCAATGTTTCATTTGAGCCGGAAGCACTTAAGGGCAATTTACAAGCCTTATTAAGTGATTTGAATAAGCTCAAACCCAGTACCTCTAAGGGTGTGTATATGAGACGGGTTGCTGTCTCCACCACGATGGGGCCGGGTGTGGCTGTCGATTTATCGAGTTTGACTTTTTAAGTTTGAGTGATGCTTTGTTGTCGTTTTAAGTAAAGACTTTGTAGGACTATTGGGGTACCACCCGATAGTCGTCAAAGACCGTAGGCGAGCCACCAAGGAATTTTGGCTTTTAATCAAGATTAGGAAATCTTGCCTACGCAGACGGCGAGGTTCGCATTGATGCAAACGCAAAAGTGTGAATCAAACCGTTGGGTGTGACTGTGACTCACAGTCACAAATGTCCTGACAGAGGATGCCGGGTAAAACGCAGGTTAATTCATGCACCATTTTACCGACTGTCGTCTGAACGAGGTAGCAAGTGGCCATTAAGCTTGAAGATAAACAAGCCATCGTTGCGGAAGTCGCTGCTGTCGCAGCGAGTGCGCATTCTGCAGTGGCTGCGGAATACCGTGGTTTAAGTGTCTTGAAAATGACCGAACTGCGGAAGCAAGCGCGTGAGGGCGGGGTTTATCTGCGAGTAGTCAGAAACACCTTGGCTCGTCGTGCGGTCTCAGGAACCTCTTTTGAGTGCATGCAAAGTGCCTTGACAGGTCCCTTATTACTGGCTTTTTCTCAGGAAGAACCAGGTGCCGCAGCGCGTATTATTAAGGATTTTGCCAAAACTAATGACAAATTGGTCGTCAAGTTTGTCTCCGTCAGCGGTCAGTTACTGCCGGCGTCAGACATTGAAAAACTGGCGAAGTTGCCAACTTACGAACAGGCCATCAGTCAATTGATGTCCGTAATCAAGGCACCGATTTCCAAGTTTGTCCAGACGTTGGCAGAACCGCAAGCCAAGCTGGTACGTACTATCGCAGCCGTTCGCGATCAAAAAGAACAGCAGGTTGCTTAATACATCAAGCATTCCTGCGAGTTAGCCAACTGAATATTGCTCACAGAAATTTGGAGTAACCCAATGTCCTTATCGAATGAAGAACTTTTGGAAGCCATCGCCAGCAAAACCGTCATGGAAATTGTTGACCTGATCAAGGCGATGGAAGACAAATTTGGCGTAACTGCCGCAGCTCCGATGGCCATGATGGCCGCTCCAGCAGGCGAAGCAGCTCCAGTCGCTGAAGAACAGACCGAGTTTGATGTCGTGATGACCAGCTTTGGCGCAAACAAAGTCAACGTCATCAAAGTCGTGCGTACCATTACCGGCCTGGGCTTAAAAGAAGCCAAAGACTTGGTGGAAGGCGTGCCTTCTACCGTCAAGGAAGCGGCTCCCAAGGCAGAAGCAGAAAGCATCAAGAAGCAGCTTGAAGAAGCTGGTGCCACTGCTAACATCAAGTAAGACGTGGTTAAAGCGGGCCTTGCCCGCTTTAACACCTCAAGGTTTCTAAAATTAACTCAGCAGCATTAGCACTTGCAGTTCAGCAGTCATCGAATTTGATGCCCATCAGGCTGGCGGCTTTGGCCCCCGGCCTTTTTCTGCTGGAAAAACAGGAAAAAATATTTGTCGCCTGACCGGGCGTGGAGTTTATTCCGTAGAACTGGTCAGGACTGTGTTCTACCCTTTACAGCTATAAAAATTTCAATGGAATTTTTATAAGGAGTGCACATGGCTTATTCCTTTACCGAAAAAAAGCGCATCCGCAAGGATTTCGGCAAACGTCCCACGATTCTGGATGTCCCTTACCTACTGGCCATACAGTTAGATTCATACCGCGCTTTTTTACAGGCTGACAAACTGCCGGAACTGCGTGATGACATTGGCCTACACGCGGCCTTCAAATCCGTATTCCCCATCGAGAGTTATTCCAGTAACGCGGTACTGGAATACGTCAGCTATCGGTTGGGCAAGCCACCGTTTGACGTGAAAGAATGTCAGGTGCGCGGCATGACTTACGCCGCTCCCTTGCGTGTCAGAGTGCGCTTGATGCTTTACGATAAGGACGCCAAAGTCCGCACGGTTAAAGACATCAAAGAACAAGAAGTCTACATGGGTGACTTGCCCTTGATGACGCGCAACGGTACTTTTGTCATCAACGGCACCGAGCGTGTGATCGTCTCCCAGTTACATCGTTCGCCAGGGGTCTTTTTCGATCACGACAAAGGCAAAACCCATTCTTCCGGTAAGTTGCTATTTTCCGCCCGGATTATCCCCTACCGGGGTTCTTGGCTGGATTTCGAGTTTGATCCCAAAGATTGTCTCTTTGTGCGTATCGACCGCCGCCGCAAGTTACCCGCCACCATTTTGTTGCGCGCCTTGGGCTATGGCAACGAAGACATGTTGCGCATTTTCTTTGAGACCAACGAATTCACCCGCAAACCAGAAGGCTGGTTCGTCACTTTGGTGCCTGAACGCCTCAAGGGCGAAATTGCTGTGTTCGACATCCTGGATGCCGACGGCAGCAATATTGTCGAGGCGGGACGCCGGATCACCACACGCCATATTAAACAGTTAGAAAAAGCAGGGATTACCGCCCTGTTGGCACCTGCCGATTACCTCCACGGCAAAATCCTCGCGCACGATCTGATCGACACCACCACGGGCGAGTTGTTGGCACCCGCTAACACCGAAATCAGTACCGATTTACTCACCAGCATCGAAATGGCCGGGATTCACCAGTTCAAGGTACTGTATACCAATGATCTGGATCACGGCCCTTACATGTCGGACACCCTGCGCATCGATCCGACCACCACCCAGTTAGAAGCGCAGGTGGAAATTTACCGGATGATGCGCCCCGGCGAACCACCGACCAAAGAAGCCGCCGAGCAGTTGTTCAATAGCTTGTTTTTCAGCAATGACCGCTATGACTTGTCTGCCGTTGGCCGCATGAAATTCAATCGCCGAGTAGGCCGCAAGGAAGTCACTGGTGCAGGCATCTTGTCGAACGACGATATTCTTGATGTGATGCGCGTGTTGATCGACATCCGCAACGGCAACGGCATCGTCGATGACATCGATCACCTGGGCAATCGCCGCATTCGTAGTGTCGGTGAAATGGCTGAAAACCAGTTCCGCATCGGTCTGGTGCGGGTTGAACGGGCAGTGAAAGAACGCTTGTCGCTTTCCGAATCCGACAATGTGATGCCGCAGGAACTGATCAACGCCAAGCCAGTGTCAGCTTCAATCCGCGAGTTCTTCGGTTCCAGTCAATTATCCCAGTTCATGGATCAGAACAACCCGCTGTCGGAAGTCACGCACAAGCGCCGCGTATCGGCCTTAGGGCCAGGTGGTTTGACCCGCGAACGTGCGGGCTTTGAAGTACGTGACGTACATCCCACTCACTATGGTCGGGTTTGTCCTATCGAAACCCCAGAAGGCCCGAACATCGGTCTGATCAACTCCTTGGCGGTGTATTCACGCACTAACCAGTATGGTTTCTTGGAAACCCCCTACCGGAAAGTGATCGATGGCAAAATTACCTTTGAAATCGAATATTTGTCAGCGATTGAAGAAGGCCAATATGTGATCGCACAGGCAAACGCCCCGGTTGACGAAGCAGGCTGTCTTTCCAGCGAATTCGTGCCAGCCAGACACCGCGAGGAATTCACCCTCAAGCCAGCGGCTGAAGTGACCTTTATGGACGTGTCTCCCCGTCAAATTGTGTCGGTGGCGGCTTCGTTGATTCCCTTCTTGGAACACAACGACGCGAACCGCGCCTTGATGGGTTCTAACATGCAACGCCAAGCCGTGCCGGTGCTGAAGGCTGAAAAGCCGCTGGTCGGTACCGGTATGGAACGCACCGTGGCGATTGACTCCGGGGTGGTCGTCACGGCTGATCGCGGCGGCATTGTGGACACGGTGGACGCCTCCCGTATTGTGGTGCGGGTCAATGACGAAGAAGTAGCGGAAGACGAAAGCGGGGTCGATATTTATACCCTGACTAAATATACCCGTTCTAACCAAAATACCTGTATCAATCAGCGTCCCCTGGTCAAACCGGGGGATCGCTTGAATGTGGGCGACGTGTTGGCCGATGGGCCTTCTACCGATCTTGGCGAGCTGGCCTTAGGCCAGAATATGTTAGTCGCCTTCATGCCCTGGAATGGCTACAACTTTGAAGACTCCATCCTGATTTCTGAGCGGGTGGTCGAACAGGATCGTTTCACTTCGATCCACATCGTTGAACTCTCTTGTGTGGCGCGTGATACCAAGTTAGGGCCAGAAGAAATCACCGATGACATTCCGAACGTCGCCGAATCTGCTTTGGCTAAACTCGACGAAGCCGGGATTGTTCACGTCGGTGCAGAAGTGCGTCCTGGCGATATTCTGGTGGGCAAGGTGACGCCCAAAGGCGAAACCCAGCTTACCCCGGAAGAAAAACTGCTACGGGCGATCTTCGGTGAAAAAGCCTCCGATGTGAAAGACACTTCGTTGCGCGTGCCTTCTAGCACCTTCGGCACAGTCATCGACATCCAGGTGTTCACCCGCGATGGCGTGGAGAAAGACAGTCGTGCGATTCAGATTGAACAGGCTGAACTGGCCAAGTTCAAAAAAGACTTGCAAGACCGTTTCCGTATTCTGGAAGACGACACCTTCCAACGTCTGGAAAAAGCGCTGGTCGGCCAAGCCGCACTGCGCGGCCCTCATGGCTTAAAAAACGACAGTAAAGTGACCAAAGCCTATTTAGACGGGCTGATGCAGCGTGAACAGTGGTTTGAGATCGTGATGCAAAAAGACGAACTCAACGATTATCTGGAACGCGCCCAAGCCCGGCTGAAAGCGCAGCGCAAGCTGGCTGATGAACAGTTGGATGAAAAGCGTAAAAAACTCTCAGCGGGCGATGATCTGGCCCCTGGGGTGTTGAAAATGGTCAAAGTCTATCTGGCGGTCAAACGTCGGGTACAGCCCGGTGACAAGATGGCAGGCCGTCACGGTAATAAAGGGGTGGTGTCGATGATCGTACCGGTCGAAGACATGCCCTTTATGGAAGATGGTCGCCCGGTTGATATTGTCCTCAATCCTTTGGGCGTACCCTCGCGTATGAACATTGGTCAGGTGCTGGAGATCCATTTGGGCTGGGCTGCCAAAGGACTGGGTGAGCGGATCAGCGTGATGGCCGATGAATACCGTCGCAATCAGGCCAATATGCAGACGCTGCGCGGCTATTTGGATCAGGTGTATAACTCGACCGGACGCCAAGAAGACCTAGACAGCTTCTCAGATGCCGAAATTCTCGAATTGGCAGACAACTTGAAGGGCGGTGTGCCGATGGCAACCCCGGTCTTTGACGGAGCCAGTGAAGCAGAAATCAAGAGTATGCTGAAGCTTGCGGGGCGTCCAGAAAGCGGACAAATGAAACTCTTTGACGGACGCACGGGCGAGTCGTTTGAGCGTCATGTCACCGTCGGTTATATGCACATGCTCAAGCTCAACCACTTAGTCGATGACAAGATGCATGCCCGTTCCACTGGGCCTTATAGCTTGGTGACGCAACAACCACTGGGTGGTAAAGCACAATTTGGTGGTCAGCGCTTTGGGGAAATGGAAGTCTGGGCCTTAGAAGCCTATGGGGCAGCCTATACCCTGCAAGAAATGCTGACGGTTAAATCGGACGATGTGAACGGACGCACCAAGATGTATAAAAACATCGTGGATGGCGATCACCGCATGGAAGCTGGAATGCCGGAATCTTTCAACGTCTTGGTGAAAGAAATCCGTTCCTTAGGCATAGACATCGAACTCGAACAAAATTGAGTAGTCGGGCAGGCAGTCAGCGCGACACCCAGCCACTTAGGTGGGCGGGGGTCGCGCTGATGCCGCATCCACCCTACACAGGAGAAGCGCCTTGAAAGATTTATTGAATCTCTTGAACGCTCAAGGGCAAGTTGAAGATTTCGACCGGATCTGTATCAGCTTGGCGTCCCCAGAGAAAATTCGTTCTTGGTCTTACGGTGAAGTGAAAAAGCCGGAAACCATCAACTATCGCACTTTCAAACCAGAACGTGATGGTTTGTTTTGCGCCAAGATTTTTGGCCCGGTTAAAGACTATGAATGTCTGTGTGGCAAGTATAAACGCCTGAAACACCGGGGCGTGGTGTGTGAAAAATGCGGCGTGGAAGTCACGCAGGCTAAAGTGCGCCGTGAGCGCATGGGACACATTGAACTGGCCAGCCCAGTGGCCCACATCTGGTACCTCAAATCTCTGCCCTCGCGCATGGGTTTATTGCTGGATGTGACGTTGCGCGACCTGGAACGGATTCTCTATTTTGAAGCCTATGTCGTCATCGATCCCGGCATGTCCGCGCTGGATCGCGGTCAGTTATTGACCGAAGAAGAATACCTGGATGCCTTAGAAGAACACGGCAACGAATTCGATGCTCGCATGGGTGCTGAAGCGATTCGTGAACTCCTGCGCACTATCGACTTGGCCAGCGAAATCGCCCGGTTGCGCGATGAAGTCGCGGGCACGGCCTCCGACACGAAAGTCAAAAAATTCAGTAAACGTCTGAAATTGATGGAAGCTTTCCTGCATTCTGGCAATCATCCTGAATGGATGGTGCTTGAAGTGCTGCCTGTGTTGCCGCCCGAATTGCGCCCCTTGGTGCCGCTGGATGGCGGTCGCTTTGCGACCTCAGATCTCAACGATCTGTATCGTCGCGTCATCAACCGCAATAATCGCTTAAAGCGTTTGCTGGACTTGGCCGCTCCTGAAATCATCGTGCGCAACGAAAAGCGCATGTTGCAAGAAGCCGTCGATGCGCTGCTGGATAACGGTCGCCGAGGCCGTGCCATCACCGGCACCAACAAGCTGCCGCTGAAATCTTTGGCCGACATGATCAAAGGCAAACAGGGCCGTTTCCGCCAGAACTTGCTGGGCAAGCGCGTCGATTACTCAGGCCGCTCGGTGATCGTGGTCGGCCCGACCCTGCGCCTGCATCAGTGCGGGCTGCCTAAAAAAATGGCGTTGGAACTGTTCAAGCCCTTTATTTTTGGCAAACTCGAACTCAAAGGCTTGGCAACCACCATCAAGGCTGCGAAAAAGCTGGTCGAACGCGAAGCCCCGGAAGTGTGGGACGTACTCGAAGAAGTGATCCGCGAACATCCGGTGATGCTCAACCGTGCGCCGACGCTGCACCGACTGGGCATTCAAGCGTTTGAACCGGTGTTGATTGAAGGCAAGGCGATTCAGTTGCATCCGCTGGTGTGTACCGCGTTCAACGCGGACTTTGACGGCGACCAAATGGCGGTACACGTACCCTTGTCGCTGGAAGCCCAGATGGAAGCGCGGGTGTTGATGATGTCCACCAACAACATCCTGTCGCCCGCCAACGGGGAACCCATCATCGTGCCTTCGCAAGACGTGGTGTTGGGTCTTTACTACATGTCGCGTGAGCGGATTGGAGCCAAAGGCGAAGGCATGTGCTTCATGAACATCAGCGAAGTGCATCGTGCCTACGAAAGCCGGGCGGTGGAACTGGGCGCGCTGATTGAAGTCCGCATTCCGCTAGTCGCCATTGACGAGAACGGAGTACGCACTAAAAGCATCCAGCGGGTGAAAACCACGATAGGCCGGGCTTTGCTGGTGGATATTATCCCCGAAGGCTTACCGTTTGAATTGATCAATTGCAACCTGACCAAGCGTGCCATTTCTAAGTTGATCAACACCTGTTATCGCTTATTGGGTTTGAAAGACACGGTGGTTTTCGCCGATCAATTGATGTACACCGGTTTTGCCTATGCCACCCGCTCCGGGGTGTCCATCGGCATTGACGACATGGTGATCCCGGCAGAAAAAGTCGCCATCATTGATGAAGCCGATAACGAAGTGAAGGAAATCGAACGCCAATACACCAATGGTTTAGTCACCAACGGCGAGCGTTATAACAAAGTGGTCGATATTTGGTCGCGTGCCAACGAGCGCGTTGCCAAAGCCATGATGAAACGCATCGGCACCGAAAAAGTGTTCGATAAGGATGGCAATAATCTGTTAGACAAAGACGGCAAGGAAGTCGAACAACCGTCATTCAATTCCATTTACATGATGGCCGACTCTGGGGCGCGTGGTTCTGCGGCGCAAATTCGTCAGTTGGCCGGGATGCGCGGCCTGATGGCAAAACCGGACGGCTCCATCATCGAAACCCCGATCACCGCGAATTTCCGCGAAGGGCTGGACGTATTACAGTACTTCATCTCTACCCACGGTGCCCGCAAAGGCTTGGCCGACACCGCTTTGAAAACCGCCAACTCCGGTTACTTAACCCGGCGCTTGGTAGACGTGGCGCAAGATTTGGTGATCACCGAACATGATTGCGGCACGATTCGCGGTTTAGAAATCGCCGCGCTGATCGAAGGCGGCGACGTGGTGGAACGCCTGCGAGATCGCGTGTTGGGCCGGGTGCTGGCAGAAGATGTCTCACGTCCCGACACCGACATCGTGATTCCCGCCGGGACGCTGCTGGATGAATACCAAGTGGAACGGCTCGAAAACATGGGGGTAGACCGGGTGCATGTACGCTCGGCGATCACCTGCGAATCCCGCTATGGCGTCTGTGCGGCCTGTTATGGTCGTGACTTAGGTCGTGGTCACTTGGTCAACCAGGGCGAAGCGGTGGGCGTGATTGCGGCCCAGTCTATCGGTGAACCGGGCACGCAGTTGACCATGCGTACCTTCCACATCGGCGGCGCGGCATCGCGAGCGGCGGCTATCAGTAGCATTCAGGTCAAATCCAAAGGGGTGGTGCGTCTCCATAACGTCAAAATGGTGCAACAGCACACTGCTGACGGCACGACGCGCTTTATTACCGTGTCGCGTTCTGGCGAATTTATCGTACTCGACGAATTCGGGCGCGAGCGTGAACGCTATAAAGTGCCTTACGGGGCGGTGATTTCCGTCAGCGAAGGGGAAACCGTTGACATCGGCGATTTGGTGGCAAACTGGGACCCTCACACCCACCCCATTGTGACTGAAATGACCGGTTATGTACGCTTTGTGGATGTACACGAAGGGGTGACGGTGGCGCGGCGCACCGACGACATCACTGGCCTGTCGAGTATTGAAGTCAGCGATCCCAAACAGCGTCCCCCCGGTGCTAAAGACTTACGTCCAGTGGTTAAACTGGTAGACGATCAAGGTCATGACGTGTTTTTAGCAGACACGCAAATTCCCGCGCAATATTACCTGCCACCACGCGCCATCATCATTGCCGAAGAAGGCGCACGGGTGGAAGTCGGCGACATTATTGCGCGTTTGCCGCAAGAATCGTCGAAAACCAGAGACATCACCGGGGGCTTGCCGCGTGTTGCTGACCTTTTTGAAGCACGCATTCCGAAAGAACCCTCGTTGCTGGCCGAGGTCAGCGGTACCATCAGTTTTGGTAAGGATACCAAGGGCAAACAGCGGCTGATCATCACCGATAAAGAAGGCAATCAGCACGAAACCTTGATTCCCAAATGGCGTCACGTCAACGTCTTTGAAGGCGAACATGTGGAGCGCGGGGAAGTCTTGGTTGAAGGCGCACCCAATCCGCATGACATCCTGCGTCTGCTGGGCGTTGCGGAATTGGCGCGCTATGTGGTCAACGAGGTGCAGGAAGTTTACCGTCTGCAAGGTGTGAAGATTAACGACAAACACATCGAAGTCATCGTGCGTCAGATGTTGCGTAAGTTAATTATCAGCGATGCTGGTGACACCCGTTTGCTCAAGGGCGATCAAGTGGATCGGGCGCGCTTTTTGGAAGAAAACGAAAAAGCGCTGGCAGACAACAAACAACCCGCCTTGTCAGAACCGGTGCTACTGGGGATCACCAAAGCCTCGCTGGCCACGGAATCCTTTATTTCCGCCGCTTCGTTCCAGGAAACCACCCGTGTCCTCACCGAGGCTTCGGTCAATGGCAAATGCGACGAGCTACGTGGTCTGAAGGAAAATGTGATCGTCGGTCGTTTGATTCCCGCCGGCACGGGCTTGGCTTATCACGAAGAACGTCGTTCCAGCTATCGTCGTTCAGGACGCAAACCGCGTCCTATCGTGCTAGAAACACCGGTGATCACGCCTTTCAGTTTACAAATGGAAGCGGATGACTTGTTTGATGACGGTGATGATAAATTTTAAGTAGCGGCTTTATCACCCCAAAATCGACTAAAAAACCGCCCAGGTCTTGCAAACCTGGGCGGTTTTTGATTTAGAGTCCCGGCTTTAGCCGGTTCCCCTGAGACCAGACCGCCTGAAGGCGGGACTCCTCACAACGAATAACTGCGCCATCCCGTCACTCACCCGCCTCTAGCGCTTCCCAGCGGGCATAGGTTTGTTTTAATGCCGCTTCGATGTCGGCGAGGCGCTGTAAAGTCAGCGCCACCTGGGCAGCATCGCCTCGGTAAAACGCGGGATCGGCCATTTCGGCTTGGATGGCGGCGAGTTGGTGTTCCTGGGTCTCGATTTGGGCGGGTAGCATTTCTAGTTCGCGCTGTTCTTTGTAACTGAGTTTTTTGGCAGTGCTTTTAGGTTTGGACACCGCAACCACCGGCGCGGCGACTGGTGCTTTGGGAGCAACTGGCGCTACACTGGTTGGCGCGGCGCGCACCCGTAGCCAATCTTGATAACCACCGACATAATCGCTGATTTGTCCATTGCCTTCAAAAACCAGGGTGGAAGTGACCACGTTATCAAGAAAGGCGCGGTCGTGGCTGACCAGCAATAGGGTGCCTTGGTACTCAAACAAGAGTTCTTCGAGTAGTTCCAAGGTGTCTACATCCAAGTCATTGGTCGGTTCATCCATCACCAACAAGTTGGCGGGCTTAGTGAATAAACGCGCCAATAACAAACGGTTGCGTTCACCCCCAGACAGCGATTTGACCGGTGAGCGGGCACGTTCTGGCGAAAACAAAAAGTCACTGAGATAGGACATCACATGCTTGGTTTTGCCGTTGATGGTCACGCTGTCACGGCCTTCGCCGATCACGTCCACCAGGCTACGTTCTGGATCGAGTTGGGCACGTAATTGGTCAAAATAGGCGATTTGTAGCTTGGTGCCGTGGCGCAGTACGCCGCTGCTGGGGGTTAATTCATTGAGCAGCAGTTTTAACAGCGTGGTTTTGCCCGCCCCATTGGGGCCGAGTAATCCGACGCGATCACCGCGCATGATCGTGGTGGAAAAATCCTGCACCAACACTTGCTCGCCCCAGGCGTAGTGGAGGTGTTCGGCTTCAATCACGATTTGTCCTGAACGCTCGCCGCTGTCCAAACTGGCTTTGACTTGGCCTTTGCGTTCGCGGCGTTCACTGCGTTCTTCTCGCAAACGTTTCAGCGCACGCACCCGGCCTTCGTTGCGGGTACGGCGGGCCTTGACCCCTTGTCTGATCCAGACTTCTTCTTGGGCCAGTTTTTTATCAAACTTAGCCGCTTGCGTCGCCTCGGCTTCCAATTCTTCGGCTTTCAGCCGCAAATAGGCTTCATAATCACCCGGATAGCTGCGCAACTGACCGCGATCCAGTTCAATAATCCGCGTCGCCAGGCGGCGCACGAAGGAACGGTCATGGCTGACAAACAACAGCGCACCATTATAGGTGCTGAGCCAGTCTTCCAACCATTGAATCGCTTCTAAATCCAAATGGTTAGTCGGCTCGTCTAATAGGAGAATATCCGGTTCGCGCACCAAAGCCTGAGCCAAAGCCACGCGCCGCCGCCAACCGCCGGACAATTGGGCGACTGGGCGATCTGCGGGCAGTTGTAAGCGAGATAAGACATTTTCCACCCGTTGTTGCAAACGCCAGCCGTCATGGGCTTCCAGTTCGTGTTGAATGACTTCCAGTTGCCGCAAGCTGTCGGGATTGCTGTGGTCGGTTTCCATGCGATGCAACAGATCGTGATAAGCCGCCACCTGTTCGCCCACGTAGCCCAGCCCTGCCGCCACCGCTTCATAAATCGTGGGTTCACCGCTGAAACTGGGTTCTTGCGCTAAACGCGCCACTTTGCAGCCGGGCAATAACTCAATGCGACCTGCGTCAGCGTGTAACGTGCCGTCCACAATATTCAATAAGGTAGATTTGCCTTCGCCGTTGCGGCCCAACAAACAGACTCGTTCACCTTTATCAAGACGTAAGGCGGCATTGTCGAGTAACGCCACATGTCCGAAAGCGATACTTATATTATCCAGAGAGATCAGGGGCATGAAATAAATCCACAAAAGGAGGTCATAGAGACGGCAAATCAGTATCTGCCTAAAATAGGCCGTATTGTATACTGTTTACTCATCGGCTTTGGAAGATTACCAGACGGTAATCCAGTAACCCATTGAATCCCCCGGCACTCAATGCCATACTCGTTACCAAGTCTATAAGTTGTGAATACCAGTGAGCAAAACCCAAGGAGCTTTATTATGCAAAACAACGATCCCTTTGCTTTGAAAACCAAAGCCATTCCCCTGAATGACCAGCACTTCGACGAAGTGGGCGGACAGGGCGGACTTCATACCCAAACTGAGGCCGTCAATCGGCTGATACGCAACACCTATTTGTTGTTGTCGATGACCCTGTTGTTCAGCGCCTTCACGGCGGGGCTGGCGATGGTGTTCAACATTCCTCATCCTGGCTTTCTGGTCACCCTGGTGGGGATGATGGGTCTGTTTTTCTTGACTGCCAAACTGCGTAACAGCGTGTGGGGCTTAGCCGCTGTGTTCGCGCTGACTGGCTTCATGGGGATGACCCTGGGTCCTATTATCAATCACTATATCCACGCCTTCAGTAATGGTCATCAATTGGTGATGATGGCCTTCGGGACGACGGCGGTGATGTTTTTAGGCTTGTCTGGTTATGCCCTGACTACCCGTAAAGATTTCAGCTTTTTGAGCGGTTTTTTAATGGTCGGTCTGCTAGTGGCTATTTTTGGTATACTCGCTGCTTGGCTATTCGCGGTACCAGCTTTACAACTGGCGATTTCTGCGGTGGTGGTGTTGTTGATGGCAGGTTTTATCTTGTATGACACCAGCAATATGGTGAACGGCTATGAAACCAATTACATCATGGCCACCGTGTCGCTGTATGTGAACATTTACAATATGTTCGTCAACCTGTTGGCCTTGTTTGGCCTGGCTGGTGATAACTAATAGCCGCCTGAGTTGTGGGCGCATTAGCCTAAGCCGGCGTCGCCGCATCTAGCCCCCAACGAGCCTCGTTGGGGGCTTTTTTATGGGCGACTCTTTCCCCTCTGCCCCACTCGTCGGCTGAAAGCACACTAAAAAATCATAAAAAAATTGCGGTCACGGGCAGTTTACTGAAATACTCTAAAAAAATAAAAGTGACTGATAATAAAGACGACATCCAGGGACAACAGGCTGGAGCGGGCGCATTGCGACAGCTCAGCACAGTTGACCACGGTTGCCGAGAAAAACCAAATGGGAGGAGTTCATGCCGCGTTTTACCACCAAACTTTTTATGGATTTGTTTATTTGGATGATTGGGGTGGGCCTGCTGTTAGGGGCCTGTTTTCCATTGCTGCTATTGCCGCTGGGGGTGGCTACGCAACAGATTTTAACCCCCGCCTTTTGGATAGCCACCCTCAGTGCGGGTTTGGCTGCCGGTACTGTCAATTATTTGCTGGTCAGGTGTTTGGTCAAGCCCCGTCTGCGCTTGCTCGCCGATCACATGCGGGTGGTCGAACGTACCTTGAAAAATGCCACTTTCAGCGGCGACTGGTCGAACTGTGATGCGGTTGCCTGCCGGGTGACGGTTGATTCTGACGATGAAATCGGTGAGAGTGCGCGGGCTTTTAATGATTTAGTGGTGGCCTTGTTTCGCTCGCATGAAGCTGAAATGGCGGTGAGCGATTTTTCCCGCGCCCTGTCCAGCCAGTTGGAATTGGACCTATTGGCTCACCAAGCTTTGGATCAATTATTACGTCACACTGGCGCGTTGGCAGGTGCGGTGTTGATTGAAAATAATGGAGAGCTTATCACCACCGCAGAACACGGTCTGCGTTGTACTAAAAGCTTGGCGGACAGCGACGAGGTACGCCAAGCGATGCGTACTTGCGAATGCCGCAAAGTGGTGTTACCCGAAGATATTTATATCGAATCGGTGCTGGTCAGTTTTCGTCCTAAAGAAATCATCGTGGTACCGATAGACTTTAAGCGAGTGCCTTTGGGCGTGGTGGTACTGGCTACCGCCCAGTTTTTTACCCCGGAAAGCGCTTGGTTACTGGAATTGTTTCGCCAAGGCTTTGGACTGGCGTTGAACAATGCGCTGGCCCATGATCGCTTGCAGCGCATGGCGGCGATAGATGCCTTGACGGGCACCTATAACCGGCACTTTGGCATGACGCGCTTGCATGAAGAATTCAATCGTGCGTTACGCTCCAGAACCCCGCTGGGGGTATTGATGCTCGATGTGGATTACTTTAAGTCGGTGAATGATACCTATGGCCATTTAGTCGGTGATCGCGCCCTGATTGGGATGGTTGAGGCCAGTCGGCGTTCCCTACGAGAAGGTGATTTCATGGTACGCTATGGCGGTGAAGAATTTCTGCTGGTGTTGCCAGGCGCTTCTTGTCAAGACAGCGGTGAAATAGCTGAACGCATTCGTCGCGTAGTGGCTGAAACTGAGGTGAAAGATGGTACACAAGTGGTTCATTTGACCGTCAGCTTGGGCGTGACTTCGTTTCCAGAAGACAATGTGGAACAGGTGGAAGATTTAATTAAACACGCTGATGATGCTTTGTTTCGGGCAAAGGATCAGGGACGTAATCAAGTAATCATCGCCTGTTAGCGTAAAAAAAAATGGGAGAATTTGCGCGGCCAGCGTGGGTGTTGTTTGGTATTCAGAGATAGGTTGTGTGGCATTTGTGGCTGAATCAACAGGAGGTTGTGAAGTGATACAGGGCAATATTATCCGTCTCATCGTGATTGAGGAGTCGGCCAATGACGCTGAACTGATTCTCAACAGCTTGCGCAAAGCCCGATTTCCAATTCGTCCCAAGCACGCTGAAGATGCTGAAGACTTACAAAGCGCACTGAGTGAACAAGAATGGGATTTAATTATTTCTGTGCCTGCGGTGGGCGATTTTACCGTGTCCGCTATCACCGAATTGGTTAAAACCTCCCGCCAGAATATTCCGATTATTGCCCTGACCCGTAAATTGACTCCAGAAAGCATGGCCGAATTATTAGATGCCGGAGCGCGCCGGGTAATTCCTGCGGGTAACGACACCTGCTTACAAATTGCGGTACAGCAAGAACTCAGCGATTTGGAAAACCGTCAAATGATGCGCCGTTATGAACAATTGTATCGGCAAAGCCAACAACACAATAAAATGCTGCTGGAAACTTCCCGCGATGCCATCAGCTATGTCCATGATGGGATGCACATTCACGCTAATCCTGCTTATTTAGACATGTTTGGTTATCAAAACATGGATGAATTAGAAAGTATGCCGGTGATGGATTTAGTCGCGCCTGAACACCATGCCCGTTTCAAAGAATTTATGCGCGAATATATGACCGATGAAAACGAAGAAGATCGCGATATAGAATTGATAGGGATGCGGGTACAAAAAGGCCGACGGGCTAAATTCAATCTAAAAATGGAAGTCAGCCAAGCGTTGTATGAAAGCGAAAAATGTATACAAATCATTATTCGTGATCAAAGTGACAGCCAAGAACTGGAAAAACAACTCAAAGAAATCAGCAAACTAGATCAATTAACCGGCCTCTATAATCGGCAATATTTCTTGCAATTACTCGAAAAAGCCCTGGCTAAAGCAGCAGAGTCCCATATCCGCAGTGTGGTGTTATATCTGACTTTAGATAACTTCACAAAAATTCGTGAACAGGTCGGCATTGGTGGCGCTGATCCCATCGTGGCAAATATTGCCAAAACCGTAAAAGACAGCCTACCCGATGTGGTGACCGCCCGTTTTGGTGAAAGCACCTTCACCTTTTTGTTGCATGACAAAGACATGGCAGCGGTTCAAGAAATCACCGACAAACTGCGCAAAATGGTTGAAGCTTGTGTCACCGAGGTGGGCGAACGCTCATTTATTACCACCGCGAGCATCGGCATTGCCCAGGTACTCGCCGCCGCAGGCACCCCGCAAAGCGTACTCAGCGATGCCCACGCCGCCTGCCAGATCGCGATTAAGCGCGGTGGCAACCAAATTGAAGTTTATAAGGCCGTAGTCAAAGCAGGTGGCAGCAACGATGACGCGCTGCGTGACGTGGCCAAGATGATTGAAACCGCCATAGAGGAAAAACGCCTGTCGCTGGCTTACCAACCCATTGTCAGTTTGCGAGGGGAAGGGGAAGCCATTTATGAAACTTTCCTGCGCATGGTCGATAGTGAAGGCAATCCCATTTCTCCAGGCACTTTATTTGCCGCCGCTGAAAAGGCTAATTTAACCGTGCGTTTGGATCAGTGGGTATTGCGTGAAGCGGCGCGGATTTTGCGCCAACAAGACAGCAATGGGAAAAAAACCTCTTTATTCATCAAACTGTCTGATCAGGCAGTCAGAGATGAAAGCCTAGTGCTATTCATTGGTAAATTGCTCAAAGCGGCGCAACTGTCTGGTGAACATTTCACCATAGAAATCAGCGAAGCCACTGCGATTAGCCAAATCAAATATGCCAAACTGTTCATTACCCAGTTGAAAAAAATGGGCTGCCGCACTGCATTAGAGCATTTTGGTACCGGTTTGAATTCAGAAACAACATTGAAGCATTTACCAGTCGATTATATTAAAATCGACTCTTCTTATGCCAAAGGTCTCTCAACTAACACAGAGCATCAAAATGCCGTGAGAGGCATCGTAGAACTGGCGCATAATTACAATAAACTCACGATTGCTGAAGCAGTCGAAGATGCCAATAGCTTGGCTGTCTTGTTTCAGTGCGAGGTAGACTTCGCCCAGGGACATTATATCCAAGGCCCCCAGGAGACGATGGATTACGATTTCTCGGAAGAATAAGCTGTGATGTGTAGACAGTTCATTAAGTTGTCACATGAATAGATTACTCTACCGAGAATTTCTCGATGGCACGGTGTGATCTTTGATAACGCCGCTGTTTTATTAAAATCTAGTAGCCTGCGATAAAGGACTGATTACCCAATGACACCTGAAATTGAATGTCCAGATTGTATTTCCAATAAAACCTATGATGAAATTCAAATTGGTGAGAGTGTAAGTTTGGTTAAAAGCCTGACTTTTGAAGATATTAATCTATTTGCGCTGGCCTCTGGGGACATTAACCCGACGCACATCGACCACGATTTCGTGCAAACTTCCAGTTATCGCAAAATCACCGGTCATGCGATGTGGAGCGGTGCCTTGTTTTCCAGATTGTTGGGCACTAACCTGCCCGGCCCTGGCACGGTTTACCGGGGACAAGTCCTCAAATTTCACCGCCCGATGTGTCTGAGCGATCAGATAAAAGTCACGATCACCGCCATCGGCAAAGACCCCGAAGATCATGTGATCACTTTTGATTGCCGTTGCGTGAATGCACTGGACGAGCGGGATTTGATTTGCACCGGCACCGCCGAAGTGTATGCCCCTCTCGATAAAATCAAGCGCGAGCGCGTCACCCTGCCACACCTCAAACTCAACGACCGGGGCGGGCAATTACAACGTCTGGTGGCGATGACCAAAACTTATCCGCCGATACGCATGGCGGTGGTGCATCCCGTGGATCGCAATTCCTTAATGGGCGCAATCGAAGCGGCGCGTTCCAATTTGATCATTCCGGTACTCGTCGGCCCGCGTGAAAAAATCAAACTGATTGCCGATCAAGAAGGGGTGAATCTCGACGATTACGAAGTGTTAGACGTGGAACACAGCCATGCAGCGGCTGAACGCTCGGTGGCGATGGCGCGTGCGGGTGAAGTCGCGGCGATCATGAAAGGTAGCTTACACACCGACGAACTGATGGGCGCGGTGATCCAACGCGGCACTGGCATCACCACGTCGCGGCGGATGAGTCATGTCTTTTTGATGGATGTGCCCGCTTATCCCCGCCCGTTGATGGTGACAGATGCGGCGATTAACATCGACCCCAGTCTCGAAGAAAAGCGCGATATAGTCCAAAACGCCATTGATTTAGCCCATGCGCTGGGCATTCCCTTGCCCAAGGTCGCGCTGTTGTCCGCCGTAGAAACCGTCAATCCCAAGATGCGCTCGACTCTGGAAGCCGCCGCGATTTGCAAAATGGCAGATCGCAAACAAATCACCGGCGGTTTGGTGGATGGCCCGTTGGCTTTCGACAATGCAGTGTCCGAAGAAGCCGCAAGAATCAAAGGGATAGATTCCCCAGTCGCAGGACGTGCCGATATTTTGGTGGCTCCCGATTTGGAAGCGGGCAACATGGTGGCGAAACAATTGGAATACATGGCCGACGCCCTGTCTTCCGGCATCGTGCTGGGGGCGCGGGTGCCCATCGCCTTGACTAGCCGCGCCGATTCTATCCTCAGTCGCATGGCTTCCTGTGCCCTGGCGCTGTTACTTGCGCACAACAAGGAAAAGAAAGTCCCATGAGCGATGCCATTTTGGTGGTCAATGCCGGTTCTTCCAGCCTCAAATGCCGCCTCTATGCCAGCCCTTCCTCGGCGGCGGACGATTTAACCCTGGTGTATCGGACGGCGATCAGCGGGATTGGGACAGACAGCGTGGCGCAGTTGCGGGCAGTCACCGCTGCGGGCGAAACCTTGGCAAACCAAAGCCTAGGGCAAACCGACCATGCTGCGGCATTCGGCTTGTTACTAGACTGGTTTGCCCAACAAGCAGACGGTTTGCAACTGAGCGCAGTCGGTCATCGGGTGGTGCATGGCGGCGGCGTGTTCGCAAAACCCGTCCAGATCAGCGATGAGGTGCTGAGCGTCCTGGAAACCTTTATCCCGCTGGCACCGCTACACCAACCGCATAATCTCAAGCCGATCCAGATGTTGCGCAACTCACAACCCCAGTTGCCGCAAGTGGCTTGTTTCGACACCGCGTTTCACCACAGCCAACCCGCCGTGGCCTACAGCTTCGCGCTGCCGCGTGCGTATCAAGCGCAAGGCTTGCGCCGCTATGGTTTTCATGGCTTGTCTTACGAATATATCGTGCAACGCTTGCCAAGCTTGGCCGGTGGTTTACCGACTCGACTGGTGGTCGCACATCTGGGCAACGGAGCCAGCATGACCGCCATTCACGAGGGCCAAAGTATCGCCACCACCATGAGCTTCACCGCGCTAGACGGTCTGATGATGGGCACTCGCTCCGGCAGCATTGATCCAGGGATATTGCTGCACTTGCTGGCACAAGGCATGACGCCTGCGGCACTCAGCCATTTGCTCTACGAAGAATCTGGATTGCTGGGCGTGTCTGGTCTGAGCAACGACATGGCGACGCTGCTGGCCAGTTCAGAACCGGCGGCGGCTGAAGCAGTGGCGCTGTTTGTGTATCGGATCAGTCGTGAACTGGGTTCTTTGGCCGCCGCCTTGGGCGGTCTGGACGCGCTGGTATTCACGGCGGGCATCGGTGAACAAGCCGCCGCGATACGCGCCGCCGTGTGTAGCCAAGCGGCTTGGCTGGGCGTCAAACTGGATGCGCAAGCCAACACCGCCCAACAACCTCGCATCAGCCTGCACGACAGTCCAGTGAGCGTGTGGGTGGTGCCCACTGATGAAGAAAAAATGATCGCCCGCCACACTTGGCGGGTGTTGCACGGGCAGTAATGACCAGAGCGTTCTTAACTTCTACTTCTTCACCACAAAGTCACAAAGGCACGAAGAGACACAAAGACTGATTTCACGAATGCGAGCTAAGCAGGAGCGCGACAACCAGTGGTGAACGTTTAGTTTTCGTAACTACCTACCCCCCCAAAAATTTACCGCAGAGACGTAGAGGACGCAAAGACAACCAATTCACTTTGCGGTTTTTCTCTGCGTACTTTGCGCCTCTGCGGTGAATATTGGTTTTATAGGTAGGCAGTTACTAGTTTTCTTACCTTTGTGTGGCTTCGTGTCTTTGTGGTGAATGTCTTATGTTAAGCAAGTGATACTCATGCACTTAATTACCCCCTAACAGCCGAACGGCAAAACCTGTCAGCTTTGTGGTTTAGCCGCTCCCCCCGCCAAAGCCTCACTGCGCAACACCTTGCGTAAAATCTTCCCCACATTGGATTTGGGTAATTCAGTGCGAAACTCGACCAAGCGCGGTATTTTGTAGTTCGTCAAAGACTGTCGACAATGCTGGCGCAATTCCTCCACGGTGATGACCGCCCCTGGTTTTGGCACCACAAAAATCTTCACCGCCTCCCCCGATTTCGCATCAGGAACACCAATACAAGCCACTTCTAACACGCTGGGATGACTAGAAACCACTTCTTCAATTTCATTGGGATACACATTAAATCCCGACACCAGAATCAAATCCTTCTTACGATCCACAATGCGCACAAAACCCTGCGCATCTACCGTCGCAATATCCCCGGTTTTTAACCAGCCCTCGGGCGTGAGTACCTCGGCAGTGTCTTTAGGGCGACGCCAATACCCTTGCATCACTTGGGGGCCGTGTACCCACAACTCCCCCGGCTGACCCGTCGCGACTTCGTGTCCCTGTTCATCGCGCAGGGAAATCTCCGTCGAAGGCAACGGCAAACCGATGCTATTGGTAAAATGCGTGATGTGGCGCGGATTGACGCACACCACCGGCGAAGATTCAGTTAAACCATAGCCTTCCAAAATAGGACGACCCGTGACACGCTGCCACCGTTCAGCAACCGCAGGCTGCACCGCCGAACCCCCACCGACACTGAGCTTGAGCCGCGAAAAATCAAGCTGGGCAAACCCTGGCGCATTAAGCAAAGCATTGAACAAGGTATTCACACCCGTGACCAAAGTGGGCGGTTTTTTACGCAAAGTAGTCACCAAGGCCGACATGTCTCGTGGATTAGTAATCAACAAGTTATGCACGCCATATTGCATAAAACACAAGCAGTTAGCGGTCAAACAAAAAATATGATAAAGCGGCAAGGCGGTCAGCGCGACTTCCTTATCCCCGGTGATGACCTCGCCAATCCAAGCAGAAACCTGCTGCATATTCGCCAGCATA
>Ga0209575_10000522_pt1 | contig 23236 bp, 19 predicted proteins | sample Medcelwee11metaG_FD_187172 | JGI IMG/M metagenome (GOLD analysis project Ga0209575, IMG submission 187172) | Freshwater pond sediment microbial communities from the University of Edinburgh, under environmental carbon perturbations - Medium... | ecosystem: Environmental > Aquatic > Freshwater >...
CGACTGCTCCAGTGCAAAAACTGCACGTAGCCGGAAATACCTATGTAACTGGAAACGTGGGAATTGGAACTTCCGCTAACAGCACCGGACTTAAATTGGATGTTCAAGGCAAGGTTGGCGCAACGGAGTATTGCGATGAGAATGGAGCGAATTGCAAGGATATATCGACAATAGGTGGGGACACATATCAAATTGATTGTTCAGCTGGCGATAATATAGCGTGCTGTGCTGTAAATCAAATAAATGGTGAAGTGACCTGCAAGATTACCAGTAATCCGGGCTGGAGTTCTTATGGAATAGCTTTTTCTGCTACTACACCTGGCAGATATAATATAAGTATGGCCGCTGGCTCATATCATCGTGTCTGTCGAATGAATGCTGATACAAAAGAAACTATTTGTAAATCTAAAGAAGGAGCAAATTGGGTTAATTACCATCCAGATGGTCCTTGGTGATGCTTAAAATAATGCGCATAAGACCAAATAATCTCCGCTAAAATATATTTTAGCGGAGATTATTTTGTTTTGTGGAAAATATCTATTTAATTGGCAATAAATGTTTTATTTTATTTTGATATGATAGCTGGTTTTAGTCAATATCTGTTATGTGATAGATGAAAATGGAAGTACCAATCTGAGTTATTGGTTGATAATTTTTTAGCCAACTGTAATTTTCTGTTGATCTTTTTTTCTGGTCATATAAGCTTTCTTGAATAAAAAGGGCGGAAATAGCATACCAGCCATTTTCCAATGGTCGTTTCGTGTCCCACCAGGAAATGACTTTGTTTTGACCAAGGTAATAATTTACATCGCCACCACCAAAGTAGTTAATCCGAATTTTATCAATTTCTGGGTGTGTTGATAGATATTGTTGAAGTCTTTTTATATCTTGTCCCCAGTCGGCATTGGAATCCGTGACAAAGCGGTAGCCATTTTTAGGTCCACCGGCAGTTTGATTAAAGTAGGAAATATAGTATGGATAAGAGAATAGTGCTTCCGCTATAAGCCAAATGGTCATGACTATTATCATTAAATTGATGAAGTTTTTTCCGTGAGGTATTTTTTGACGGTAGGTGGTTATTTTTCCGCTAATTAAGATATAAATAAATGGTATTACTGGAAAAAGATGACGAAAACCAATATTAAGATTGCCGGTTATACTGATTGCTAGATAAAGAACTATGAAAAATAACATTGCCACTTCATCTATTTTTTTTCTAATTAGCTCTGAAAAGGAAGAAATTTTTTCGCGCCAAGGTTTTTTATAGAAAACTGAAAAGAAAGATAAGTTTTGCCTGATTGTCACCAATAAAACAAAAAACATTATCATTAAAATTGGCAATGGCTCTTTCATGAGAAAAACTAATGGAAAGTAGGATGACTTGGCATCACTGGAGACTTCGCCAAAAAAATAAGTAACATTACCGCCGGCAACTCGTTGAAATACGCGAGCGATGCCAAACATATATTCACCCAGTGGACGTAAAATATCGTGATTATTTAGGGTGTACAGTATTTTTCGAGTATAAATGGTTTTAATATTGGGATCTTCAATTTTGAAATAATAATCAATCGCAGATTGAGTTGTTTCAGCAGACATATTAAAAGTATTAAAATAATACACAACCCAAACCAATATGATAGAAATTAAAAAAACTGAAAATCCCTTGAATGTGTAATGGAAAAATTCAAAAAATCTTTTTTGGTCGGGTTTGATTTTTTTAATAAAAGGAAAAATAACGATTAATGAACAAAGAACAGGAAAAGTTATTACTGAAGAAAATTTGGTTAATTGCATTAAACCTAAGGTAAAACCCGCCAAAAAAACATTTTTCCAAGATGGATATTTGATAAATTTTAGGAAATAATAAAAAGAAATAACCGTAAAAGTTGCAATGCCCAAATCAGTAGTTACCAGGTGATTGTGACCAAGTACATTAGGATTAAAAGCGAAAAAGATAAGTGCCAATAATCCGGCTGATAGTGAAAATAATTCACGAGTCCATTTGAAAATAAAAAAACCTAAAAGCAGAGAAATTAGGACTAGTGGTACGCGCGACCAAAAAATTATAGCATCGGCATCATTATTGGAGTTATATAGAAAATGTCGTCCAGCATTCCATTGATTATCAGCAACATTGTCAGTTGTCCAGGAACTATGTTGAGTATCAAAATTTACATTCATTATTTGCAGGGGTAATCCTGATAAATTTTTTAATAGTGGCGGGTGTTCCGGATTAAGTCGCATTTCGTGATAAGCAAGATAGGAATAACCAGCTGGTATATGAGCTATTTCATCATAAGTCGCGCCGTCATTTTTAGCATTAAGCAATGAAATTAACAGCATAAAAAACAAGACTGCCAAAACAATTTTCAATTGATGTTTTTTTAGTAAATAGTGAGTATGCATACTTTTTGTTTTTCGGATTAATTTTAATTTTTTATTTCCCAAAACCTATCTCCGGGAAAATTTTCATATTGGGTTATTTGTGCTTGAGGATAAATTGATTGAATTTTTCGTATAACATCTTCTTCTCGATCATACATAATGACAACGAATTTTCCATCTGGCTGAAGCGTTAAAAAATCTTCTTTGTATAAATAGAAAATATCAGGCACGTTAGCAGTTAAATATCTAATCGGAACCCTTTCCATGTTGCCGGACAATACATATTTTTTAGTTTTATCGGGAATGGTTTTAAGATGATAAGCAATATCTTTAAGATTAGCATTAAAAGAAGAGTGTTGCTTTGGGTTATTCTTGAAAAAGATAAAATATTTCAATGGATTAAATAGTGCGATAAAAGCAAGTGAGGCTATTAATATTGAAAAAATAGTTAATTTGATTGAAAAATTAGTATTCTTTGATATTTTTCCCAGCAACCAGAGAAATGGAATTGTAGTAATTATCATTACGGCTGGCAATGTTCCAATGGAACGCAGGGCATGTGGCAATCCTTCGGCGGTAAGAAATTCCGGAGTTAACATAATAAAAAACAAGGCTAAGATAAAAAAATACAAATAAAGCTTTTCATCATGAATGTTGTGCTTAAAACGTAGCCAAGATAAATGAAAAATCTTAAAAATTATATATAAAAGTCCGGCAAGAAAAAAAATACCCATGATCGGATCTAATATTGGATAGGGCGGATAATTGTGCCGCCAGTTTTGATCTCCCCAGAAATTATATTTAACTAGGCTAAGGGAAAAACTGCGCAGGGCGGTTAATAATAAATTTCCTTCATTTATTTCGGGTGAGAAAATTGAAACAGAAGCTGAGCGGGATTGTAAATATTCTGGGTGAGTATAAAATTCATAAAGAATTGGTGAGAGAGAAAGAAAAGTAGTTACGCCAAAAACAAGAATTTGTTTCCAAAAGTTGCCTAGAAAGTTTTTTCGAATAATGAGTATGGAAAACAGCAAGATTACAACAATAATTGGCGCAATGCGAAAAGCAATGTAAGTATGAAAACCTAGTCCAAAAATAAGTCCGGCAAAAATAAAATTATGATATTTTTTATTTCGAAATCCTTTTAGAAGGAAATAAAAAGAAAAAGAAAGAATTAATGGTGTCATAATGGCACGAAAACCAATTCGAGAGAAATTTATTGCCCAGTAGGAAAAAGTTGTCAAAAAAGCGCTGATAAGTCCAGCTCTTTCGCTGCGAAAAATTTCTTTGGATAGCAGATATATCCCCAAAACTGTTAATGTGCCAAATATCGCTGACCACAGCTTAAGTGCGGCAATGGTATTGCCGAAAAATTTTATGCTTAAAGCTTGTAAATTTATAAATAATCCTTCGCGTCCGTTGTTATCAGTATAAAAAAGTTGATAATTTCCAGTAAGGTTAGCTTCTTGCGCATTGATGCCGTTGACGGCTTCATCTGGATAAAGTCCGGCGGGTAGGTTTTCAATATCATAAAATCTGAGAAAAAAAGCAATGATAATTATAAGTAGGAGTAATATTGAATTGATAATTTTTTTTTGTTTTGATTTCATTGGTTATTGAGTTGCTCAAAGCTGTTCATTGAACATTAAAAAATTCAATTATTAAAATGCCGATTAATGTGAACTACTCAAGCAAGATATTTTTTTATTTAATTTTATTATAGCATTTTTTGATTTTTTTTGACAGTGAAATTTTTTAGAAAATAAATTATTAACAGGACATGGTGCGGTCTGACTTTTTGTGGTATAATTTTAAAAAAAGTAAGTTTAAGTTTTTTATAAGATGAACTTAGTCGATATGGCAAAAGATGAAAAAAATAAAAATGTACAAGTTGTTGGGGGCGAAATTATTGAAAACAGGAAAGATGATGGAATTGATAGTTTTAATAAGGATAAAAAACCCTCCAGGGACACGGTTCTTGAAAGAATTACTCAAGATAAAATTAACCAGCTTATACACAGCTCTATTGATTTAAGAACCATTAATTTTGATGAATTTAAGATCAGGGGTTCGGATTTTGATATGTCTTTATTGCCAGGCAATGGAGCAGAGGGCGAAGAATTTCAAAAAGCAATTGAACAGGCTAATCGCGCATTATTCAAATGTTATAAGGTTGAGCTGGAAAAATTAGAAAGCACAGGAAAAGAAACGAATAAAGAGAATGATTCCAGAGAAATGCTCATGAGAGATTATCGGAAAAAAATCTTTAATTTATATAAAGAAAAAGTAATTGTATTAGAGAAATCGAAAAAAGTTACAAGGGTAGCTTGGAAATATCAAATAAAACCAGAAGAGATTGATATTGAAAATTTAAGCAAAGAAGATATGGATGATCTATCTGATTTGTGTAGAAGATTAAATCGGAGAATTCAAGAAGTTTGGGAAAAAAAAATCAATCAGCAACTGGAAGATAATACAACCAATAACAATAAAGTCATTAAATCAGACTCGAAAGAAGAAGATAACTTGAGTCAATCTAAAGATGAAGAAAAAACGAAAGAGCGAGATTTAGCTGAAATTCCAGAAGATAAACAGGAAAAATCTAGTAATGTTGATAATGGAAAAAAAGAAAATTTAATGGCAGACGCGACTAAAGCAAAAAAAATTGTTGATTCAATTGAAAGAAATAAAAAAATTATTGAATTAAAAGCGGAAGTAGAGAAAAGTCGCAAAGAATATTTGGAAGCTGACTATGAAAAAAAGAGGGCTTTTAAGAGAATATATTCTTTCCTTGGCTCGTCTTTTAAAGATAAAAAGGAGAGCAACTTAAAAGAAGATATGGATTTGGCGCATTATCGAGCTTATTATGATAACAAGCTTTTTGATTTGCAAAAAATTATGGTCGAGGATGCTAAAGAAAAAGGAGCTTCGGATAATGAATTAGTTGATTTGGCGACATATTTTGATACAGAGCAGAAAATAACAATGGCTGAATCTTATGATCAGGTTAAGGCGGAAAAACAAGATAATAGATTTCTGGGTGTTTTTGGTAAAAAACTGGTAGATTATTCTAAGGCTTATCGGGAAATGCCACTTAGGGGAAAATTGATGGTTGCCGGGGTATTTTTTGGTGCTAGTGCACTGGCACTTTCTTCGGGTGGAGCTGTTTTGGGAGTAGCTAGCGCAACTATTGTGACTGCTCGGAAAATTATTATGGGTATGTTTAGTGGAGTTGGAACAACTTTGTGGTTGGAAAAAAGAGGAAAAACCCAAGCTCAAGAAAAAATAGAAGAGAAAAAACGTAATTTATTGGATGAAATTGCGGGAAAAAGCGCAGAAGATAAGATTAAATTTATTTCTGATAATATAAAGAATATAGCCATTCGGGATGAAAAAAACTTTTTACAAAAGATAAAAAATCAAGATTTGCGTCAAAAATTTGCCGGAGTGTCGGTTGGTTTCGCTTCCGTTATGATACCTCTTTTATTTAAGGAATACGCTGGAGATTTATTGGACTGTTTTGCTGATACAAAATCACCAATAGAAACAATCCCAGTCGGTCTCAGTGAATCATCGAATGTTGTGGAAAATATTTTGACGGTTGAAAAAGGCAGTAGTTTCGAAGGAACATTGATTAAGCACCTTTCTGATCCCAATGCTCAAATATATAAATATTACCCTGATTTAAAGGGTGTTGATCCTGGAAAAATTGCGCAACGTTTGGCGTTGGATTTTTCCGAAGATCATAAGGTTGGTTTGCCAAGCTTAATACATCCAGATGCTAAGATAAAAATCAATTTTGATCCGGCTGCCCTCAAATTAGGCAAATCTTTTGAAGAGGCGATAAACATAGATATTGACGACAAGCTTGGTTATGGCGAGTTGCCAGTAACTAGCCATCCTTCGCCAGTGAGCGTTAAGGATTCGGTTAGCTTGCCTGAAATAAAAAGCGCCCCATCGGTAGTTGTTGATGTTCCAGTAGAGCCAGAGATTGATTCCTCCTTGAATAGTTTGGGTAAAAATAATTTTATCAAATGGAGTGATACTGAATCCCCGGAAGATATTGAACGTAAATTAACCAGACTTAGTTCTAATAGGTGGAGACTTGCGGATGAAATTGTTGCTAGGGAAGGAGCATCAGTTGATGTGCAAACAGAAGAAATTGCTAAATTGGATTTATTGTCCGGCTATCTTTCTCAGGAAAAATCGCATTATCAAAAAATAATGCAAAGTGGCAAATGGGGTGAATTTAAGAATTTAGTAAGATCTTTCAAAATTAATGTTACTGGAGCAAATGAACAGGTTTTCGATAAAGTTCAGAATATGAAAATGCTTAATCAAGGAGAAATAATTAGAAATTTACCACCGAAAGGAAGAATACTTTTTGATAAGGCAGTTGTAGTAGCTGAACCGTTGAGATTTGAAACTTTTTCCCAATGGACCAGAAGAGTCTGCCGGATTATAGTTGAAAAAAAATAATATTATAATTTTAAAATAAAAAAATGAACGCAAAAAGTGATATGGTTTCCACGGAATTGGATCAGTTTATTAAAAGTCTGGGTATTGATTCTTTACCTAAAGAAAAACGTGATGAATTACTTGTTAAGATAACAGAAGTTTTGCTTAAGCGTATTTTTATTGAAACAATGGACAAACTTGGCGAGAGTGGAAGAGATGAATATGAAGCGCTAGTGCAAAAAAATCCACAGCCCGAGGAGTTGGAAAATTTTTTTAGTGAAAGAATAGATAATTATGACGAGATAATAAAAAATATTGTTGAACAGTTTAAAAAAGAAATGATAGGCGTTGAATAGGTTAATGGGTTTAAAAATTGATTTAAATTTTAATTAATATACTGATATGGAGCCATTAAAGTCAAACTTAGAACCGATTGATGAAAATAATATCAATAATCAGAAAGAATCAGCAATTGAAAGTGCTGGAAATTCATTTTTCAAAGAGGATGAAGATTTGTTTAAAATAGAGAAAGAAGTTTCTCTTGAAAAGAATGAGGCTGAAAAAGATAGCGCTTATTTGCAAATAATGTCTAAATTTAGCAATACTTCCAATTTAAACGTTTCCGATGACGACATTTCTGATGATGCTAGGAACGTTTCTCAAAAAGTTGACGCTCAATCTAAGATAAACCATCTGGTTGATTTAGCAGTTTTGAAAGGTGTTCCGCATGCCGTGAAAGTCGCTAGACATTTTGAGGATAATTATGTTTTGGACGCTTTTCATGACAAACTCATGGCGGATGAACTGCACGATGCTTTGGTTGAAAAAGGATTATTGAAAAATATTTAATAAAAATTAAATTTTTTAGTAGATTTTTAAAGTAAAAAATAGATTATGTTAACTTTTGATTTGAATGTTTTTTTAATTCCACTTTCGGTTTTTTTGGCGATTCTATCGTTGATACTGGGAGTTTTTTTGGTGTTGCGTGGTTTTTTTAATTTTCGCGCTCAGATAAATCAATCTGTTAATATGGATTTGGAGATAATAAAAATTGCTAAAATATTTAAAAACAGACAAGAAAAAGAAAATCCTGAGACTTGGAAAAGTGAAATTGGGGTAATGGAGCAACTTTTGGGTACGATTGCTAACTTGAAAAGCAACGGTTCTTTTTGGAAAAGTTTTATTTATGGTGAGCCACACATAACCTTGGAATTAGCGCAACCGGCTAATAGTGAGGAAATACTTTTTTATATGGCTGTTCCGAAAAAATTTCGAGAAAGTATTGAAAAACAAGTGCATAGTTATTTTCCCGAAGCTTCTATTGAAAAAGTTCCTGAATACACAATTTTTTCTCCAGGAAGTTTTACTGCGGCTGCTATTTTGGGATTGAAAAATTCTTATGCCATTCCGGTCATGACATATACCGATATGAATGTTGACCCCTTGAATGAAATTTCCAATGCATTAAGCAAACTGCATGATTTTCAAGAAGGTGCAGTTATTCAGTTGGTTTTACGACCGGCAAAAATGGGTTGGCGTAAAACCGGTCGGGATATTGCGCATAAAATGCAGCAAGGAAGAAGATTAAAAGATGTGCAATCTGAATCATTTATTTTCAAAACCGTAAAAGAGGCAGCAAGAATATTGCGAAACAAGAAAACGGATGCTTTGAATAATAAAAATGAAGAAATAATTCAATTAACTCCAGAGGAGCAAGAATTAGTAAAGGATATAGAACGTAAGTCTAGCAAGATAGGTTTTAAGGTTAATATTCGTGTTTTGGCGTCGGCTAAGACTCAACAAAGAGCTGATGAAATACTTTCGCATTTGGAGAATTCATTTTCTCAATTTGAAAATGCGGATGCTAATCATTTTATTGTAAAATCCAGGACTAAGAATAAGAAAATTTCTTTTGATTATATTTTTAGAAATTTTGATAATGAGAGCGCGATTATTTTGGGTACTGAAGAAATTGCCAGCATTTTTCATTTGCCAATATCAACAACGGAAACCCCTAAAATAAAATGGTTAAAAACAGGCGCCGCTCCTCCACCATTAAATATTCCCAAAGAAGGCTTATTGCTAGGATTTAATGATTATAGGGGATTGAAAACCGATATAAGAATGAGTGATGCCGACAGGCGACGACATCTTTACACTATCGGACAAACCGGAGCTGGTAAATCTAATTTTTTACAGGAACTAGCTAAACAAGACGCTAAAAATGGGAAAGGTTTTTGTTTTATTGATCCACATGGAGATGCTATCGAAGACATTTTAACAGCCATTCCCAAAGAAAGAGCGGACGACGTTATCATATTTGATCCTTCAGATATCGAACGACCGTTTGGTCTTAATATGCTCGAATATGATCCGGCTAATCCACAGCAAAAAACCTTTGTTATTAATGAAATGATCGGAATATTTGATCAATTATACGATCTTAAGGCGACAGGTGGTCCGATGTTTGAACAATATGTCAGAAATGCAATGCTTTTAATTATGGAGGATCCGGAATCGGGATCAACTTTAATGGAGATTTCAAAAGTTTTGGCTGATGAAGAATTTAGAAAAATGAAACTTTCCAAATGCAATAATCCGGTAGTGTATGATTTTTGGATTAAAGAAGCTGAGAAGGCTGGAGGTGAAGCAGCCCTAGCTAATATGGTGCCATATATTACCTCGAAACTGACAACTTTTATCTCTAATGATATGATGCGTCCAATAATTGCTCAACAAAAAAGCACTCTCAATTTTCGTGACATCATGGATAATGGAAAAATTCTTTTAGTTAAGCTTTCTAAAGGTAAAATTGGTGAAATAAATGCTCATTTATTAGGAATGGTGGTTGTGGGCAAAATACTCATGAACGCATTGGTTAGAGTGGATACTCCAGAAAATGAGCGTAGAGATTTCTATCTTTATTTGGATGAATTTCAAAATGTTACTACAGATTCTATTTCGCAGATTCTTTCGGAAGCTCGTAAATATCGTTTATGCTTATTAATTGCGCACCAATTTATCGGTCAACTTAGTGAAAATATTTCAAAGGCAGTTTTTGGTAACGTTGGCTCTATGTGTGTTTTTCGGGTTGGTCCGGAAGACGGGGAGTTTTTAGAAAAACAATTCGAGCCGATATTTACAGCCAATGATTTGGTTAACGTGGATAATTATAACTGCTTTACGCGAATGTTGCTTAATAATGAATTATCCAAACCATTTAGCATGAAGACGTATCCGCCAACAAGCGGTGATCAAAAACTGGCTAATTATTTAAAAGAGCTTTCTAGGTTGAAATATGGTCGGGATGCCAAAATAGTAAATCGAGAAATAATCGAAAGAACCAAAATGGTTGACAGATCTGGGTATTGATTTTGTTTAAAGGAACATCCATTGAAATATGTAAAAAATAAAAATCATCAGAACAAGGAGACTGATGATTTTTTATATTGTTCAATAAGGATATTTTTCTCTAAGGCAGTTATTTTATTTTTAATACACCTATTTCATTAGGAAGTATTAGATATATCTCACTATCTTTTTCATTGACACTGAAAGTTTTTGCCTGCCCAATCGCTTCTTGATGAAATTGTTGGATTATTTTTCCTTCTTTATTGAATTGAATTATTCGGTTATTGGAATTATCTAGAATATATATGTGATCAAGGTTGATGCTGGTGAATGTCTGGTCGATGTTGATAGGTGTGTTTGAATTTTCAAGAGAAAAAGACGTTTTTTTACCTTGAAAGTATTGGTTTAGTGAATTTTTCGAAGCCAGATATATATTATCATCAATGGTCATGTCATTAATGATGGGCGATTCAATAGGGTCTTTTAGCCAGTCGGTTTTTTCACCAAATCCTCCTTCAGCACGAGGATAGCGATAAATTTGTTCATTTTTTAAATCAAGCAGGTAGGCGTAAGTTAAATAGGTGGAAATATTTTCTATTTGGGAATTTGCGGGCAAATTGATTGAATTATTTTTTATTTCAAGAGATATCGGACTGAAAGAAAGAATGTTATTGTTCTTGGTTAGAATAAAAATCAAGTCCAAATCCTGCATGTAAGCAGCTGTTTTTGCTGACCCGTATTCAGTTGACCAGGAGAATTCTTGGGAGGAATTTTCATTTAGCAAAAATAAGCGATCCGTTCCTACTAAGCAGATTTTGCCATTTAGGGAGAATATTTCTAAAATATTTGAAATGTTTTTTATTTTTTCAATTTGCTGGATAAATATTATATTTTTTTCCAGAGAATATTTTTCAGTGGCTGATTTTATGGGAGAAGGGGTGGTTTCGACCATGGTTGAGGATTTTTTTGGTGGTTGATTTATTTTTAAAAATGCAAATGGGACAATGATAATCGCTAGCAATATTCCAAATATGATAATTTTTTGTTTTAAATTTAGTTTTAAAAAAAGTTTTTTAATTAAGAAAAAATTTGGAAGAAATTTCAGAAAGAATGTTAATTTATTAATCAAATTTTTAAAATCGATATTTTTTTTATTGGAATTAGTAATTATTTTTTGATATATTTTTTTATAAAATCGCCAATTTTGAAAATTGGTTTCATTTATTCCTACTTTGTTTTTTGAGGAATTTTTTTTAGCAGTATTATTTATTTCTTGTATAGTTTGTTTGGATTTTTCGATTTCATTGCGGGATTGTTTTTTTTCAGCAATTTTTTCTTTAATAAATTTTATCTTACTGGTGTAATCGTAAGAAAATACATCGCTAAGGGTTTTTTTAGTTTTTTTCCAAGCGGATAAGAATTGTTTTTTGAAAAACTCTTTTAAATTATAAGAAAAATCATAAGAAATTTCTTTAACTAATTGAATTTGTTCCTGAAACGGGGTGGTTTTTTCTGGAATTGGCTCATTGCTTTGAATGTAGATATGACCAGTTTTTTTGTCAGTGTATTCATTTTCCTCTAGCGAACCGTTTTCGGTGTTAATTTCGTGGAGAATGGTTTCTTTTATTTTGTTTGATGGATTTGTCACGGCTTTTCTTTTTTCTTGAGAAAAGGCTTTTTCACTGAAAACGTTGAGATTTTTTTCCGATTCCGGAGAGGAAAAAGTTTTTTTCTTGGGGATGGTTTTGGAAGTTTCGCTAATGTCTATAACAATAGTTCCAGCCAAATCAAGTTCATTGGTAATGGCTGTTTTTAATAATTGGGCAAATTTTTCTTTGTCAAAGCGACTGATGTTTTTTTTCAGTTCTTCAAACGAGAAAACACTAAAAAGATCATCGGAAGAAACTATGATTTTATCATTTTTTTCTAAGCGGCCATTGGAAACATTTATAAATGTCTTAAGTGGGTGGGGTTCTGGCAAATCTGGCGCTAGGCCTTCGGCTATGTCAGTAAGCACTGAATTACGGTGAAGTAATATTTTGGCATTACCGGTTACGCTGAAATAGATACAATTTTTTTCTAAAACACAAATAGCTGAATCAATTTTTCCCAACCAGTCGATATTTTCATGCTTTACTAATTCTGAAAGTGCTAAATTAACTTTATGAAGGGCTGAATCAAAACTTTCTTGCACTGGACGTTTTGGATTTTGATAGTATTCTTTTTTTAATACTGAATTTAAAAAATTGACAATATAAGCAGAGTCTTCGCTATAATTCCTGATTTCAAAAAAACCAATCAAAATACCCAGGGGCTGTTGGGTGATATTTTCCGGATAGTATTGGAAAATATCAATATAGGGTTTTAGTTTTGGGTTATTAACTGCTAAAATTGGGAAAATTTCTTTTTCCATATTTATAATCGGAATCTTTATTAATGGGATTTTCTGACCATTTAACACCGAGCGGATGGTGCTAGTAAAAAATAGGCAGGTTCATTTACTATTATATAATAATAAATAATTTAAGCCAACAGCTGAATTGCCCAATGTATGTAAAATCTTTAAAAAAGTTTACTTTTTAATAATTTGGCATTATAATATCAGCAAGATGCGTTAAAAAGGCAAGATACCTAATATTTATTTAATGAAAAAGCTATGTCTGAAATCCTAGATACATTGTTTGGTTCTAAGGCTAAAACTAGAACTTTGCGGTTCTTTTTGCTTAACCCAGAGGGAGAATATACAACAGCTGAGATTGCGCAAAAAAACATGTTGGCCGTTGCGCAAGTGAGAAAAGAATTGAATTTATTAAAAAAAATAAAATTTGTAGTTGAAAAAAGTAAAAAAAATCAGAAATATTTTATTTTAAATAAAAACTTTCATTTCTATCCAGAACTTAAGAGCTTGATAGCTAAATCAAACATTTATCCGCAATGTAGAAGTTTGGGAAAAATAAAAAGCGTGGGTGATGTTAAACTGGCTTTGATAAGTGGGATATTCATTAATCATGTCAAAAGTAAGGTTGATATGATTTTAGTGATTAATAATGCCAGTCGCGGTAAGCTAAAAAACGTAATGAATAATTTGGAGGCGGAAGTAGGCAGAGAAGTGAGTTTTGTGCTTATGAATAGTGATGAGTTTAAATATCGCCTGGATATGCTGGATAGATTTTTGATGGAATTTCTAGAAGGTCCTTATGATGAAATAGTCAATAAAGTTCCAGGATTGAAACGATTTGTGGCTGGAATAAAAAAATATTAAATTTTATCTATTATGATTCTAAATATAGTTTTGTTTTTTTTGTTTTTGGCGATATCGGGACTCGTTTGGATGTTTTTTATTCTTAAATTGCGCTTAGAACAGCCAGTTGACAATCGCGAAGAAAAAGAAAGAATAGCTGTAATTTTAGAAAGATTACGGTCAATAAGTGAGCAAAATAATGAACTTCGCAAGGAAATCGACTCTAAGCTTTCTGAAACGCATAAAACAACCAAGGAACAAATGAATGAAACTATTCGCACAGTACAAGGAATAACAGGTCAATCAGCTAGGCTGATTGTGGATGTTACAGAAAAACTTACTAAATTAGATGAAACCAACAAACAGATTGTCAATTTTTCTGCGCAATTGCAGAATTTACAAGATATTTTGAAAAATCCAAAACAGAGAGGAGTTTTGGGTGAATATTTTTTAGAAGAAACATTGAAAAATGTCTTACCGCCCAATTCTTATCAAATGCAATATAAATTAGGTCGCGATGAAAATACCCAGAAAGACTTAATAGTGGATGCAGTTGTTTTTGTTAAGGAAAAAATAATCCCAGTGGATTCAAAGTTTTCCCTGGAAAATTATGAGAAAATATTGGCATCTAAGGATGGAGTGGAAAAAGAAAAATTAGAAAAACTATTTAAGCAGGATCTGAAAAATCGTATAGATGAAACAGCTAAATATATTAAGCCGGAAAAGGGAACAATGGATTTTGCTTTCATGTTTATTCCGTCAGAGGCTATATATTATGATCTGTTGGTTAATCGGGTAGGGGCGGTTCAGGTTAATACGCGAGATTTAATTGAATACGCTTTTCAAGACAAAAAGGTTATTATTGTTTCTCCGACTTCATTTTTGGCTTATTTGCAAACAGTACTTCAAGGTCTTCGCGGGATGCAAATAGAAGAAAGTGCCAAGCAGATAAGGGTAAATGTGGAAAAATTAGGAAAACATCTGATTGTTTTTGAAGAATTTATGAAAAAAGTTCATGGTAGTTTGGGGACAACTGTTAATCATTTTAATTTTGCATATAAGGAATTGGGAAAAATAGATAAGGACGTGGCTAAGATAACTGAAACTGAAAAAAAAATAGAACCATTGATTCTGGATAGACCTCACAATGAGGATGATTTTTTACGCTAGAAATTAGAGAAGCGAATATAACTTGAGTAGTTTATGCAGTTGATAATGAAAATAAAAAAATTTTTTTCACAGGAATTTTTTAAGAATATCCTGATCCATTGGGTTTTAATAATTTCTATATTCATCAATGGGGCTTGCTGGGGAGCTCTTTTGTTTTTTGTCAGACCTGTTGATTTTCCTATCATATTGCATTATAATGTCTACTTCGGGGTGGATATGATAGGCGCTTGGTGGCAAGTATACTTGTTGCCTTGGGTGGCAGCAGTTATTATGATGATAAATATGATTTTAGCTTATTTTTTTCATAATTATAATCAACGGATAATAGCTTATATATTGCTATTGGCAGCTTTTTTGGTCCAAATTGGCAGTGCTGTGGCAATAGGTGGAATAATAAGGATAAATTATTAAATTATTGAAGATTTATTATTCAAAATGGGTTGTGTTTGTTTTAAGTTAGATATTTATTACAACGGCTTATTATTATATATAAAATAACGATATGTTTGAGTTTCCAAATCCTAAAACTAAAAATCCTCAACAATGGAAAATACAAAGAAGATTAGAAGTCATTCCGGGGATTTTGACCTGGACAACAATCTTGGGAATGTTCTTTTTGTCTTTCATTGTGCCAGTGTGGGTGGCGGTTTTTATAATAGCTTTTGATGTTTATTGGATATATAGAACAATCTTCATTACTACTTATTCGGTTGTTGCTTATGGTAAATTCAGGAAAGGGAAAAATACCGATTGGTGGGAGAGGTGTCAGAACATAACAGATCCTTTGCGATATGCCCAAGATATTTCCAGCAGAATTATTGTTATGCAAAAACAAGCCAGGGAAAAAAGTTTACATTTTTTTGAAAAAAGAAAAATAAATAAAGAAATAGCAAAATCTAAAGAATTATTGGCTAGCGTGAAAAAAATTGGGGTTAATAAAGAAGATATTTTAGATTGGCGAAGAATTTTGCATGTAGTGATGTTGCCAACAGCTAATGAACCGGCGGAGGTTATTGAGCCAGCAATCGCCGCTATTGCTGATAGTAATTTTCCTAATCAGCAAATAGTAATTCTTTTGGCGACTGAAGAAAGGGAAAATGAAAAACAACGTTTAGATAAAGTTGAATATCTTAAAAATAAATTTCAAGGGGTTTTTCGAGATTTTTTAGTTACTACTCATGAAGTAGCGGAGGGTGAACTTAAATGCAAAGCTTCAAACGCTACTTATGCAGCAAAGAAATTGCAAGCATATTTGGATGAAAAAAATATTGATTATAAGAATGTTATATTTTCCAATTTTGATTGTGATAGTGTTTGTCATTCTCAATATTTTGCCGCATTGACCTATGAATATATAATTGACCCAAAAAGATTGCAACGATCCTATCAGCCTTTGCCGATGTATCACAATAATCTTTGGGATACCAATGCATTTGTCAGGGTTATTGTGACCAGCTCTTCTTTTTGGCACATGTATCAAAGTACCAGAAGGGAGATGGTTACTTTTTCTTCTCATAGCGAACCGTTTGATACGTTAGTTAAGGTTGGATTTTGGCCAGTAAACGTGATAAGCGAAGATTCTATAATATATTGGAAATGTTACACTTATTACCACGGTGATTATATGGTCAAGCCGATATATTTACCTATCTCCCTGGATGCAGTATTAGCGCATACCTATTGGCAAACTATAAAGAACCAATATAAGCAAAAAAGAAGATGGGCTTATGGGATAGAAAATTTTCCCATGATTATGCGTGCTCTTTGGCCGGATAAAAAAATTGGTTTTTTAAAAAAAATCGGAATAGCTTTTGAGATGTTGGAGGGTCATCATTCTTGGGCAACATCTTCTTTTATCTTGGCTGTGCTTGGCTGGTTGCCATTAATTTTTGGTGGAGCAGATTTTAACCAAAGTGTAATGGCGCATAACTTGCCGTTTGTTACTCGTTATCTGATGACCTTGGCTATGGGCGGGTTGATAGTTTCAATGTTTTTAAGCTTTTTTCTTTTACCGCCAAGACCTGCTAAATATTCCAGAAAAAGATATATATACATGTTTTTGCAATGGTTTTTGGTGCCGATAATAGCTCCGACATTAGGAGCTCTTCCGGCCATAGATTCACAAACTAGAATATTATTTAAAAAATATTTTGGAGAATTTTGGGTTACTGATAAGATCAGAAAATAGAATTTGGAATTTTTTTGGATAAGTATAAACATTGGTAAACAGCGCAATGAATTATTTTTTATACTTCCAACCATTTTTAACTGCTTTTTTATTGGGTGTTTTTTTGTTGCCGATATGTATTTTTTTTGGAAAAAAAATACATAATAAAAGATTGTCGGGTCGCCATATTCATAATAAAGAAATTTCCAGATTGGGCGGGGTATCAATCATAATAACTTTTTGCGCATCCTTAATTTTAGATCCCAATCTTATTATTTCCGTTCCTTTAAAGGGTATTATAGTGGCCTCAATTTTGATATTAATAATTGGGATTGTTGATGATATAAGGGAGTTGGATTGGAAAATACAGTTTTTTTTTCAAGTTGTTATTGCGATGTTGGTTTTTGTTGCTGGAGCAAGGGTGGAATATTTGACGAATCCTTGGGGTGGAGTTTTTGATATGAATATGGATAGGTTTTTTTTACCTAGCCTCTTATTTGGGTTATTTTGGATAATGTTGTTTATTAATTCCATGAATTGGATAGACGGAGTAGATGGTGTTAGTGGAGGAATAACATTGATAGGTGGAATTGCCATTTTTTTGCTTAGCTTGAAACCAGAAGTTAATCAGCCACCAGTAGCTATAATTTCAGCAGTTTTGGTGGGGTCGATTTTGGCTTTTTTGATATTTAATTTTCACCCGTCGAAAATTTTAGCTGGCACTAGCGGGTCGATGTTTATGGGTTTTATTTTGGCTATTTTGTCGATATTTGCTGGAGCTAAGACGGCAACCGCACTATTGGTTATGGCCATTCCAATTACAGATGCTTGTTGGGTTGCTTGGGAACGAATAAAAAGTGGTCAATCGGTATTTGAAGCTGATCGGAGACATTTGCATCATAAATTATTGGAATTAGGATGGGGACAAAGAAAGATAGCCGGTTTTTTTTCATTAATAACTGCTTTGGTTGCGATAGTAGCTTTAAACACTGAAACTATTGGAAAATTGGTAGCAATTGGATTGGTTGGCGGCTTGATGGTAGGAGTGCTTTGTTTTATTAATAAAAAATTGATTTTATTAAGAAATGATTCTATTAAAAATGGAAAAAAATAAAAAATTTTTTTGGTTTTTTTTGGTTTTATTGTTTTTGATGACATTGTTTTTTTATATTCAAAGCAATATTTATTCTTTTAGGGGGAATATGATAAAAAAAATTGAATTAGGCGGAAAGATTTTTCGTTTTGAAATTGTGGATTCTCCCAATAAAATGGTTTTGGGATTGAGTGGAAGAAAAAAAATGTGCCTCTATTGCGGTATGCTGTTTGTTTTTTCTGAAAATAAAAACCATTCTTTTTGGATGAAAAATATGAAATTTCCTTTAGATATTATTTGGTTAGAAAAAGGAATAGTAAAAAAAATTGAAAAAAATATTCCCGCGGATTCTCCGCATATTTTTTCTCCAAATACTGATTCGGATATAGTTCTGGAGATTAATGGTGGAATAGTTGAAAGGCTCGATATTAAAGAAGGGGATTTTATTTTTTATAAATAAAAGTGGAATATTTTTATTACATTTAACATAAAACCCCGTATTTACGGGGTTTTATGTTAAATGTAAAATATTGATTTTCTATTCTAAAGAACGAGGAGTTCCTGCTTCTTCAGTTTACGGCAATGAGGTTACTAGGGCTGAATATTTTTGTAAGTTCTGAAGTTGTTTTTCGTTGAGTTTTTTTGATTGACTGATAGCGTCTTGTATTAAGCTCTTGGAGAATTCTACAGTTGTTCCTGGGTATACTTTTTCCTGGAAATTGATATTTTTACGTAAATAGTCTTCTATGTATATTTTGTGTTCCTTGGTTAATTCTGAATCGGTATTTTTTTCCAGATAATTAGCCAGTGCTCGGCGAGCCATCTTAGTAGTGCCATCTCCATTTGTAGCAGTTTCTATGAAAGATGATTCAGTTTCCTTGCTCTCAGGAGTTGGAGTTTCTGATTTTTTTGAATCGATTTTTTCATCAGTCTGTTGTCCGGATTGTTCACCAGTAACTTCGACTGTGCCTGATTCCTCGAGATCAATTTTTTCTCCAGAATCTTCTTCGGTTACCGTTAAATCAACTGATCTTTTGGAGTAGGAGTAAATTCCTCCAGCAATAGCTATTACTATGATGATGCTTACTATGATACGTAAATTATCTTGAAACCATCTTTTCATTTTTTCAGCGCTTGTTTCTTGTGATTGAGGTGTTGTGTCTTCCATGCATATCACCTTCCTTTCTAGTTAATAAATAATGAACGTCCGGCTTTCGTTGAAGCGTGTTCGACCCTTTTTACTTATTGTATAAGAGGCATATTAGTGCGTCAACTAGACAATATTCTTTTTATTTGGCGTAATAACAGGAGCAGAATGGCATCAAAATAAATTTTTTTAATAAAAATTTTTTTAATAATGAATATTTTTTCATTTTTTATTTTTAGTATTGGGTGTGGATAACTTTTTTGCATTGCTTTTTTGAAAATATAAATTATAATTAATATATGAAATAAATATTTATTAAAAATTATTTTTTTCTAAAAACAAAATTTAAAAATTAAAAATAAAATTTTTATTCCGAATCATTATTGAATTATCGGGAGAAAATAAAAAAATTGTCGAAAATGTGATTTGTGTCGGTCTCGCATCTTTTTTAAAAATAAAAACAAAAAAGCGCTACATGGGTTTTGAATGAGAATAGTATTAATGAGCGTGATTTGGATATCTTCAAAAGAGATGCGTGGCTGACGGCCTCGCATATCACAGAACTTCTGACAGTATTTTAGAAGGAGGTGAAACAACATGGCAAAGAAAAAAGCAGCAAAAAAAGCAGTAAAGAAGGTTGTAAAAAAAGTTGCAAAAAAAGCTACTAAAAAAGTGGCAAAAAAAGCTACCAAAAAAGTAGTGAAGAAGGCTACTAAAAAAGTGGCAAAAAGAAAAAAATAATATTTTTTTTAAATCTCACTAAGCTTAAATGCTTTTAGTGTGCACAAGCAAAAAACCACCAAATGGTGGTTTTTTGCGTTGTTATGCTAGGGGAATTGATATTTAAAAAATATCAAAATCTAATTCTTGCCGTTCTCCATTTTTTAGCCAAATCTTTTTTAAAATTTATTTTTGCTTTAGGAAATAAATCTTTTATAGTTTTTTGCAAAAGACTTTTCTGCTCCGGACTAAATTCGATTATAGCAATGATCGTTGGATGGTTTTTATCAGTCAATAAAAATTGAATTTGTTTGAATAATTTTCTGTAATGTTGCAATCCAGCCCCTGGGCTATAGAGGGCGGATTTTGGTTCGTAGTTTCTTACGTCTTTTGGTGCGCTTTTATAAATTTCTTTTGATAGATAAGGAAGATTGGCTAGGATTAATATTTTAGAATTTATAATTTTAGATTTTTTATTTTTAATCAATGGGGTTAATAAATTACCATAAATAAAACTTATTTCCTCATTAAGTTTATGGGTTTTTGCATTTTCTTTTGCAATTTTTAAGGCTTTTTTACTTTTATCGATTGCGAAAAATTTTATAATATCATTTTTAGCTTGTTGAAGAATGCTGTTTTTTATTTCATTAGTTTTTAAAATTTCATGCGCTACGGAAATTATTATATTTCCCGATCCCGTGCCAATATCGATTATATGAGTTGATGATGGGTTATTGTTTGTTGATAAAATTTCAAAAAGAGCCTGTTCAACGATAGTCTCTGTTTCAGGACGGGGGATAAGAGTGTGTTTATCAACTTTGAAATCTAGTCCGTAGAATTCTTTGTGTTCGGTTATATGTGCTATTGGATGATGATTTATTCTTTTTTTGATATTTTTTTCAATTATCAGTAATTGATCAGGGTTAATTATACACTCAGGGTGTGATAAGATAAATGCTCTTTCTTTTTCAAGTGAATAAGCAATAATAAGCTCAAGATCAAGGAAATCTACTCGGTCTTTATATTTTTTGAGAATATCAGAAATGTTTGATGTCAAGTTTTTCATAATGGGCTTTTTATGTTTTTTAATGCAGGATTAGTAACTTTAGTATAAATTTGGGTGGTTCTGATGTTGGCATGACCGAGCAATTCTTGGACATAGCGGATATCGACGCCATTTTCGAGCAGATGCGTCGCGAAACTGTGTCGCAAGGAATGGAAAGTAGCGTCTTTTTGGATACCAGTTTTCTGCAGAGCTTTTTCAAAAACAATTTGGGCTGTTCTTGAAGTTAGCTTTCCGCCTCGTTCGCTTTCAAAAACATATTCATTGGAATTTTTTCTAGCTATAAGATTCTTGATATCAAAAATCATTTTTTCCGGAAAAATTGTGATGCGATCCTTATTGCCCTTGGCGCCTTTGATGTGGATCGTCAGTTCTGATAAATTTAAATCTTTTACTTTCAAGTTGACAATTTCACTGACTCTCATTCCAGAGGCATAAGAGAGGGCAATCATCAGGCGATGTTTTTTATTAAAAACATTCTTCAGAATTTTTTGAATATCTTCTCGTGAAAGCACGACTGGAAGCTTGCTTGGTGTTTTGGCGAATTTGATATCAATTTTTTCTTTAAATTTGAGCACATCCCGATAAAAGAATTTTATTGTTTGCAGGTTTTGATTGATCGTCTGAGAAGATAGACCATTTTCCATTTTTAATAGCAAGAATTGTTTAATGTTTTCAGTATCAATATGTTCCAAATCACTTTGCTTGAAAGACAAATATTCAGCCAAGCAAGCAGAATAACTCTTTATTGTTTTTGGGCTATAATTTCTTAATCTTAGCTCATCCATTAACTTTTTTAAATAGACAATCATTGGTATTTTTGCTATTATTAATCTATAAGTAAAGTATACGAAATATTCACAATTAATGCAATAAATTGTATTATATGTGAAAATACTTCGGATATAAACGAGTTATCCAAAATGTCGCTCCTATCGTCGCTCCATTTTGGATAACGTGCGCGGATATCTCCGCTGCCATCCTCTGTGCCGCCTCCCTCCGGTCGCGACACATCGGATAACAGCGGATATCCGAAATTTCCCTTCGGAAACCCTCCGGGATTTCCTCGGAAAACTTCGGATTATCCGCGCACGTTAGCTGAAATAAATTTTTATCTTTGTGGTAATTTCAAGTTTCGTGAGTTGAACAAAGACGAAAATTTGATTTTTTAAATTAAATGTTTTTCCGCCTACGGCGGGATTATTTGGGGGTAATTTTATTTTTTATTATAAATACATGAACAAAGACAAAATTATTGGACTTATTAAAATTCTCAATTTAGTAGCAGTCGCATTACTTGGCTTTATTTTTTTGCTTGGTGCAGCTTCAACCGTTCCAGCACTGTTTTATAATCATTATTTTCAATTCGCAATTTTTGGTTATTTATTAGCTATAATTTTTGGATTGCTTGCCTTCAAGAAAAACATTTTTTTGCTTGGGTGCTTGGTGGGTTGGATAATTTTCGGTTGGGGAAATTCTATCGATTCCAAACAAATGGTTGAAGAAAATAATAAACTTTGTTTGGAACTTAGAGCTAACCCCACTTGCAAAGAAGATGAATGCGGATTTAATTGTAAGGACGTAGGTGATGGTATTGGCATGACTACGAGTGGCAGAATATGCAAAGATAAGGACATGAGTTTATGCCAAACAAAAGTCAAACGAGATATAAAAACCGAAAGTGACACGCAAGATGCTTTGAAAGTTTATTCAGACATTGTTGATAAAATTATTGCCAGCCCATCGCCAGCAAATGAAAATTTTGAAAATCAATTGGTGGCTATATATAATTGTTTGGAGAGAAAGTATGGCCCAGGCGCGGAGGGAGAACAAAGGGCAATTCAGATTTTGACGCAAAAAAATCTTTCGGCTCAGCAATTAAGTAAGTATTATTCGTACCATGCCTCAAAAGGAAGAAACATAACCCCTGGCATAATGGTTGCTGGATTACCAGGCGGAGACAAAAGTTTGTCATGCGAATACATTAATGTAAAATAAAAAATAAAATTACCCCCCAATAATCCGTTTTGCCTAAAGGCAAAACAAAAACTTTTAATTTAAAAAATCAAATTTTCTAGCAGAATAGACAAGATTTGTGCATATAATATCGAAGATAAAAATTTACATCAGCTAACACGGCACATGCGGTTCAGAAATTTTCTCTTATTGAATTTTTAAATCAAGGAATGAAAAATTTCCTCAACCCAAATTGCGCCTTTGTATATTAGGGGATTGTGATATAATTAAAATAGTCAAATAATCAAGCATTTAGCGAGAAAAAGTGGTGGCGCAACTTCGCATGTGCCGATACGTTATCCAAAATGTCGCTCCTATCGTCGCTCCATTTTGGATAACGTGCGCGGATATCTCCGCTGCCATCCTCTGTGCCGCCTCCCTCCGGTCGCGACACATCGGATAACAGCGGATATCCGAAATTT
>Ga0209575_10000523_pt1 | contig 23104 bp, 20 predicted proteins | sample Medcelwee11metaG_FD_187172 | JGI IMG/M metagenome (GOLD analysis project Ga0209575, IMG submission 187172) | Freshwater pond sediment microbial communities from the University of Edinburgh, under environmental carbon perturbations - Medium... | ecosystem: Environmental > Aquatic > Freshwater >...
GGGACTGTCCTCCTCCTTGTCTTTGGTATCGATGCCGAGCTTTTTGTCAATTAATGCCATTTTATCTATTAAATATAGCTTATTTATATCTTTTTCTTATATCTCAGTTTCATAAATTATAAATACACAACTACTCCCTATTTTTCATAAAAAAGGTGATGCGGATGGAAGAACTCGAGGAATCAAACCCAAAAAAAAGGAGGAGGACAGTCCCTTACAAGTGGCGCAAGACGAAAGGGAATGTTTTTGAAAATATCATTGCCGGGTATGATAGGTATAATATTTTACATAAGATAGAAAAGGACCTGAATGAAGAAGCGTTGGTACATGAATAGAGGTGACAAGTGATGGAATCATGTGCGGTGTGCGGAAAAGAACTCGTTCCTGGGGAAGGGTTAGTCTCTTCGACAGGCTCTGCGGTGTGCGGGGATGATTGCAGGGAACGATTCATGAGGGGCAGGATGCCGAACCTGACAGTCTATAGCAGGGTAACAGGTTATTGTACTCCGGTATCGTCCTGGAATAAGGGAAAGCTCAGGGAATTCCAGGACAGGCAAAGGTATTCGCTTTGAGGGGGGAGGAATTTTTGTGATCAAACCTTCATTTTTTTTGTGTTTTTTTTGAGGAGGAGCGCGCTTTTACGGATTTTTGTGAATTATTGTGAGACTATAATTCTCTCATTATTGGGATATTTGGAATTTTCTGAGGAACAAGAAAGCGAAAGGAGAGAGGATGGTTGCTGGTGCAGAGGATGATGGAGCCTGTTCAGATGTCCGGCTTCTGCTTATGAGAGGGCATGGCAGTAGGAGACTCCCCTCCGTGCCAGGTGAATCTCGGGCGGATCTTGATAGGATAGATCTTCTCGTTCGTGTCGTCCAATATGAGCGCAGCGCCTTTGACTCTCGGCAATTCGTTCAGGAACTTATCAAGGCCTTCTCTCATGTAGCTCTGCATGAGGGCAGCGAGGGCATCGGTGTCTATTTTCGCTGTCACCCGGTGGCTGATGAAGGTGTCAGATTGCGTCATGACATCAGAATGGATCTTCCCTGGTTGCTGAGAGGCAAGGATGAGTGAGATCCCGGGTTGTCTCCCCTCCCTCAGGATGGTCACCAGGGGGTCTGTTGCTGCGGTCTTCCCTTCACGGGGGAGGAACTCATGGGCTTCGTCGACTACCAACCAGACCAGGGGGAGCTTATCAGTCGATTCGATCTCATCCTCTTCGAAATAGCTGACGGCATTGTGGATTGCCTCGAATTCCTCGTTTCTTCTGGCTACCATCCGCTCGATGAAAAGCTTCTCAGAGACAAGCCCTACCACCAGTGATTTGATCTTCCATCCGTTAGGCATGACAGCGTAACAGGAGAGGTCAAGGACCGTGATCTGTCCGCCTGCAGCGAGCTCTGAAAGGGGGGTCCCTTCCTTGTCGAATATTCCCCATCGTTCAGCTGACATGAATCTGTTCGTGGCGGAGGATTTTGTCACCCCTTCCGCAGTATTGTCTGCCTTGATCGCCTTGATGATGTCTTCTATGGAGTAATCTTTCCCTTTCTTTTTCAGCTCGAAGATGACAGTCTCTATGAGGACCGCGACAGGGTCGCTTGATTCGAGCTCAAAAGTCATGAGCCAGTCCTGGGAATCAAGCTCTGAGGGCTTGATCGCGAAAGGGACGTCTGTGGGGATGCCCTTCTCCTTGAATTCCTGGAAAAAGCCGTGGGGCGTGAAGATGCGGACATCAAGAGACTTTTCCTTGAGGCCCCATTCCCTGAGGAGTTCGGCATCTTTCTTGTTGGCGTATTTCATGGTCCAATAGATCCCCATGGTGTCGAGAAGGATGATGGAAAGGTTCTTCTGGATCTCATGTGGGAGGTCTGTCAGGCCTTCAGCGATGACACCCATGGTGTAGGATTTCCCGCCGCCACGTTTGCCGCAGACGAAGATGACGTGTGCGCGGGTGATATCGAGGCGGACTGTGTTCGAGAGGGATGTCGTCTGGCCCATCTTGACATAATGCCTTCCTAGGAGGATGGTCCCTTCCTTGCCGTATTTCTTACGGTCGTGTTCGTCCCTCCCGATGATGATCTCGTACATGGCTAATACTCCAGCTGACCTCCTATTTAAACCTTGGGTGGTTCCTTTTTGATAGTGTAGAATTATTTGAGAAGAACCCTTGCCGACGTATTTTTTTCTAGGGTGATATTAACTCGTCAGGTTTGGATGATGTCTCTTTTTGCGTTTCTGTTCATCGTTCTATCGACGAAACATTTATATATTGTGTCCCGGGAGGAAATACCTGTTCCCGGCAAAGGAATGAAGAGGTGTCGCAATTGCCAGCCAAAAAAAAAGCAGCGAAAAAGGACAAAAAAGCTGATCCTGTGGAGAGGAAGCAATTCAAGCCGAAAGCTGCTTACATCATAATCGGGGCTGCTATCATGGTGGCTATCATTGTCGTTGTCATCGGTTTGGGCAATGAGGCCAAGGATGGCCCGAATACTCAGTCTGAGATCGCTGCGAAAGTGAACGGGGAATCTATCTTCATCTCTGATATCGAAGCCCAATACGCAATCCTTCCTGACCAATTCAAGGGACAGGTCACTAAGGACATAGTCCTTACCCAGAACATCGAGAAAGTGCTCCTCCTCCAGGAAGCTGAAAAGAAAGGCATCAAAGTTTCTGATGAGAAGGTGGAAGCCCATGTGAATAAGATATTCAGCGATACCGGTTTTGATGAGGCGGTCGTCGAAGACCAGCTCTTGAGCCGGGGGCTCACCATGGGTGATATCAGGGATATGTACCGGGAACAGCTCATCATGCTCCAGCTCATCAATATGACTGTCATCCCTCATATCCAGGTCACGGATGAGGAAGTGAACCAGTTCTATGAACTCAACCAGGAGAATCTCGGTGCGCTGGATGAATCGCGCGACCAGATCATCTCACTCATCAGGTCAGCGAAGCAACCGCAGGCATTGAGCTCTTATGTGGAAGGGCTGAAGAGCGGAGCAGATATCAAAATCTATAAGACATTCACAACCTCTCCTGTTACAGAAGAAAAAACTCCTTCAGCCGGGGAGACTGTCCCGCGAGCGCCCGCGACTGCCGAGATCACTACGTTTACTGATTCAGGAAAGGAGATATGCAGGGAAAACGGGAAACCTATCATCTATCTTTTTACGACCACCTGGTGCCCCCATTGCACCTGGATCGCCGGGACCTATGATAAAGTCGCGAAAGAATATGAATCGAAAGGCCTGATCGAGGCGTATCATTATGAACTTGATACCGGGGATGATTCACTCACCCCTGGAGTTGAGACAGCTGTCCCGGCTGAGGCTAAGGCAGCATATGAAAAGTTCAATCCGAGAGGCTCGATCCCCACTTTTGTGTTCGGATGCAGATATTCCCGCATCGGGAACGGTTTCGAGAGGGAGAAAGACCTCTTGAAAGAGGAAGCGGAGTTCAGATCTGTCATCGAGGCCCTTATCTGAATTGAGAGATTCTATTTGGTGCAACAGTCTGTAAATCTTCTTTATGATCGTTGCTATTCAGGGTAAAGAAAGCAGGGGAAGAATAGGAAATAAAAAAAATATTGATTCAGAACTCACCAAGGGTCTTGATGAGGCACTTTGATTCTCCTGGCTTGACCTTTGTCTCCATCCCGATAAGGAACGAGACATTGGATTTCTCTGCCACTGCCACGAGCTCCTTGTCGATCACGCCATCGAAGAGGACAGCGTAGACGCCTTTGTCAAGGCTTTTAAGGGTGGTGACGAGTTCGCTTATGGGGAGCTTGCCTAGGATGGTGAGCTTATCGTCAAGGATGTACGCGCCTCTCGTCCCGACCAGGTTCTCGATCATCTCCTTGAATCTCTTCCCTTCGTCAGGTGATAGGCTGCTCTTCCTGGACTGTTCAGGGAGGGATGCCTGAGGTTTTTGCTGGGGCATGGGCGGCCTGCTGATATCGGTCCTGATCGGAGGCTTCTGGCTGACTATCTGCGGCTTCCCTGGGGAGGGGGCCTTCAATGCGCCGTTGTCCTTGATACCAAGCTCGAGTTTTGCCTGCTCAGATGAGATCTTGCTTCTCAGGCATTTGTGGATCTCTTTTTTCGTTATCTCTTCTACTTCCTTCCCGTCAGGAGCGAAGGTGACGTAATCGACTTCCGCGACTGCTGTCAGTTCACGTATGATGAGTTTTCCGCCACGGTCTCCGTCGAGGAAGGCGGTGACGTTCTTCTTTTTCGAGAGCTCGATAATCGTCTGGGGAACAGATGTCCCGTTCAGGGCGATCGCGTTCTTGAACCCATGTTTCAGGAGGTTGATGACATCAGCCCTCCCTTCGACGACAATGATCTCATCGGATTCATCAATGGCAGGTCCAGCAGGGAGCCTCTCCCTGCCATATGCCTGGATCTCCATGACCCTGACGGAATAAGCCACTTCGTCAGCGATCTCCTGGCTGTCAGGGAGCACTTTATCGATCATGATCTTAAGGAGCTCTTTTGCCCTGTCAACCACGAAGTTCCTCTTTGAGACCCTTACATCCTCGATATCCTTCACTTTGACTTTGGCGTTGCATGGCCCAATACGCTGGATGATCTCAAGAGCAGCGCCGACAATCGCGGTCTCGGCCATGTCAAGCGAGGAAGGGATGATTATATTCCCCTTAGTCTTTCCGCCCCTTGTCTCGACATCGACTTCGATCCTGCCAATCCTTCCTGATCTCTGGAGCTCGCGGAGCTCAAGGTCGGTCCCGAGGAGCCCTTCGGTCTGGCCGAATATCGCTCCGATGACGTCAGGCCGATCGACGACACCTTCAATCTCGATAGTCGAGTGGATGATATATTTTGATGAAACCGGACTGATTTTTGCCATTTTTGTTCCTCCTACAAAGGCAAGAAGAAGCGACACTTATCCTTATGCAGGAACCTTATGGATCTTTTTGACCCGCATGGTGAGCATGATGAATATGATTGCTTCCTAGAACGAACTTATTAATCTAAAAATCTCTTTTATTGTCCTTCTTTTCGCTAAATATAGGATAATTGATGATTTTGATAATAAATTCGTCCAATTTGCCCTTCGTTTTTGATTTTGATGGTAAATAAAAGGTTGTAGCCCGTTAAACTAACTCCCAAGCTCATAGCTTGATTTTATCGTAAGCTCCATTGAGTACTCTCGCAACGGGCTTGTATTGCTCAAGAGTGTCTCAATATCACAGCCAAAACGGTCGTTTCAGCTCAATCGAGGACCCATTTGGGCAATCTAACCTAAATTCAGGAAAGGGAGCCCAACTTTTTAAATGTTGTGAATTCTTTGCAAAAATCCTTTTTTTCTCTTTCTGGGTCGGTCTTGAAGTGGCATCATATTTTTTTTGGGATGCATGGCTCTTCTTTTTGCGATAGTCGCTTTATATCCGCTATGACTCTTATCCCAGTTTTCCTTTGACCTCTCAAACGATGAGATCCTCCTTTTGCATCTGGTCCTGGATGAGCTCGCGGATGAAATATCTTTCCCCTCTCGTAGGAGCTCTCTTGAGAGTATCATAGAAATATACTCTCAGTTCCTTCTCCCGGAGGGTCATGGTGTTTTTTTGTACGTTTTCAGCCATCTGTATCACCTCAAGAACACTCTTATCCGGTGTTTATTAATAGCTTATCAATGATTCATCAAGAGCCTGCTTCCATAACTTTTTTATACCCTGGATAGCATAGCGATCCAATGTTCCTCCCAAAAGCGCTGACTGCGCTGACAGCAGTCGATTCTTCCCTCAAGCTTCTGTCCCTCATCCTGACTGGGATCATCTTCCTGAAAGCATATAGCCTCTATAAGTTATATCGGGAAGAGCATCTCCGTTATTTCACCCTTGCGTTCTTCTTTTTCGCTTTCGGGAATCTCATCTCTTTCACCATTGACATGATCATCTACTTCGGCTTGAGGTCTACCGGGTTATTGCATGAACTTGTCCAACTGCATCAATCAATCATCGTCTTTCTCATATTCAGGTACGGTATCCTCCTCATTGGATTCCTCTGTCTTTTCATGGTAGCCCTTGGACTTCCGAACCGGAAGACTCAGTTCGCAATCCTCCTCCTCACCATAGTCGCCGGATACCTCTCGTCCTTCAAAAGCCTCTATTTCCACGTGGTAGTCTCCATATTCACCTTCTTCATCCTGATCGACCTCTATTCAAAATACAGAGTCACCAAGAAAAGGCCGCAGCTCCTCTATTTCCTTGGCATGCTCACCCTCTATCTCGCCTATCTCTCCTATGTGCTCTTCCTTTTGTTCAATGGGTTCTACTGGCTTGGGCATCTCCTTGAGATCATCTCCTATGGCCTATTCATTGCATCGCTCTTCACTATACTGAAAAAAAATGAAACAAAAAAGAGAACGTCTTGAGATCATCCATGATATCCTGAAAGTGATAAGGGATAACAGGAACGCGGTGAAGCCCACCCATCTCCTCTACAAATCAAATCTTTCCCACAAGATGATGAAGGAATACCTCGCAGAGCTCATGGAAAAAAAATTCATCGTCATGGAGAACAAGGGCAAGACAACGTATTTCTCACTCACTGATACTGGTTTTGAATACCTTGAGAAATACGCTGTCGTGATGGAATTCATGGACAGTTTCGGGTTATAGGCAGTGCATGTTTCTCTGATCAAAGCTATATGCTGTGTGAGAAAAGGTATTTCATTTCAAGCAATAAAATGGGAAAAATCATAGAAGCGATAGTCATTGAACGATCGAAGGGGCGATCACTTCTCTGCTGATTTTTTTTGGGCAGTTTTTTTAGGGATTTTGTTCTCTTCCTTTTTTCCTTTGAGAATAGGTTCATCAACGTTCTTCTCTTTGGGCTTGTCTGCCTTTTTCGCTTTCACCGGTTTCTTCTGGGCCGGCGCTTCGTCAGTCTTTCTTTTCTTTTTCGGCCTTTCGCCTGCGGATTTCCGCTTGGTCGTTTTTTGCTCTATCCCTAAAGCTTCCGTGACCGCTTCATGGGCCGCTTCTTTTCCGACCTTGACAGTCTCCTTGGTCGGCTCGAGGTGGATGACATTGCATCTTCTCCTCCTTGTCTCGCCGTCGATAAGGACGAAATTGTTATCAAGAATATCAATGATGACGCATCTCTTGCCTGCGTCGCGGCCAGCGATCTTCACGCATATCCGTCCGATCTCTATCATTTTTTCCTCCTGTCTCTCGGTTGGCTATAAAGGGCTGTTGCCAGTTCCCCTCCGGAGACTACGCTCGTGCCTGGGCCTTAATCTTCTTCCTTGTGCATCTTGTGCAAAGGATACCGCCAAAAGGTCGTTCAGGCCTTTTTTCAGTCTTGGCCATGTTCTGCATCTTATATGGTCTCGCCCTCGGGACACCCTGAAGATCAGAACCGCAGGCGATACATCTCGCAGGACCTGGCACTCTCTTGCGATATTGCTGGACGGTGGTCCCACCTGGGGTCTTCCGTTGAACGCGCCTAAATGTCCTTGACTTGAATTTTCCTGCTGGCATGCTTTCTGGAAAATCGAGGTTGATTTATAAAGCTTTGGGTGTTTTCAGATTTCAATACTTTCCCCATAACATACAGGAGATGGTTATCGCGTCTGATGCGGCTTATTTTGAGCTTATGGGTACTGCAAAGGCTCGTTTTATCTTCTTCCTTAGAGAAAACTCAGGAGGAGAGGATATAATTTTCTTTCATTGCAATAGGGTTTAATGCCATCCGGAATAATGATCTCAAGGTTCGTATCTGCGCAATCCTGTCTCCCTATGATCCGGTCAAAACCCTTCTGATTAAATTCAATCCTGATGGATGAATGGTTCCCAAATTGTATGCCTGACCTTTGCATTGATCCATCAACCCAATAATGCATCTCCATCCTGAAGTGTGTTGTTCCGTACACTCCCATAAGGTTGCTTGGACCGGGCACGGCATAGTTTTTTGAGAGAGGCAATCTATCTTCGGGCTTGGTGAATGAGGGATATTTGACCATATTCATCCCAGAGCTGATCTGATTGACCCGTATCCCCCTCCCATTCGAAAAACTTTTTAGATCCCATTTCTTATCATAGGTGAATTCCAGATGGCCGTAATCTCCAGCGATTTTTCCAACCACCGCGATCGGGAAGGAATGCCTGCATATGACCTCAAGGTTCGTATTTGGCGTTCCTGCATGATTTCCAACGATCCTGACCGGATTTTCATCCCATACTCCCATGGTCAATCCTCCAGCGGCATCCCTGTTTTCCTATTAAGCACACCATTCCAAGAACTGAGCGTATGCACTTTAGTGGTAAAGTCGCCATACGATGAAAAGGAATTATAGAAATTATATTAATTTATCTATCCGGCAGAGAAAGATTTAAATCTTTTATTATATTGTCTAATAATTAATTGAACCCTTATCTTCCGGTAAAAATTCTCTGTTTATTACATTCTATGGGTCGATGCATGAAAAAATGGCATGGATCCAGTAACTTGTTACTTGCAAGTAGTAATAATCCGAAAAATTTATATATGAGCGCCTCCAATGCCCAGAGGAAAAAACAAAACCCGCTTTTAGGCCACCTATTTTCCTGGATTCAATTTTAACGGGCAAAGGCAGCTTTGGGTACATTTCCCTTTAGGAGGGATACATTACCGATGGTTTTGTTATACAAGGAGAGTTAGACAATGCCAATAAAAATCTCATTGAACCATCTGAAAGAGGACGAATTACACGTATATAGGGAAAGTTGCTCGTATTTCAAACAGAACGAGACCTACCAGAAAACTGAATGTCCTCTCCTCGCGGAACAGCTGGCGTCTGATTTTGGAAAAATGAGCGTGGAATTGTATCGAAAACATGGCCATGGGATATTAGAAAGGGAACCATTGAAGATGGACTATTCCAAAATGAAAGGAAGAAAATGATGGATTTTCGGGATGAAATCATTTATAGGAAATCCCAGTAATTTCTGTTGAACACAGCAAGCTCTTTTTTTTAGACCCTTCGTCCTTTTCATGAAGAGCAGGCTCCATCATCACAGCCATCCGGACAGGGGATGAACTCTTTTGAATCGATGACCATGTTCCCTTCAGGCTTGCAGAATCCTTCAAGGACATAGCATGTTTCACCAGAACAGGAAGGCAGGCCTTCAATAAATTTCGCCTCCCCTGGTTCGCCGCTTTCTGTCATCGTGGCGCATGAATCCCCGGTGATATGCAGAGTAGTCCCCTTCTCATCCTTTGTCATCGCCATGCCTTTCGTGCGGATTTCTTTTCCCCGGTCTGAATCCTGGCATAATGCATCATCCTGGTCAGAGTAAGAGACAGTCGAATCGTCGGAATATGAATACCATATCCCTGAAACGATCGCCAGCAGCAAAACAATGCCAAGGATGGCTGTCCAGATGGTTTTTTCCATGCTGGAAAAAGTTATTCTCTCTTATAATAATATTTCTATGGAAAAACTTCTATCGTGGCTTATCCTTGTCTCGGGAAAATCGTGAAATACAGGCACCCGCCATCTTAGCAAGTTTTAAATATGATTGGGGAACACATCCGGGCTATCAATCCAGCAGGTGTGACAATGGAAGAAAAGTATGGAGTATCGGCGATAATCTACGATGACAATGGCAGCCTCTATTTCCTCATATTCCACAGGATCAGGGGATGGGACGGATGGGAATTCCCTAAAGGGGGCATCAAAGAAGGGGAGACTCCGGAACAGGCCATAGTCCGCGAGGTGAGGGAAGAGACCGGGCTATCGAAATTCAGAGTCGCTGGAAAACTCGATATCAAACGCACCTTCGAAGCAGAAGGAGTGAGGCATGTGTTCGATGTCTTTGTCGTCGAGTCAAGTATGAACATCCCTGTCACCCTCCAGAAGAAGGATCCAGAACATGACACCTATCTTTGGGCGACCAGGGAACGGGTGCAGGAAAAACTCACCTGGTATGAGGAGAAAGACGTCTTCCAGAAAGCGGTCGAGTTCATAAGGCACCAGTAAACTTATAAATCCTATTCCATTCAGGTGTACCATGCAAAATAATTCCAAGATCGACAATATCATGTACAGCTATGCGACAGATGTCTCACACCTCGAAGAGGAGAACCGGCTCCTGAAAGAGACCCTCGGGCATCTCAAGGAGGAGATCAATCGCATGAAATCAAATCCTCTCATGGTTTGCGAGGTGAAAGATGTCATGCTTCCAAACGCTGTCATCAGGATCCCGAACGGCAATTCATTCTTCGTCGACATCTCCCAGGAAGTGAAAGACCTCGCGTCCGGCGATACTGTCCTCTGCGAGCAGAAGAACCTCACTGTCCTCCGGAAGATACCGGCCTCAAAAAAATACGATGTCGAGAAATTTGTCATCATGGATACCCCCAATATCAGATGGAAAGATATCGGCGGGCTCCGTGACCAGATCGAGGAGATAAAGGAAGTCATCGAACTTCCCCTGAAGAGGCCTGACCTCTTCAAGACCATCGGGATAGATCCCCCAAAAGGCGTCCTCCTCTATGGTCCCCCAGGGACTGGGAAGACCCTTCTTGCTAAGGCGGTCGCTTCGAGCACGAAATCGACTTTCATCCAGATCGTCGGTTCAGAGCTTGTCCAGAAATTCATCGGTGAAGGGGCGAAGCTTGTGAAGGAGATCTTCGAGCTCGCGAGGGAGAACGCGCCTTCAATAATCTTCATAGATGAGATCGATGCGCTAGCCGCGACAAGGATCGATGTCGGCACATCAGGGGAACGGGAAGTCCAGAGGACCTTCATGCAGCTCCTTGCGGAGATCGACGGCTTCAAGCCCCTCGGGAACGTCAAGATCATCGGATGCACGAACAGGAAAGACATCCTTGACCCTGCTGTCATCAGGCCGGGAAGGCTTGATCGTCTCATCAAGGTGCCTATCCCTGATAAGGACGGGATCGCGGAAATCTTCAAGATCTATTCCAAGAGGATGAATTTCGACAAGAGCATCGATATCGAGCGGGTCCTTAAGTCGATGGACGGTTTCGCCGGGGCTGAGATCAAGGCGGTCTGCACTGAGGCAGGTTATTTCGCTATCCGAAGGAAAGAGTCGGTCATCACCGAACCAGACCTCTTGAAAGCCATCGAGAAAGTGAGGCTCGAAGAGGAGAACGCTGACGCGCCAGCTGGGATGTTCGGATAGGAAACACCCTATTTTTTTTAAGAATTCCATGATTTTTTTCGTTTGTTCCCTCGCGAATCGGTAAGGGAATACGTTTGCTGGTAATAGTGGGTTCTTCTTTTTTGTGCTGGAAACTATCCTGTTTTCCTTGTGCACCCTGTTGAATCCGCATCACGGGCAAGGCATGTGAAAGGTATGCTTTTTCAAGATGACGAATTATAGTGTCTTCAGACGTGGACTTCGTTTTTTCCTCGCATCAAACAAACCATTATATATCCTTGAAGGAATCGATATCCTGGCGCGCGATGATTAAGTGAACACCCAATGAAGGCGCAAGCCTTGTGATTAACGGAAGTAACTTCTGAGCGCGTCCTTCCTTTTCTGGTATGTGCGAAATAATCGTGGTGTTATGTTTCAATAGTATGATGAACTCATATCTCTCATTACATTTATAAACCTGCTTCCATTCTTCTTTACTTCGTAGTAGTAATTATAGTTAACATCTCTATTCAACAACAGGAGGGGTCAACCATGGAACAGGGAGACAGAAGGAACCATCGCGGGATAGAAGAGATCATCAAGAATTCATCTCAGCAGTTATATGATATAGGGATGGCACAATATGGGGCCCCTTTTTTTGCCACTGCAGTCAGGGAGGATGGCACACCGCAATTCACGTTCTATGCAGAGGATAAGTTCCTCAGGATGGTCGTTGAAGGGCATATCGGCAGGTATAACCTTGATCGTTATTTCGGGAATGATGCGGTTGATACAATGTTACAGCCATATCTCAATGATCCCGGCATGAGAAAGATGTCCAATCCAGCCTGCCTGGAGAAAGACCTTCCAATCACAGGTACTAACATCATTCCATTCCCCATATCGGAGAATGCAAAAAGGAATGTGTTTTACAAAAGGGTTTAAAGGAGTCCCAGGACCTTTACGACATCGATCTCAAAGGCACCAATGGGGTATTCCAGTTTCCAGTTTGAGATGACTCCTGGCGCGATCTCTCCAATGAGGCCGATCTCTTTCCCTCCCGCGACGATCCGTCCTACCCTGCCGGGGATGAATGATGAATGCGCTGTTGCCTCGATTGTATATGTGACGCCGATCGATCTGAAGAGGTTATCGAGCATCTGCCTGATCCTCGTCAGGTCGACACCATCTCCGCAGAGGACGGCTGACAGATTCTCCGATTCCCGTACACCAGTTTCAGAAGCCCCGTCTTTCTCGAATACATATCCGAATCCGAATAAGTGGTGAGGATACTCATGGTGCTTATTGTTCTTGAGGACTTCCATGAGGCTCGGGATGGTCCATGCCCTCAGCACATCATAATCGAGTGAAATGGAATTGGCAAGCTCTATTACAGGGGTCTGGCAGCCCATCCATTCCTGTTGCTCCTTCTTTCCTGTCAGGTTGTAGGTGTTCACCTCCAGGATACCCAGACCCACGAGGCATTCTGCCATCCGGTCTTTCAGGACCTCGACCCTTGATTCCTCTCCGACGGTCGCGACCCTCGGTATCTCGGCCTCGAAGTTCTCGAAGCCGTATCCTATCGCGATATCCTCTGCGAGGTCAAGCTGGTGAAGGACATCGGCTCTGTATGCAGGCACGAGAGCATTCCCTTTTTCGTATCCGAAGCCCATCCTTGCGAGGATCTCTTTCACGTCTTTTTCCTTGAGATCAAGTCCCAGCCTCCTGTTCAGATAAGCAAGTTCAAAAGGCATCTTCCTCGGCCGAAGGTCAGGAGTCACAAGGCGTCTATCGGGATACTCGAGCTCCATGGACTGGATATCCCCTCCCATGTCATGGAGCGCAGTCACGATGATATTCAGGCAGGTATGAAGCACGTCAAAATCGAATCCGCTGCATTCTATGAAGACATCAGTCGTCTTTTCAGTTATCTTGCCTACATCATGCGAATTGATTATCGGTGGCACGGAGAGCACCTGGCCATTTTTATCGATGAAATAAGGGAACGTACTGCAACCCTCAAGGAGGTGGCCGTATTCTTTCCCTGTCGGGTGCTCGCTGAGTATCTCCCTCGCGTCCATCTTTATTGAGGACTCAAGCGGCCTGAAGATGATCTTCTCAGGCGGGTCAGCCCTGAAGGTGATGGGAGGCGAAATCTTTTCGAACGGATAGATGCCTATGGCTGCTTTCTTTCTTTTCCTGCCATAAGTGACATGGAGCTTCTCCTGAAGCTGGATGACCTCGATGATCTTCTCGTTGTCGAACTTCAGGTTACGGACAATAGCGCACGCGGTATAAGGCCTCACCTTCTGGACAGACTTATCGATGATGACCTTCTCCCCAGAGGGCTTGACATCATAGGACCTGAGCCCGGGCTTTGATCCTATGAACGAAGAGAAAGCTCTCGCGAAACCCTGTTCGGAGAGCATATCAGGCCTGTTCGGGAAGACCTCGACATCGATGATGTTCCCCTCGATCCTCTCAAGATCAGTCCCCATCATGGAGATGCGGTCTTTCAACTCTTCCAGGGGAAGCTTCTTTCCCACCAGCTTCTCGAAGACATCCTTGTTCAAATGTATGGTCGGCATTTTATTTCATCCAGAACCTTATCTCCCTGAGCTGCTTCAGGTCGTTCCTGTATAGGTCCCTGATATCGTTGATACCGTGATACTGCATGATGCTCCTCTCCATCCCAAGACCCCATGCGAGGACAGGGACCTCTTCGCCTAACAGCGGTTTAGTCACCTCAGGCCTGAATATGCCTGATCCGCCTATCTCCACCCATTGTTTCTTCACCGGATGGAACACGTCCACTTCGGCTGATGGTTCAGTGTAGGGGAAATGCCCAGGCCGGATCCTCACGTCGGGGAATCCCATCTTGGCAAAGAAATCCTTAAGATATCCTTTGAGATGCTTGAAGTTCGCGTCAGGGTCGACCACGATCCCTTCGACCTGTATGAACTCGAAGAGCGATTTCCAGCCGAGGGCCTCGTTCCTGAACACTTTCTTCACTGAGAAATATTTCGCTGGGAGATCCTCCTTGCGTAGTCTCGATAGGGTCTGCGCTGAGAGGACTGTCGTATGGGTACGCAGGAGATTCTCTTTCGCTATCTCAGGAGACCACTTATAGCCCCATCCCCTGCTGCCTGTGTCTCCTCCGTTCTCATGGACCTCCTTTATCTTGGCCTTGAGGCCAGCAGGGATCCTGCCCTGCCTTGGGTCTTTCAGGTAGAACGTGTCCTGGAGGTCCCTTGCCGGATGGTCCTGAGGGACGAAGAGCGCATCCAGATCCCAGAAAGCGGTCTGGACGATATTCCCTTCCATCTCGCGAAAACCGAGATCAAGCCATATCCTCTTGATATATCGGATGGATTGGTTGACGAAGTGCCTCCTCCCTCCGCTCACCGCGGGGACGTTGATGCTGACATCGTATCTCCGGAATGTCCTATCCTTGTATGCGCCTGACCGTATAAGCTCAGGTGTGAGCTTGTCGATAGATGAATCGTCGAGCTTCATCTCAGATATCGCTTTGCCTCTTTCCGTGAGGGACGCGGCAACATCCTTAATTTTTTTGAGCTGGATGACTTCCTTCCTCTTCAGGAGGCTGTCGAAAGCATGCTTCATGCTGTCCTTCACTTCTTCAAGGTCGACATTCCCCTGGCCAACCTCCTTCAGGAATTTTTCTTCAGGACTCTCCTCCTGGAGGAGCTTCTGGCCGTCTTCGCTTATCCCGACGCCGTCTTTACCCATAGTGATGGCCCCTTTCTTCCTCAGGAGCCCTATGCAGACATTGAGCTCATCCGATTCGAGCGAAGCCGCTTCCCTGACCTCATCGAGAGAAAGAGTCCTTTCCCTTATCGATTCAAGGAATCTGCGTTCAGGGAGGCCGTTCTTCAGATAGAAATCGCCGTTACTGTCGAGAGTGACCTTTGTCCTCTCTTCTTTCTTAAGGACGACGAGCGAGCGGTTCTCGAGCCATTGCAGGGCCCTCATGACCTCTATCTCAGAGAGGCCTGTCGTATCCATGAGCTCATAGACTGAAGCCTCTTTTCCCAACTTGCCGATCACTTTCCTCTCAAGCGGGTGGAGGCTCTCTGCTACGGTTGTATTGTCCATGGTAAAAAATCAATATTAAAAAAAAGAAATCCCCATGCCTTTAATTACTTTATGTCCTTCATGGGCTTCATGCTTTTCCACGCGATGTCGAAGAGCTCTTCAAGGGCATTCGCGAAGAAAGGAGTGTTGACCCAGATGCCGATATCGTATGTCGGATGGACCTGCTCATCGTCAAGGACCATGAAGATGATCTCTTTCCCGTCGACGATGGTGAACCTGGCCTTGCTGTTCGTGTGCCTGATCTCGGCGACAGTCGAGATGTCCTTCACCGCCTGCCTGGTCTCTTTAGTGAGCGGAGCCGCGATCCTTATCTTGACCCCTCTTTTCTTGACCTGCTCCAGTACGGGTTTCAGACCTTCCACTTTACGGATGAGACCCTGGCTTGTGGTCATCATGATGATGTTCTCCTCTGCGTTCTTGAGGGTCAATTCAAGATGGTTATAGAGATTGTGCCTGCCCCGGAGCGAACCAGAGAGATCAGCCGGTTCCACCAGCTCGACGCCCTGCGTGTGAAGAGTGTTCAGCTCGTTCAGGATCTCTGTGTTCTTCAGTTCATCGAGCCTAAGGACCCTGTCGTCCGCTTCCTTCTTCATGTTCTTTTTCACCCGCTCGATGACTTCTGAAGGAGGGACGGCGATATACTTGATAGGTTTCCCCAGCTTCATGATGACAAATCCTTTCTTTTCGAGCGATTCAAGAACATCATAGCTTCTTGATCTCGGGACATTGGCGATATCCGAAAGCTCTCCTGCGGTGGAGACTCCGCGCGATAGAAGCGCCGCCCACACCTTCACTTCATAGAGGTTAAGCGAGAAATAACGCCTAAGCTTGCTTAAAAATTCTTCTTTCACAATCACGTTCACACCCCCCTTTTTTGATTGCTATCAGCATTGGATGAACCGAAAGTACTACTATTAATATGTTACGTTTTTTTACCGTAACACAGTACTTACATCCTGCCCTAGCATCAAGGGGTTTAGTACTATTGAATAATAAAATGAACAAAGCTAACTTCTATATAAGCTTTTAGCAGGTCCATCCTTACTTATCTGAACATTCGGTTTCCAGATATATACATCAATCTATCGTCGATAAAATAGCATCATTTAGACCGATTCCGGATACCTTGGCGATTAACTCATCTGGTCTTCTCTCGGAGAGCATACTGGGGTGGGAAACACACATGGCCACCTTTTCTTTTGCCATATTCTCTTCTCAATGATTATCTGTGACTTTCGTAAAGTGAAATGAAAGCGTAGCTGAGGTCATGGAATCCCGAATGAAAAAAGGACTAACACTTGTTTGTTTATAATCTATCAAAGGGGGGCGGCCAGAGCTTTTTGGATGGGTTTAAGACACTATCCTTAGGGTGATCTTTTGAATTAAAGGAAATCAAAGATGGTTTATATCTTATCAAAATGTGTCGCTTCTTCCCTAGCGCCTTGCCCTCCCCTGGTGCGGACGCAAAGAAAATCGCCCGCGATTTTCTTGCGCAAGAAAACTTTTTAGTTTTCTTTGCGGCCGTTCGCTGCGCTCACGTCCTACGCCAGAGCCCGTAGGGCGCACAAAGTGAGCATAGCTCACTTGTGCAGGAAAACATTCTGTTTTCCTTGCAACCCCACTGGCGATCCGCACCACGGGCAAGGCTTGGGGGATGGTTCAGCAATTTCTACCGATGATTCTCTCCTATTTTTCTCTCGGGACTCTCTGTCTTTTTGATACCTAATGGGTCATCTGTTCCTTGGCAGGATTAAATTGTCTTTCTTTGTGCATATAGGGTGGAGCGCCGGTCAATAAATTTAAATAGGTTCATTCCGGGTATCTCCTCGAATGAAGTCACTGACAGCCTGGTCTTTAATAGTGTTCGGACTATTTCTCATGCCATGGGCATACGGGGCTTCGGCGATGACAGTAGATATCACTACCGCCCTTAATGATGGTTTCCGCTTGTTTTGGGATCTTTTGAGCCATGAGTATGTGGCGTTCGGGGTGACGGTCATCGTCCTCACTGTGTTGATCAGGAACATCTTCCTGGCAGGGTTATCAAAGGTCCCGCAGTTTGGCGATACGAAATACGCGAGCATCATCTCGACCATGCTTGCTCTCCTCTCGGTGCTTGGCATCGTGTTCCTCAAGATCCAGAGAGGATATAGCATCAAGGGGGTTATGGAAGGCATCCTCGGACCAGCGGGGATCTACGCGGTCATATTCGTCACTGTCATGTTCTATGTCTGGCTCCATCAATCCATCGGGAGCAAGAAGATGGCGCTCGCTATCGCAGGCCTGATCGGCTACGCGCTGGGGTCCATGATCGCGAATGAGCTCATGATGACCATAGGGATATTCACCTTCCTTGGAGGGGTGGTCGCCTTCCTCATCGGAAGGAGCAAAGGGAGCGATTATACTGATTACAAAGGGAATAATCCAAGGAATCCCTCTGTCGGCCTGGGAGGGATGTTCGGCAATAAAGGGGGGAAAACGAAAGCCAAGGATTCTGTCGCCCTCATAAAGGACCAGCTCGCGGCGCTTGACAGGGAAGAAAAGCTCGGGGACCAGATACGCCATACCGACGATCATGTGACGCAGCTAGAAAAGATGAGGGACCGGCTAGGGTCTGAAGAGAAGATAGATCTTGAAAAAGAGCAGGCTATCCTGAATGAGCTCAAAGTGGTTTTCGAGAATGTCCGTGAGATCGATAAAAGCCTGGAAGAGGAGGAACGGTTCTACACAAGGACAGGGAACCAGGAGGCATTGCGAAAGATAGCTTATCTCAAAAGCCGGCGACAGGATTTCGTGTCACTCTATGAGCAGCTCATGAGGCGCCTCCAGGAAGTCACGACCGATGAACAGAGGATACTCAAGGAAGAAGAACGCATCGACGAGATAGAAAAACGGGATATCGACAAAGAGATCGTGGATTCACGAGGTGAGGTGAAGGGTGCCGAGCTTGTTGTGAAGGATGAGATTGAATTGGAGAAAGACATCCAACCCGCGATGATCCCGCGCGAACAGCAGGAAGAAAGGATGGAAGTTGATGAAGAGAAAGCTGCTGGAGCGCTTGAGAAGACCTATGAAAATGAGGCTATGATAGTGAGAGAGCTGGAAAAAATTGATAAGGAGATGGATCGTCTTCACCTGGCAATCAAGAAGGAGCCAACGGAAAACAATATACTCCGGATGCAGAAGGATATTCCTATCTTAGCAGCGAGGAAACGTGAACTCGGGAGGATGATGTCTGAACTCCAGAAACGGGACAAGCTAATCCGGGAGAGGACAGAGAAAGAGACAAAGATGATTAAACAATCAAAAAAGACCGACGTGGTGTTTGAGAAGCAAGAAGCGAGATGAGTGGCTTTTTCTAGGTATCTTTCCGTTCAACTTTGGGTACAGTAATATTCTCAATGTGTATACTCAGGTGCGACCATCCACTGGGTTTTCGCACGTGGCGTTTCTTTTAAGAGAATGCTGGGTGAATGAAAGAAAAAAAAATTAAAAACTTAACGGACGCGCTGTTCCATGAGCCTGTCGACGACGTTAGGGTCGGCAAGGGTGGTAGTGTCTCCGATCCCTTCCTTGTCCTGCCCTTCAGCGATGGCCTTGAGGATGCGGCGCATGATCTTCCCGCTCCTTGTCTTCGGGAGACCGTCAGAGAACTGGATGAGATCAGGCTTCGCAATGGGGCCTATCTCCGCAGCGACATGCTTCCTCAGCTGATCGATGAGCGCGTCAGAGGGCTGGATGCCCTGCTTGAGGGTGACGAAGGCGTAGAGCGCCTGTCCTTTCAGGGCATGGGGCACTCCGACCACAGCTGCTTCAGCTACAGCATGGTGGGAGACAAGGGCCGATTCGACTTCAGCGGTGCCGATCTTATGGCCTGATATCTTGAGGACGTCATCGCTTCTCCCCATGATCCAGAAGTATCCTCCTTCATCCCTCTTCGCGGTATCGCCGGCGAGGTAGATATCCTCACCGAACCTTCCGAAGTAGGTCTTCTTGTAGCGATCAGGATTGTTCCAGACCGTCCTTCCCAATCCAGGCCAGGGTTTCCTTATGACGAGGTAACCTCCTTCGTTCGGATCAGCGACTGTGCCGTCTTCACGGAAGATAGCCGCATCGATTCCAGGGAACGGGAATGTCGCGGATCCCGGTTTGAGGGTGGTCGCCCCTGGGAGAGGGGTGATCATGATCCCTCCGGTCTCTGTCTGCCACCAGGTGTCGACTATCGGGCATCTCCCTTTCCCGATGACATTGAAATACCACAGCCATGCCTCGGGGTTGATGGGTTCTCCGACGCTTCCAAGAAGCCTGAGCGAGGTCATGTCATGCCTGTCCGGCCATTCAGTCCCGAGCTTCAGGAGCGACCTCAGGACAGTCGGTGCTGTGTAGAAGACCGATACCCTGTACTTCTCGATAATCTGCCAGAAGCGGTCAGGCTGGGGATAGGTTGGGATGCCCTCGAACATGATGGATGTCGCGCCGTTCGACAATGGTCCGTAGATGATGTAGGAATGCCCGGTTATCCATCCGATATCAGCGGTGCACCAGTAGACATCCTCATCCTTGTAGTCGAAGATCCATCTGAAGGTGTGGTAGGAATAGGTCATGTAGCCTCCAGTGGTATGAAGGATGCCTTTCGGTGTCCCGGTGGTCCCGGAGGTGTAGAGGATGAACAGGGAATCTTCGGCGTCCATCTCTTCGCAATCGCATCGCGGGGCGAGGTCAGGGGCGTTCATCTCATCGAACCAATAGGTATCCCTCCCATCCTGCATTGCGGCGTTGTTGTTTACCCGCTTCACCACGATGACATTTGTCACGCTCGGGCATTCCCTCAACGCCTCGTCAGCGGCAGCCTTGAGGGGCACGATCTTGCCTCCGTGATAGCTTCCGTCGCTTGTCACGAGGATCTTCGCTTCGCAGTCATTGATGCGCTTGGAGAGTGATTTCGATGAGAACCCTCCGAAGACGATGGAATGGATGGCGCCAATCCTTGCGCAGGCGAGCATGGAGATCGCGAGCTGGGGGATCATAGGAAGATAGATACAGACCCTGTCGCCTTTTGAGACCCCTTTCTTTTTCAGGACGTTCGCGAATCTCGTGACTTCGTAGTGCAGCTCCTGGTAGGTATAGGTGCGGTAATCGCCGGACTCGGATTCCCAGATGATGGCCGCCTTGTTCTTGCGGGGACCTGAAAGATGCCTGTCGATGCAGTTATGGCAGGCGTTCAGCTTCCCGCCCTCGAACCACTTGAACCAGGGTTTCACGTCCCGGTTCAGGACCCTGTCCCATCTCTTGAACCATGAGAGGTCCCCGGCTTTCTCAGCCCAGAACCCTTCAGGATCACTCAAAGAGCGCTCATAGATGGCCTTATATTCCTCATTGCTCTTGATATGGGCTCCACGCCTGAACTGCTGGGAGGGCTCGAATTCCCTCGTCTCGTTCATCATGGACATGAACTTATCTTCTGACATGATCGCACCTCTTTTTTAATGAAACAGATGATTGTGATATTTAAACGTATGGTCAAAAAAAATAAAAAAAAATCAAAGGAATAATGGGAGGAACACTATCGCAACAATCGAGATCAGCTTGATCAGGATGTTGAGGGACGGTCCGCTCGTGTCCTTGAAAGGGTCTCCGACAGTGTCACCGACGACTGCCGCCTTATGGGGATCAGAACCCTTCCCTCCGAGGTGCCCTGCTTCGATATACTTCTTCGCGTTGTCCCAGGCTCCGCCTGAGTTCGCCATGAAGACAGCAAGCAGGAATCCTGTCACGAGGGTGCCAGCGAGGAGGCCTCCGACAGCTTCCAGGCTCCATAGTCCGATCACGATGGGAGTAACAATGGCAATCAAGCTCGGGAGGATCATCTGACGGAGCGCGGCCGCTGTAGAGATGTCGATGCATTTCTTATAGTCCGGTTTCGCTTTCCCTTCCATGAGCCCCTTGATGGTCTTGAACTGGCGTCTCACTTCGACGACCATCTCTTCTGCAGCCCTTCCGACAGCGCCCATGGTCAGTGCGCAGAAGACGAAAGGAAGCAACCCTCCGATGAAGAGGCCTATGACAACTTTATAGTTGTTTATGTCGATTGTCTGAAGGTTGGTCACCTGGGAAAAGGAGATGAAGAGGGCGAGAGCGGTCAATGCGGCCGATCCGATAGCGAACCCTTTTCCGATCGCGGCAGTGGTGTTGCCCACAGCGTCAAGCGATTCAGTCCTCTTCCTGATCTCTCCTCCTAGTCCTGCCATCTCAGCTATCCCTGCGGCGTTGTCCGCGACAGGTCCGTAGCTGTCGGTCGCGAGAGTGATCCCGAGGGTTGAAAGCATGCCGACAGCAGCTATCGCGATACCGTACATCCCTCCCATGGCGGTCCCGGTGACGAGGCTACCGAAATGATAGGCAATACCCATCGCTGCGCAGACCGCAAGGACTGGGATGATGGTCGAGATCATTCCGACAGAAAGGCCTTCGATGATGTTCGTCGCCGGGCCGGTCTTCGACGCCTCAGCGATCATCTGTGCCGGTTTCCTTTCATTGGAGGTGTAATATTCTGTCGAAAGACCGATCACCACTCCTGAAGCGAGACCCGCAAGAGACGCGAAATAGAAATTGAGGGATCCAGTCATCCATTGGACGACAAATCCTGATAGGATTGCCATGAGTCCGGCAGCCCCGAAAACTCCCTTATTGAGGGCAGCTCCAGCATGCCCTTTCTTGCCGGTCCGCACGAACGCGACTCCGATGAGGGAGCAGATGATCCCGAGCGCAGCGAGCACGAGGGGAAGGATCACAGCGGATTTAACCTGGCCAATGATGAGGACACCGATGACCATTGCAGCAATGAGGGAATCGACATAGCTCTCGAAAAGGTCAGCGCCCATCCCGGCGACGTCCCCGACATTGTCTCCGACGTTGTCAGCGATGGTGGCCGGGTTCCTGGGGTCATCCTCAGGGATACCTTTCTCGACTTTTCCGACGAGATCCGCGCCGACGTCAGCAGCTTTCGTATAGATGCCGCCGCCTACTCTAGCGAATAAGGCGATCGATGAGGCTCCGAAACCGAAACTGAATATTACATTTGGTTCACCGATCCAGAGATAGAGCGAGGTGACACCGAGAAGCCCGAGGCCGACAACGCTCATCCCCATGACTGTCCCAGAAGAGAATGCGACTTTAAGGCCGGCATTAAGCGATTCTTTGGAAGCGATAGCTGTCCTCACGTTCGCTTTTGTCGCGATGCGCATCCCGATATTGCCAGCTGCCGCGGAAAAGAAGGCTCCGATGAGGAAGCACACGGCGGACTCTCCCCGGAATTTGATCGGATCCTTATCAACGAACAGGAACAGGATGATGGCGACGATCACGATGAAAATGGAGAGGATGCGGTATTCCTTATGCAGGAATGTCATCGCACCTTCGTGGATGAGCTTCGCTATTTCCCTGGTCTTCTCGTTTCCGTCATCTTTTTTAGAGATGGAGTAGAATTTGAAGACCGCGAACAAGATTGCAATAAGAGAGATTCCTATTATGCTTAGTTCAATTAATCCCATTGTTTCCCCCCTTTTCTATTGAATACTCTTGAGCATTAAGCCCTTGGTTTTCTTTATCCCTTCGCCTCATATATAAAAGTTTTGATTGGTTTTTTTGGCTCCAGCCTGTCGCTTGGGACGGATTGGAAGTATATATTTGTGGATATATTTGGGAATAATGATTGTGAAATGGTTGATTCCAAGAAACGTCAAGAGCATAAGTCTTGGGATGGTCTTTGTGAGTTTTCTTTTCTATGCAGAAATCCGTAATTCTACTCATCTACAATGGTGATCTCTGATATCACTTTCTTCGGGCAGGCTGCGACGCACTTTCCGCATCCGTCGC
>Ga0209575_10000524_pt1 | contig 23053 bp, 20 predicted proteins | sample Medcelwee11metaG_FD_187172 | JGI IMG/M metagenome (GOLD analysis project Ga0209575, IMG submission 187172) | Freshwater pond sediment microbial communities from the University of Edinburgh, under environmental carbon perturbations - Medium... | ecosystem: Environmental > Aquatic > Freshwater >...
CGGGTTCTTCCAGATAACGGGCGTAGGCGGTTAGCGCGGGTTGTAATAAATCGTCGAGGCTGGGTTGTTCTAGCCAGGATACGCTGTCTTCAGGGCTGCGCTGGTTGTTGCGCAAGTGGCGTAGCACCGCCGTGGCATCGCCTTGATTGACGGCGCTGGCCAATTGTCCGATGGCGCTGTGGGCATCAAAACGATAGCTGTGACGTAGCACCACTAGCGCATCTTGCATGGCTGGCAGCGGCACGGTTGCCACTGGGGCGGCTTGGGCGCTGGGTAACAGCGCCAGCAATTGTGCGTGCGCAGTGGCTGACATCGCCGCTTGGCTGTCGGTTGCACAGAGATCGCCTAAGACTGCGCCCGCTTCGACTGAGGCGAGTTGATCTTTGTCGCCGAGCAAAATCAGGCGGGCGGTGCTGGGCAGGGCGTCCAGCAGTTTGGCCATCAGTGCGACATCGACCATCGAGGCTTCATCGACGATCACCACGTCCGTCATCAGCGGATTGTTGGCGTGGTGGCGAAAATACGGGGAGTTGGGCAGTGGGCCTAGCGCACGATGCAAGGTAGCGGTGTCTTCGGGTATCGCGTCGCGTAAACGGGCATCACCCAGTTGGCTAAGCTTAGCTTGGCTGATCGCGGTGCGTAAGCGCATCGCGGCTTTGCCGGTGGGGGCGAGCAAGGCGATGCGTAATGGAGTTTGGCCCGCTTGTGCCACCAAGAGGGCGAGAATCTTGACCACGGTGGCGGTTTTGCCCGTGCCTGGCCCGCCAGAAATCACACAAAAGCGGTGCGTCAGCGCGGTGACTGCGGCGACTGCTTGCCAATCCACGGTTTGGGTGGTGGCCGGAAAGAATTGGGCCAGTTGTTGGCGTAATAAGGCTGCATTCAAAGGCGGCGGTGGGGCGTTGAGCAGGGCTTGGATGCGGCTGGCAATGCGTTGTTCATAGTGCCAGTAGCGATACAAATAAAGGCGGTGATGCGAGTCGAGAATCAGCGGGGCGTAGTCGCCTGGGCGGCCTACCACTGACAGGTGTGCAAGGCTGGCGAGCCACACCGGCAAGGGCGGACAACGCAGGCTGTGCTGCATGTGTTCAAGCGGCAACCACTCGCCTGCCAGGGCGGCTAAATCCAGGCAGACATGGCTGCGCGCCGTCCATTGGCTGACCAAGGCGGCGCTGAATAAGAACAGGGGGTCGGTACGCTGGGCTAATTTGCCTAAAAAGCGGGCAAAATAGCGGTCGAGATCGCTGAAAATGCCGAGGCTTTGTAAATGCTCAAGATCGTACTCGTCAGGGGCGTGTGCGGGTTCAAGACCCATCACGGTAGCGCTCATACAAAGACAGCACGCGCTCGACGTAATGCTCGGTTTCCTGATAGGGCGGCACTTGGTTGCCATATTTGATCACGGCATTTTCGCCCGCGTTGTAGGCGGCCACTGCCAGCCGGGTATTCTGGTCAAACAAGCGCAGTAAATCACTCAAATATTGGGCACCGCCGTCGATGTTGGAGGCGGGATCGTAACGGTCGCTGACGCCGTAGCGGCTGGCGGTGCCGGGCATGAGTTGCATCAGTCCCACCGCGCCTTTGGGCGAGACGGCATCTGGATTATAAGAGGATTCTGCTTTGATCACCGCGTGCAACAGGGCGGTGTCTAATTGGTTGCGGGTAGCGGCGGCTTCGATGAGATCGGCGTAGGCTTGGGCGCGTTCCTGTTTAGTCGGCGTTCGCTTCATAAAGTCGCTACGTGGCAACGCGGCGAAGCTTGAGGACATCGGCAGGGTGGGCACTGGACTTTTGCCCGAGTAAATCATTTTGTAGCGCCCATCGGGTGGGCGGTCGGTGAGATGCACCACGCCGCTGGCATCCACGTATTTATAAATTTTGATGTCGGTGGACAAACCCGCACTGGCTAAACTTTGGCTATCATGACTGCGGTTTTTGCTGGCGCGGGCTTTGTCTGCTTTGCTAAAGGGCTGGTTGCTAAAATGTAACTGGCCGCTGCTGTCGCGATACCGGTAGATTTCTGCAAAACTGCTGGTGGGTAGCAACAGCACGCCGGTAATCACGCCCAGAACCAGTCCATAGCAGTGCAAACTGCGCTTGCGAGATCGCTGCAATCTGTCCATCAGTGGTACATTCCTTAATCTGATAAAGTGCATGAGGTATGAAGTATAACAGCTTGTATATTTAGCATACTATTCTATGCTATGCCCGATAACTAGCCAGCCATATACACACTCAGCCACACCAAAACCCGCGTCACTGGGGGATGTGGCAATAGGATCAACCATGTTTACTCTCCCCGCCGCGCCGTCTTGGCCGCCGTTAAGCCTAGTCGATGGTTGGCTGCAACCGGTGTGCGCTTGTCCATCGCCTCATTGTGATATGCGCCCGCCAGATGTCAAGCCGACCTTGTTGGTGATTCATAATATCAGCTTGCCGCCGGGCGAATTTGGCGGGCCTTACATAGACCAGCTTTTTATCGACCAACTGGATCATCAGGCCCATCCCTTTTTTGCCGACCTTGCTGGATTGCGGGTGTCTGCCCATCTGTTGATTCGGCGCGAGGGTCAGTTGGTGCAGTACGTGTCTTTCGCACAGCGCGCCTGGCACGCTGGGGTGTCGGTGTTTGCCGGACGCACGGCTTGTAATGATTTTTCGATAGGCATCGAATTGGAAGGGACTGATTATATCCCGTACACTGCCAGCCAATATCAGCAGTTGGCGAGAGTCATACAACTGCTGCAACAACCCTGGCCAGCGCTGGCCGATGCCACGCGCTGGGTGGGACATCGGGACATTGCACCAAGTCGCAAAACCGATCCCGGCCCGGCCTTTGATTGGGCTAGACTGCGGGCGCTGGTAGCGACCACCGCACTGCCTGTACACGGCTCCCCTCTTATTTAGGATTTAGCAAAGAGTCCATGATGACGAATAAACTGGCGGTGTTATGCGTCGATAGCGACACGGTGGCGCTCGGCGCACTGAGTCAAGCATTGCATCAGGTGTTGGGTCTGGAATGCTTGGTGGAAGTGGCGGCTGGTGCCACAGAAGCCTTGGCCCTGATTGACGGCTTGTGTGATCAGGCATACGAGGTGGCGGTGGTGTTGACCGAGTATTTGCTGCCCGGCCTGCGTGGGGACGAGCTATTGCGCCGGATTCACCAGCGTTTGCCACATACCTTGACGATTTTACTCACCGCACCCAGCAATGCCGCAGCCATCAGCCAAGCCGTCAATCAAGGCGGCCTGTATCGTCATATTGCCAAACCCTGGCAGGCTGATGAATTGCGCATGACGCTCAAAGAAGCCGTACAGACTTATCGTCATAACCGCCTGCTCGATGAACAACGGGCCAAATTACAGCACCTGGATCGACTCAAAGATCAGTTTCTGGCTAATACTTCGCACGAGTTACTCACGCCGCTGCATGGGCTGTTAGGGCTGAGCAGCGTGCTGTTACACGGCAGCATCGGGCCACTCACCGCTGAACAGCGCGAAAGCTTGGAAATCATTGAGCAAAGTGCGCAACGGTTACATGGATTGGTGAAAAATCTGCTGGATTTTTCCCGTCTGCAACACAAGCGCATAGAACCCAAACTCTGTGCGCTAAGCTTGCGCGAGCCGGTGCAAGCGGTCTTGAATTTACGCCAGGAATTATTGGAAGGCCGCAAGATTCAGTTACAAAACCGGGTGTCCGATACTCTGCCAGCGGTGTGGGCAGACCCGAATCGGGTGCAACAAATTCTGCACCATTTGATCGGCAATGCGATTAAATTCACCGAACGCGGCAGCGTCACGGTGAGTGCGCGATTGGTGCGCCGTGACTTGAATTACGAAGACTGCACCAGCTTAGACCCCAGTGTTTTGGAAACCGTGGACTCGCAAACAGCGGCGCAGTCACGCAATCTCTACGTGGCGGTGACAGTGGCCGACACGGGCACCGGCATTTCTCCTGAAAAACATGGACAGGTGTTTGAGGCTTTTCAACAAGCCGACAGCTCGCGCACCCGCGCTTATGAAGGGGCGGGCTTGGGCTTGAGTATTACCCGGCAATTGGTCGAGTTACAAAACGGCGAGATTTTTTTGTTATCCAGCGAGGGCATGGGCACCCAGGTGATTTTCACCTTGCCCTTGGCACAGGAGACTGCTGGTGAACAGGCCGCAGAGAGGCTACGACCGTCATCGACTGAAACGCTTCCCTTGCCCATCCGCTTAAGCACGGACATGCCGCCGCCGCGCCGACGCATTATGATTGTGGAAGATGATTGGCGACAATTAAGCTTACTCAGAGCCTTGTTGACCCAGTATGACTGTATCTCCATGCAAAGCGGTAAAGCCGCCCTTCAGTATTTAGAAACCCAGCCCTTGCCCGATTTATTGCTGGTGGATGTGAATATGCCGCAGATGGATGGCTATGCACTGACCCTGAAAATACGCGAAAACTGGCTTGCCAATACCTTGCCGATCCTGTTGCTGTCTGCCAGAGATCACCCCACCGATTTGGTCACTGGCTTACAGGTTGGAGCCAATGATTATTTGCGCAAACCGATCCAGTCGGAAGAACTGCTGGCCCGGATTGACATGCATTTGAAACTTAAATACCTGGAAACGGAAAATCACCTGGCAGCCACTGCCTTTCTCTATGCACCGATACCGATCCTGATTGCCGACCAACAGGCACACATCATCGGCCTGAATCAAGCCTTCACCGATGCGATGGGATACCGGCTCAGCGATTGTCTGGGGCGCAATCCGGGGATGTTTGGCGCGGGTTTACATGAACGCGACTTTTATCAAACCATGTGGCGGCAATTAACTGAACAGGGCACTTGGCAGGGACAAGTAAAAAATCGCCACAAACAGGGTGAAATACTCAGCGTTGCTTTACACATCCATGCGGTCACCGACAGGCGTGGTAAACTAACGCACTATCTTGCGTATTATCAGTTGACTGCCACCCCGACCTGATCAGGGCTGGATGCCTGTGATTTGTCGCGGCTCGCAGCACGCTGCTGGATCAATCCCCCTTAAACCTCAGCACACCAATGGATTTGTCATGCTCATGTTGCTCCCCCCTGTGGTACCAGAAAAACACGCGATTGTGATAACTGACCAGTGTTTAGAGGCAGCCTGCGGGTCTAAACCCAGTGGCAACTGCTCAAGCCGCCTCACTGTCTTGACACAATAACGCCAAAACCCAAGGAATACCTATGTTGATGCCCAAACCATGCGTAGTCTACTTGTGCCTGTTTAGCCTACTCGCCTTGAGTGCTGTTGCGCAGGCCGAACACGGCTTAGCCCTGGGCAATGCGCCCAAATATCCCGCCAACTTCAGCCATTTTGCTTACGTCAATCCAGATGCACCCAAGACTGGCAGCATCACCTTTGCGGGTATCGGCAGCTTCGATAGCCTCAATCCCTATCTGCTCAAAGGCATCGCTGCCGAGGGCGTGGGCCTGATGTTTGATACCCTGATGACCTACAGTATGGATGAACCATTTAGCATGTATGGTCTCGTGGCAAACGAGGTCAGCTTAGCCACCGATCAACGGTCAGTGACTTTTAAGATCAACCCAGCCGCCCGCTTTTCCGATGGCACACCGATTAAAGCGGCTGATGTGAAATTTTCCTTTGATACCCTGATCAGCGAACAAGCCCATCCCCAATACCGGGTGTACTGGGCCGACGTACAAGGCTGTGAAGTGCTGGACGAATACCAAGTGCGTTTTCAGTTCAAGCGCGTCAACCGCGAACTCCACATGATTCTCGGCCAGTTGCCGTTATTCTCTAAAGCCTGGCTCAATGGCCAAGCCTTTGATAAAACGACGATGCAAACCCCTGTCGCCAGCGGCCCCTATTTGCTAGACCGTTATGATCTGGGCAAAAATATCGTCTATAAACGCGATCCCAACTACTGGGCCAAAGATTTGAACGTGCGGCGCGGGCAATATAATTTTGACCAAGTACAATACAAATATTACAAAGATCCCACCATTGCCTTAGAAGCCCTAAAAGCGGGCGAATTTGATTTTATGGATGTTTATAGCTCCAAACAATGGGCACGCGATTTAGACGGCCCTAAATTCAAACCAGGCAAATTAGTCAAAGAATTGCTTACCCATCAAAACAATGCCGGGATGCAAGGCTTTGTCTTTAATCTGCGCAAACCCTTATTTCAAGATCTGCGAGTACGCAAAGCCCTCAATTTAGCCTTTGATTTTGAATGGACTAATCAAAATTTGTTTTTTAATCAATATCAACGCTGCGACAGTTATTTCAGCAATTCCCCATTAGCCGCCCACGGCTTGCCCACTGGCGCTGAATTGATGTTATTGGCCAAGTTTCGCGAACAACTCCCCAGCGCCGTGTTCAGTACGCCCTGGCAACCAGTCACCACCAAATCGCCTAATAATTTGCGCGATAATCTGCGTCAAGCCAAACAATTGCTCACAGAAGCCGGTTGGCATTTACCCGACGGCAAACAAATCTTAGAAAATGCGGCAGGCACGCCCTTACAGTTTGAAATCATGCTCCAAGACAGCAGTTTTGAGCGCGTCATGGCTCCTTTTGCCCGCAATTTAGAAAAACTCGGGATTCGTGCCAATTACCGCGTCGTCGATCAAGCGCTGTACAAACAACGCCAGGATACGTTTGATTACGACATGATCGTGAGCAGTTTTGCCCAGTCCCAATCACCTGGTAATGAACAAATCGGCTACTGGCATTCCAAATCGGCTGAGCAATCGGGTTCTGCCAATTTTATCGGTCTTAAAGACCCGGTGATCGATGCGTTGGTGGATAAACTGGTGTCGGCGGAAGATTATCCTGCCCTGCAAGCCGCCGCCCGAGCGCTGGATCGGGTATTGCTGCACGGTGAATATGTGGTGCCCAACTGGTACATCTCAGGCCACCGGGTGGTGTATTGGGACAAATTTGCCAAACCAGCCACGCCGCCGCTGTACTATCCCACCGGTGCCAGCTTGGTGCTGGATGCTTGGTGGGCGACTCCAACGCCCGCCACACCTTAACGCACTGTGAGATCAAGAAAACCTGCCAGGTTTTTGTAAACCTGGCAGGTTTGGTTCAGGTCGGCGATGCTTCGTGTGAAGCAGGTATAGAGACGTTCTTCACCTGCATGAGATGCTTTTCTAATATAGCGACCGCCTGTTCTCTAGGTATTTCATTCAAATCAATAATTAAATTAAAGCCATGCTGTTCCTCGATAATGGTCTTGTTTTCACGTTCGGCAATGGCCTCATAGGTTTGAATCGCATGAGAAATGCCTTTCACAAGAATTTCTTCTTTCTTAAGGCAGGCGATTTCATCTTTTACCAGAATATAGGTTTCACTAGACATCAAAATTTGATCGGGGTTAGCCTGTGATTCGAGTCGGCTGGCAATATTAACCACACCACCAATAATCGTATAATCCAGACGATTTTTAGAGCCAAAATTACCAACTGTGCAATAACCGCTATTAATCCCCATCCGAATATGAAAGGGTTTGCTAATTCCATCATTTCGCCATTTAATTCTAAGTCTACTCATTTCCTCTTTCATTTCAATGGCCATTTTTATGCAGCGCATGGCATCCTGGGTTTTTCCCTGAGTAGCGGGATCACCAAAAAAGACCATGATGGAATCACCGATATATTTATCAATCGTGCCGCCATACTTAATCACAATGCCGGACATAATATCCAGATACTCATTTAAAATCTGGGTCAGTGCTTCGGTTTCAACCGTGTCGGTCAGTTCTGTAAAACCCTTAATATCCGAGAAAAACACCGTGAGATATTTACGCTTGGATTCCAGTACCACATCCTGTTTGCCACTAAAAATAGACTCAAAAACCTGTGGTGATAAATATTTCGCCAATTTATTAGATAAGCTTTCTAATAGTTCTTTTTGTTGATGAATGGCAGTGACTGCCTCCTGTAATTCAATGGTTCTTTGTTGAATTTTTTCCTCTAAATTTTCCTTATGCTCTTTGATGTTTTTTGCCATTTCATTGAAAGTAATGGCAATTTCATTAAACTCCTGATCTTCATCAATCAGGATGCGCGTGTCATAAGCGCCCTCTTTTAATGTTCTTGCGCCCAGACTGAGTTTTTTAATAATTTTTGAAAGTCTGGAATAAATATAGTAAGTCAAGATAATCGCAAAAACTATTATAATGATAAAAGAAATAATCTGGGTAATAGAAATATTATCAAGAAAAGCCTCGGTGGCTTTGTTTATTTTTTCTTCGATGACAATGGATTCTTGCCGGTTGTTTTCCAGTGTTTTTTTCAAGCCTTTGATTAAATCATTCTCCGCCACCTCAATTACATTAATTTCAATCACTATTTCCCCAAGAAATTTCACAATATCTCTATACTGTTCAAATAACCCCAGCAAGCCTTTATTGAGATGCTCATCTTCTTTTAATTTTTTAATAATTGTATCGATTGAGTCCAGCCATTTTGATAGCCGTTTCTGATCTTTGTGCTGATACAAAGTCTCTTTGCTATAATATTTCAGATTACCAAATTCCTGAATTAACTCTCCGTTCCCCGTTTCAAAAATCAGTTTTTGAAGATCGACTCTCCGGTCATTTTCCTCTTTATAACGATTCTCAAAGACCTGTTTTTTATCTAATTTATCGCTTTGCGATTGATAAATATTGCTGAATGTGTCTTCTATTACCCTTTCGTTATCAAATAATTTTGACAGTGAAATTTTTATTTCCTGATTTTGATGGCTGTCTTCCAAGATAAAATCGACCCAATCTTTTTGATTAGCCATATTAATAACGCGCTCCAGATTTTCAAAACTCACCTCGTAACCTTGAAAATCGCTTTTTATTTTCTCAAGATTTTTTATTTCATTTTCATAGACTGCTAAATTGATAGCTTCATTCATATTTTCTTGAATTTTTATCAAGTCTGAAACTTGTGTGGCAAACTCGGTGTCCTCTCTGATTTGATAAGTGCTAATCAGACTTAAAAATTCAACCGATAGAATGAACAGCATCAAAATGAAGAAGCTAAAGATTAGTTTTTTTCTGATATTCATGAGTTGCTCCGCCGTAAAAGACGAGATTTTATCATCATCGTATTAAACTTCGCTTTATTAGTGTGCCGCCTGAGCGGGCAAGCGTTGCAGTAGAGAGGTCAGTTAGCAAGCCAAGCTGGGTTTTAATCCTCGTCCAGTTCACTGTCGTCCTCCTCCAAACGGGTGTCACTGGACTCTGCCTCGGCGTCATCCTCCCAAAAAGGGGTATTCCAGGCCTCATCCTCCTCGTCTTCCTCCGCTTCGTCCTCGTCGGCACGGTCGTCATCGACCTGTAACCAAGCCCGCTCGGCCTCGGTTAATAGACTGTCCAAGTCCTCTGCCTCAGCTTCATCGATCACTGTCAGCAGTGGAAGAAGCGCGGCGGGGGCTGGCAGTGCTGGAGCAGCAGTAGAGCCGGGCTGGCTTTCTGGGGCTAGGGTTGGTTCGCTGGGTGCGATGATTTCCATCGGTAACTGCTCGTTGGCGGCCCCTTCGCGCAGTTGGCGTTCTTCTTCCAGGGCGTGGTCACGTAGCTGTGCCAATGGTGGCAGGTCTTTAAGATTTTTGAGACCGAAATGATCTAAAAAAAGCGCGGTTGTGCCATAAATCCGGGGTCGGCCTGGGGTGTTGCGGTGTCCAACTACGCGCACCCAATTATAATCCAACAGGGTTTTCATGATTTGGGTACTGACGCTGACTCCCCGCACTTTTTCGATCTCCGTGCGGGTAATCGGCTGGCGATATGCCACCAGGGCCAGGGTTTCCAGCAAAGCCCGGCTATAACGGGAAGGTCGTTCTGCCCACAGGTGCGCCACTTGCGGCGCGACACTGGGTTTGACTTGAAAGCGAAAACCACTGGCGACTTCAATCAACTCCACCCCCCGGTCACTGTATTCTTCCACCAAGCTTTGCAAGGCGACGCGCACGGGTTTGCTCAGTTTTTTGCGTTCACTGGCTGACAGCGCCTCGTCATCACGATTGCTGACAAACAGATCACAGAGCTGTTCGAGGGTGAGTGGCTTGCCCGCCGCCATCAGGGCGGCTTCGACGGTGTTTTTGAGCATGGGGTCGGTACTCATCGCTGCCAAGAGTCGGTGTCGGTGTGTTAAAACAGACAGAGGAAAGCACGCATTGTACCTGGTGTGCAGCGTTTTGCCTTGTCTCTCGGTTTGGATTTGGCTGCATACGCAAAAAACCCGGCCAGTTTTTAAAAACTGGCCGGGTTTAGGGCGGAGATGCAGGTGCGTTTTTAGTTATGAATCGCGCGTTTATCCACAGCCAGCGCGGCTTCGTGCATCGCTTCGGCCAGGGTTGGATGGGCGTGGACGGTGCGGGCGAGGTCTTCGCTGGATGCTTCAAATTCCAGGGCTAACACCGCTTCGGCGATGAGTTCTGAGGCATTGGTGCCGAGGATATGCACGCCCAGCACGCGGTCGGTGTGTGCATCGGCGAGAATCTTGATGAGACCACTGGTGTCGCCGTTGGCGTGGGCACGTCCGATGCCTGCGAAGGGGAAGGAGCCGACTTTGTAGGCCACACCAGCGGCTTTGAGTTCGGCTTCAGTTTGACCGGCCCAGGCAATTTCTGGCAGGGTGTAAATGACCCACGGAATGTGGTCAAAGTGGACGCGAGTGGCTTGCCCAGCGAGGCGTTCGGCGACCATCACGCCTTCTTCTGAGCCTTTGTGCGCCAGCATCGGGCCACGCACCACGTCGCCAATCGCATAGACCTGCGGCACAGCAGTGCGGCAGTATTCATCGACTTCAATGCAGCCTCGTGCATCCAGGCTTAAGCCCGCTTCAGCCGCACCGAGACCACTGGTATTGGGCCGCCGTCCGACCGCCACCACCAGTTTGTCTACCGTCAGTTGTTGGGTGACTTTCACGCTGTCTTCGTAAGTGACCAGCACGGTGCCGTCTTTCACCTCAGTCGCAGTGACTTTTGCACCCAAGCGAATGTCTAAGCCTTGTTTAATCAGCAATTTGTGCGCAGCTTTGGCAATGTCGCGGTCGGCGGTGGCGAGAAACTCGGGCAATGCTTCCAGCAACACCACTTCTGCGCCTAAACGCGACCACACGCTGCCCAATTCCAGGCCAATCACGCCCGCGCCGATGATGCCTAGACGTTTAGGCACGGCGCTGAACGACAGTGCGCCAGTGGAATCGACGATGGTGTCGCCGTTGAAGGGGGCGATGCTTTTGAGTTCAATGGGCGAAGAGCCGGTGGCGATGATGATATGATCGGCCTGCAACACCTGCACCGTGCCGTCTGGCGCGGTCAATTCGACGGCGTGGTCAGGCAGTAATTTGGCGCTGCCGCGCAGTTCAGCCACTTTGTTTTTCTTGAACAGCAGCGCGATGCCGTTGGTCAAGTTATTGACTATCTTGGTTTTACGCGCCTGTAGGGTGGAGACATCCAGGCTGAGATTCTCAAATCCAATCCCGTGATCAGCCGCGTGTTCGCGTAAATCCAGATAATGATGTGAGGAGTCCAGCAACGCTTTAGACGGAATGCAGCCGACGTTCAGGCAAGTGCCGCCCAGTTTGAATTCCCCGGCAGGATTTTGCCAGCGTTCAATGCACGCGGTTTTCATCCCTAACTGGGCGCAACGAATCGCGGCCACATAACCGGCTGGCCCTGCGCCAATCACGATCACTTCATAGTCTTTCATAGCAAAACACCTTGGCTTAGTTTGGTGATTATTAAAAAACGCTAGTATAACTGAAATCAATCTTATCAAAAGCGGAATCTATTACTCATGTCTGAACGACCTTCACGTCCCTTGATTCTCGGCGAAGTCTTGTTTGACTGCTTTCCCGACACACAAACCCTCGGTGGTGCGCCGTTTAATGTCGCCTGGCATCTTCAGGGTTTTGGTTTACAACCTTACTTGGTCAGCGCGGTCGGCACAGACGCGCTGGGGGCCGAGATTCTGCAACAAATGCAGGCGTGGGGCTTAGACCGCAGTGGCATTCAACAAGACTCGCTACACCCGACTGGACGGGTACAGATCAGTTTTTGCGACCATCAGCACCGGTTTGAGATTTTGCCGGAGCAAGCCTATGACTATATCCAGCCGCCCCTGCTCGAAACCGGGGCGTTTAGTCTGTTGTATCACGGCAGTTTGGCCTGTCGTGGGCCAGTAACCGCCGCGACCGTGGCGGGATTGCGCCGCAGTGGCTTGCCGGTGTTTGTGGATGTTAATCTGCGCGATCCTTGGTGGACGCTGGCCGAGATCGAGAGCAGTTTTCAACAGGCCCGCTGGCTCAAAATCAATGAGGAAGAATTGACGCGCTTGGCTGATGCCTTAGCGATCAGCGGCGATTTTCGCGGACAATTGGCGTTGGCATTACAGGCGCGTTACGGATTGACGGCCTTGATCGTCACCTGCGGTGCGGAGGGTGCATTCATGCTGGATCAAGCGGGACAGGTGTACAGCGTCACCCCGGATCCGGGTACGGCGGTGGTCGATACCGTCGGTGCAGGCGATGCTTTCAGCGCGGTGGCGATATTGGGTTTATTGGCAGGCTGGCCGTATCCACGGCTTTTGGCCCGTGCCCAGGCTTTTGCTCAGGATATTTGCGGGATACGCGGCGCGGTGAGCGCGGATCGGGCGTTGTATGCACGGCATGTGGCGGCTTGGCAAACCACGGGGGCTTTTTAAGTGGCTAAACCCAGCACCGTCTTTAACTCGGCCCTCAAGCGTTCGGGCGCGTAATGGCGCTGCACTTTAACATGCAGTATCGGCACCCCCGCCGCCGCCAACGCCCCATCGACAAAGCGATCTCGGGCTTGGCGGTCGGGGCGATTATGCGAGCTGTCGTCCAGTTCTATCGCGCCGATAATGGTTTGGTTATGGGCGTGACAAATCACAAAATCCAAATGTTTGCAGGCAATCCGATTAAAAGCGCTGAAATAAGCACTGCCGTTGAGTCCCGGTGTGGGCTTGATCACATCGGCGAGACGTACCTTGCCGAAAATCAGAAAGCGTCGATCCAACACCTGATCCAGCACGCCGAGAAACCGTGATTCTGCGGGGGTAAATAACAGATTTTGTGGGGCGTAAGGCAGCGGTTCCTGGGTCGGTACACTGGCACGGAACCAGTCAAGGAACCAGTACAGGCCCAGCAGAAATAAGCCTAGCCCTATCAATACCGTGAGTAACCACCCAGTTTGTGCGGCGGTGATTGTCATCTGCCTGCTCCGTGTCTTAGAGTTCCGCCCTGAAGTCCCGCCTTAGAGTCCCGCCTTCAGGCGGTCTCTTCACAGAAAACCGGCTAAAGCCGGGACTCCACAGAAACCGGGACTTTACAGAAGCTGGGATAAGGGTCGCACACTACTGTTCCAGCAGCGCGTAGGCGTCGTATATAAGGCTCAAATCCAGCCCTTCCAAGGGACGACTGGTGATTTTGCCGTCTTTATTGCGTAATGTGATGATAAAGTGGCTATTAGTGCTGACTGGAATCTCGCTGGGAGACACCTTTTCATCGAGAATACGCACCGCCATTTTTGCAGCGGCTTCCCCGTGTTCATAGGGCGAAGGCCCAAATGAGAGAATCCCGCCATCTTCTACATAAAATGGAAAAAAGCCGATGCCCGGCAATTTTGAGTGCTGCATGAACCATTGGATCAATTCTTTCGGCGGCATCACCTCTGGCGAGTCGGCGCTACGCAAGATCGTGTGATATTGAGTAAACACAATCAAATCCGCTCCAGTGGCGGCTTGAGTGATAGCGGCTTTCCATTCATCAAAGGTCTTGGCTTGCGTCGAGGACTTGAATTGTAACGGCGTCCAGTCCAGAGCTTGCAGCTCCTTGAGTACCCCCACGCCACTGCTGGACGCTTCCGACACATACACAAACCGCCCCTGTTTCATCGGCAACAGGTGATACAACACGTTTTTGATGTTGAGATAATCCAGGCGTTCCAACATGCCGGTGACATTTTTGGCCCGATCATAGCCATAATCGCGGGCCTCGTTATTGACCCCGCTGAACACAATCTGCATCCGTGGATCATCCACATAATGTTTGGCCACATAGGCTTGCGCGTTGTCGTCCACCGCAATCAGCAAATCCGGTTGCCAAGCCTCGATTTCCGCACGGGCCAGCTCACCCGCCCGATCTTTGGCCTCGGCACTGGGATTGCGCTTGGTGTCCATGAAGTGCCAGCGCACCTCATAAGAAGTGCGATCTAACACCCGATGCAGACCCTTATCGATCCCGACACTCCAGGAATAATCCAAGGCATAACTTTGCAACACCAGCACCTTGGGCGGGCGGTGTTGCAGCCACAGCACCAGCAAAATCAACAACCCGCCGCCCAATAAGCCCGGCCACCACCAACGCCGCTGGGTCAACTGCGTCCAGCGGGTTTGCCCATCCAGCCAATCGACGAAAAACCGCTCTTCGCGCCGCAATTGGCGACCCAGCCGCGCTGAGCCTACGGACAACAGTCGAGCAATGGCATGAAACATGGCACTTTCCCTCGTAGCGGCGACCAGTCCTGTGTTTCAAAACTACGGTTTAGCCTGCACCGCCGCCTGATAAGGCACATCGGACACCTGATCCCAAGCCTCATACGTGGCGCTGAACGCGCGGTAATTCTCATAAACCCGCTTAAAATCGGGATTCTTAGCCGATTCTTCAGCCAACACTTGCGCGGTCAATGCCTTGAGTGCGGCCAGCACCGCAGGCGGGAATGACAACACCTCGACGTGCGTCTGTTGTTGAAGTTTTTGCAGGGCAGCCAGATTTGATGCCTCAAACTGCGCATAAATCCACTGATTGGTCGCCATCGCCGTCACTTCGATCACCCGCTGCAAATCCGGCGGTAAGCTGGCCCAGGCTTGCTGATTGACGATTAATTCCAGCGCCGTGCCTGGCTCATGCCAACCAGGGGCATAATAATATTTGGCGATCCGATTTAACCCCAAGCGCTCGTCGTGAAAAGGCCCGACCCACTCGCTGGCGTCGATAGTGCCACGTTCCAGCGCGGTGTAAATCTCGCCACCCGCCAGCAACACCGGCGTGCCACCGGCCTTTGCCAACACCTTGCCGCCTAAACCAGGAATCCGCATTTTGAGACCTTGCAAGTCCGCCATGCTGTCGATTTTTCGATTAAACCAGCCGCCCATTTGCATCCCGCTGTTACCCATCGGAAACGGCAGCACATTAAAAGGCTTGTATAATTCTTGCCACAGCTTCAAACCATCGCCGCCGTAAAACCAAGCGTTTAAGCCCTTGGCGGTCATCCCGAAAGGCACTGCCGACATAAACTGCGCCGCTGGCACTTTCCCGGCCCAATAATAAGCCGCGCCGTGACCCAATTGCACCGCACCTTGCGACACCGCATCAAAAGCCTGCAACGCGGGCACTAACTCACCGCCTGCAAACAGCTTGATTTTCAAGCGCCCCTGACTCAAGGTCGCCACATCGTTGACAAAACGCTCCACACCTTCTTGAAAAATTGGAAAATTTGGCGGCCAGGTACTCACCAGTTTCCATTCATACATTTTCTCCGGTGTCGGCGCAACAGCCTGTGCAGTGGTTTCCTGATCACGTCCGCAGCCCGCCAAGCTCAGCAAGCCGCAACTCCATAACAGAACCAATCCCCAGCGTGGTTTTAGCATCCGGTTTCTCCTTGGTGGGTGGATTTACTTTGAAAGCGTGGCAAATATACACCAGTAAGAGCAGAAACCGGACAAAAAAAGACCTGACAGCAGGTTTGCTGTCAGGTCTGTGAATCCCGGTCAATTGAACCGGATAAGTGTAGGCAGACTAATCGCGCTACGTACTCCGTGCCGCTACGGTCAATTCTTTTGAGAGGTAGTAGTGTTACGGCGCTTGAATATAAGCGGCCACCTCACTCAACTGGGTATCGCTCAGAAAACTCAAAGAACCCATACCGCCCCGGTTGCTGCTGATGGCAGCGCGGATGGTGGCTGGATCACCGCCACGTTGGATATTGCTATACCCAGTTGCTGGGTTGGCACCATGACAACCGGCACAATATTGTGCGTAGGTATCCTTTCCTGCGGTGCTGACCGGGGTCGGCGTAGGCGTAGGAGTCGGTTCTACTGGCGTAGTAGGCGTGGTGGGGTCTACTGGGGGAGTAGTAGGTTCTACCGGTGTAGTAGGCGTGGTAGGCTCTACCGGGGGCGCAACGGGACCTGCTGGCGGCGGAGTCACCGGGCCGTCGTCATTGCCACCCTCGTTACCTTCGCCATCCTCATTGCCTTCACCGCCCTCGTTGCCTTGTCCACCCTGTTCTTCACCATCATGGCGGCCGTCGTGGTTGCCATCATCATCGTGATACCCGTCCAGATTGGTGTCATCGTCATGGAAGCCATCACGGTTCGCGTCATCGTCTGGGAAACCATCGTCATTGGCATCGTTGGTCTGGGTAGCGGGCAAGCCCACGTTGAAGTTCAGCAGGCTGAGGCTGCTCGCACCGTCCAGCCAGTCGTTCATGTCGAACACGTTGCCGCCGTTGCGGGTCATGACCTGGAGGAAAGGATAAAGTCCTGCGGGCAGTACGGTGCTGTCTATGCTCAACAAGGGCACGTCACCTTGGAAGGTCTGATTGCTCAACAGCGGTGCAGGCTGATCTGTGATGGCAAACCCTTCGCCGAAGAACAACAGCGTATTGTTGTAAAACGTGGCCAGATACATGTCGCCCGTTTTCGGCGCGCTAAAACTGGCCGCGAGTTCAAATTTCTCCCCGGCACGGTGATTCAGCACGCTGCGACCGGTTTTTAAACCATCGGCATACAGGGCTTGACTGCCTAACAACCCTAAACCCAGGGTAATGGCAAGACTGATTTTCTTTAAGTTTGAAAAGTGCATGGTGTTTCCCCTCGAAAATAAACAGTGTTCGTGAATGACAGGGGCAGACTAAGGCGGGTTTATTAAGGCCAGATTAAGCCTGGCGCTTGGCGAGACCAGTGGCTTGGGCCAGAAGACAAACGGAAAAAAGGGCAGGATTGTCGAGCTTCAACGCGCTGACAATCCTGCCAGGATCACACCGCCTTGGCTTGGGCGACGGCGTTGCCAATGTAAGCCGCTGGGTTCAGCGCCAATAACCGGGCTTTTTCTGCGTCGGGAATCGCTAAGTCCTGGATAAATGCCTGTAAACCCGCCTGATCGATGCCGCGTCCGCGAGTCAGCGCTTTAAGTTTTTCATAGGGTTCAGGTATGCCATAGCGGCGCATCAAGGTTTGTATCGGTTCCGCCAACACTTCCCACGCCTCGTTCAAATCAGCCGCTAACGCCGCTTGATTGACTTCCAGTTTAGTGATGCCCTTCAAGCAAGAGTGGTAAGCAATCAGACTGTGTGCCACCCCCACGCCGAGTACCCGCAACACCGTGGAATCACTCAGATCGCGCTGCCAACGCGACACCGGCAGCTTCGCCGCCAGATGCCCAAACAGCGCATTGGCGATGCCCAAATTGCCTTCCGCATTTTCAAAATCGATGGGATTCACCTTGTGCGGCATGGTTGAAGAACCCACTTCGCCCGCCACGGTTTTTTGCTTGAAATAACCTAATGCAATATAGCCCCAAATGTCACGGCTGAAATCCAACACAATCGTGTTAAAACGCGCCATCGCATCGAAAAATTCAGCGATATAATCATGGGGTTCAATCTGGGTGGTGTAAGGATTCCAGCTTAAGCCCAAGCTTTCTACAAAATGCTGCGCAAATGTCGCCCAATCCAATTCCGGGTAAGCCACCAAATGCGCATTGTAATTACCCACTGCCCCATTGATTTTACCCAACAATTCGACTTGTGCCGTTTGAGCGCGTTGACGTTGCAAACGGTAACTGACATTAGCGATTTCTTTACCAATGGTGGTCGGGGAAGCCGGTTGACCATGCGTGCGCGCCAACATCGGCACTTCCGCATAACGTAACGCCAACTCACGTAATGCCGTGATGATTTTATCCATTTCAGGCAACACCACTTGCGCACGGGCCTCTTTAAGCATCAGGGCGTAGGACAGATTATTGATGTCTTCCGACGTACAGGCAAAATGGAAAAACTCGCTGATCGCTTCTAGCTCAGCTTGCCCGCTGATGCTTTCTTTTAACCAATATTCAACGGCTTTCACATCATGATTGGTGGTACGCTCGATGTGTTTAATCCGTTGCGCTTGTTCTGGGTTAAAGTCACTTAACAATTTTTCCAAAAAAGCGTGCGCGGCAACGCTCAGGGCGGGCACCTCTGCGATCACTGGATCAGCGGCGAGCGCTTGCAGCCAGCGGACTTCTACCAACACACGATAACGAATCAGACCAAATTCACTGAAAATAGGCCGTAAAGCAGCAGTTTTGTCGGCATAACGCCCATCTATAGGCGAAATAGCAGTCAGGCTTGAAAGTTCCATGAGGCTCCAAAAAAAGTTTGTAGTTTGTAGGGTAGGCAAAACGTCTTTTTGGCTTGTGCTGAAGCCCTGTCGAAGTATTTGCCCACCGTCATGTGGCACGAAATGAGGCTACCAGATAGGGTGAGTGTGGGTGAGGCGCGTTTTGCTTGTGCCACTGTGCTGAACACAGCCAAAGCATTACACCGTAACCCACCACCTTGGTTAACCCTTTAAATCTGAACAACAAACCGACCATCTTACACCTCTCACCGCAGTTTTCAAGTTAAAACCCGCATGGATAGGCGGTTTAGCATTTTTATACGAGACTATGAGCGATTCTAAGACTTAGGCATTGACTGCGTGATAAGAGCGCGTCACCTCTCCCTCATGCGTTTGCCACTACTGGTCAGATAAACATCACCGGGTAGTCCAGGAATTGAACGTGATTAGGTTGTATGATACCCAGTAGAAATTGACATCGCCTACGGGCCGTTTGCAAGGTGCCTCATGTACACAGAACAAGCCAACCAAGCCATCGATCAGCAAATTCTTGCCGATAATGTGTATATAAACGGCAGTAGTGCTGGCAGTGCTAAGACCACCTGCCGTTGTTCGCTGCCCTCACGCCAACCGTTTTTTGGGCGCGAGGAAGAACTGGATCGCATCGCCGAGGCGCTACACCCAGATTCGCGCAGTTGGGGCGTGTTGATAGACGGCCCCGGCGGCATCGGCAAGACCGCGCTGGCGGTGGAGGCCGGACACCGTGCGCCGGAGGCGGATTTTTCCCACAAGCTGTTTTTATCCGCCAAAATCCGCGAACTGCTGCCCGAAGGCGAGCAACCACTGGACGACTACCTGCTGCCTAATTTCCTCGCCCTGCTCAACCAACTGGCCCTGGAACTCGGCGAAAGTCCGCTGGATCGGCTTGATCCGAAAGAACGCGCCGACACCATGCGGCGCAGCCTGACCAGCACTCGCGCCTTGCTGATCATAGACAACCTGGAAACCTTCGACAGCCGCGAACAGGCTCGTGTATTTCAATTTCTCGACCGCCTGCCGCCCTCGTGCAAAGCCCTCGTCACCAGCCGCCGCCGCACCGACATCCGTGGCGGTGTGCCGATTCGTTTAGACCGCCTCAAACAGGACGCGGCCCTGGCGCTGCTCGACAATCTCGCCCTACACTTCTCGCGCTTGGCGAAAAGCGACCAAGCCGCCCGGATTCGCCTGTACGAGACAGCCAACGGCAACCCGTTGCTGATGCGCTGGATCGTCGGCCAGTTGGGGCGCGGCCAGTGCCGCACCCTGGAAGACGCCTGCGAATTCCTCAATCACGCACCGCCGGACAACGACCCGCTGGAATACATTTTCGGCGACCTGCTGGTGGATACCTTCACCGACAGCGAAAGCGCGGCACTATGCGCCCTGGCGCATTTCCGCGATTTCGCCGAAGTGCGTTGGATCGCAGAACTGGCAGACAAGCCGGAAAATCCCATCCGCACGGCATTAGAAGATTTAGCGGAGCGGGCTTTGTTATTGGCGGATGAACACCAGGAACGATTTTATCTACCGCCGTTGGCAGCGCGGTTTATTAGGAATAAGAGGCCGGAGGCGGTGCAGCAGAGTGGGGAGAGATTGGTAGAGAAGGTTTATGCGTTGGTGATGGAGAATGGTGGTGAATACAACTATGAATGCTACCCCATACTAAATAGAGAATGGCCTATTATTATTTCTGCTTTACAACTATTGATATTAGGCGATAACAGACGATTACAAGAATTATGTATAGCATTATTCCAGTTCCTAAATTTCTCCGGCAGATGGGATGAGCGACTGAACTTATTTCTCCAAGCTGAAAAGAAAGCCGAAATTTCCGGTGATTTTAATAATTCTGCATGGAGAGCATATGAGGCTGGTATTACATATTACCGTAGAGGGGAATCAAACGAAGTATTATCATGTGCTGAACGTGCAGAGAACCACTGGAAAAAGGTCAACTTCACAACGAAGGAACAGGCATTTACATTTCGTTTATTTGGTCATGGATATGTCTTAAAAAAAGATTGGCAAGAAGCAATTGCTTCATACAAAGAAGCATTGAGGCTATGGCGTATTTTATCGCCAAGCAGCATGGATATCGTAATGGGGTTAGGTACACTTGCAATTGCTGAAAAATATTCCGGTGACTACTCTGCCGCTGAGAATACTTGTCACGAAGCATTGCAAATGGCTCAACTAATTAATTACAAAGAAGGACTCGCTTATATAACTGGGACTCTAGCTGAGTTACGATTGAAAGAAAAAAATTGGAAAGAGGCAGAAAGACTAGCAAAAGATGCACTACTACTAACGGAAGCAATTGGTCGCCAGGAACTAATTGCTTTAGATTACTATGTACTTGCTCAAGCTATTGCTCATCAGAACCGCGCTGCTGAAGGACTACCATATGCTAAACGAGCTGTAGAAATATATACCCGCCTACGGATTCGCTCAGAAGAAATGGAAAAAGTCCTAACCGCGCTCCGCGAATGCGAGGCGGGCGTGGCGAACGCATCCCAAATATCCCAGGGCAAAAATGATACCAGACCGTCAAATAGCGACGGATAGCGAGAAATGACATGATTTTCATTGAAACCTCGCTTTTTACCCGCTTGGTTGACGAATACCTCGCTGATGACGAATATGCCGGACTACAAGGTTATTTGGTATTGCACCCAGATGCAGGCAGCCTTGTGCCAGGAAGCGGCGGGGTGCGAAAACTGCGCTGGAGCTTACCTGGACGGGGTAAGCGTGGCGGAATACGCGTAATTTATTATTGGAAAACACACGACAATGAAATTTGGCTGCTGACGCTTTACCGCAAAAGCGAAACCGCCAATTTGCCCGCGCATTTATTGAAACAGATTGCCGAGGAGATTAACCGTGAGTGAACGTAATATAGGCCAGGAAATTTTAGACGGCATCCGGGAAATCCGCGCCGCCAAAGCGGGACATGTGACATTGAAAAGCCATGAATGTCCTGAACACACGCCGCAAGCCGTGCGTGCCAAACTGAGTATTTCCCAGGCAGCGTTCGCCGGTCTGATGGGTGTGAGTGTGCGTACCGTGCAGGCTTGGGAACGCGGGACACAAACCCCGCGTGGATCGGCGCGGTCTTTATTGCGAATTGTCGCGCAACATCCTGAGTTTTTTGTGGAACACTGAGCGCGAAGGCTTTTCCGCATTATCAATTGCCGCAAGGCAACCGCCAGGGAGAGAACTTATTATGCAAACTGATTCAGACGATATGCGCGAGGAATACGATTTCTCTACCATGAAAGGCGAGCGGGGCAAGTATTATCAAGCCTACCGACAAGGCCACACCGTTTTGATTCACAAAGAAAACGGCGACGTGGAAGTGCATTATTTCACCCTGGAAGATGGCGCGGTGATGTTGGAGCCGGATGTGCGGCGCTGTTTTCCCGATTCCGAGGCGGTCAATCGCGCTTTGCGTGGCCTGATTGCTTCGTCGCGTGTTTGATGGTCTTTACCAGGCAAAGGATACTCATGTCAACCTTTACACTTAAAATCCCCCAGGAAATCCTGGATTCCGCCCGTTTGAATTTAGATGAACTGAAGCGGGAAATCGCGCTGGCGTTGTATGCGCAAGGCCGTTTTTCCATCGGCAAGGCGCGGGAGTTCTGTGAAATGTCGCTGTGGGAATTCCGCCAATTATTAGCCTTGCGCCGAATTACGCCGCATTACGATGAGACCGAATTGTAGGAAGACCTCGATAGGCTTCGTGAATTAGGCCGGTTGCCGTCGTGATTAACGTCAGTTTCGTAGGTGGGTAAAACGTCTTTTTGGCTTGTGCTGAGCCTGTCGAAATATTTGTCCACCATTGGAGCTACCGGACTCGATTTATTTTAAATGTAAAGGAAAAAACATGGCAATCTTCAATCAATCTAATCAAAAAGTTGGCACACAATACAACGTGGGCGGTGATTTACACCAAGACCACAGCAATCGTTCCATTAACATCAGCGGCGGTAACGTGGGCATGGTGAACACTGGCGATTCTGCACAAATTGACATCGGTACGCAAAACATCGGCAAGATGAGCATGACCGATGACAGAAAGGCAGAATTAAGCCAGTTAGTAGAAGAACTGCGGGGGCAGTTGCAGTTAATGTCTGCCACCCAGCAGGCTCAGGCCCAAGAAATCGCCGAACTCACGGACAGTTTATTGGAACAGGCTGCAACAGAAAAACCTAAACAGAGTCTATTAAAAGTGACTGCGGGCGGTTTGCTAGAAGCGGCTAAGGCCGTGGCGGGCATGATGCCCACGGTGGGAAAAATTCTGCCACAAATCGTTAAACTGGTGGTGGGTGAGTAAGGCACCTGCCCGTTAGGGGCGACACGGAAAATTGCACCTAATTTCATTAAAGATTACCTGGATAGCAGCATTAGTAATATCTAAGGTGTGCTTGTTGTGCGTCTGTTCATCCAAAAAAGGTTTTACTCCTACGCTGACCGCCATGGAGAGCGCAGCGAAGGCGGTTAGTCCCCGATAGCCAATGCCCGACCGTAGAGCCGTAGGTTGAAGCGAGAGCGTAAGCCGCAGGAGAGACGCAGCGGGTGTGATTGGCGTAGAGTCATGGGGGAAGGAGTGTGC
>Ga0209575_10000525_pt1 | contig 23015 bp, 13 predicted proteins | sample Medcelwee11metaG_FD_187172 | JGI IMG/M metagenome (GOLD analysis project Ga0209575, IMG submission 187172) | Freshwater pond sediment microbial communities from the University of Edinburgh, under environmental carbon perturbations - Medium... | ecosystem: Environmental > Aquatic > Freshwater >...
AATTTGCACCTCATGCACCACAACAAAACCCTGTAGAGGATATCTGGTTGTATGGAAAAACATGGGTAAGAAAAAATTTTGCATTTATTAAAATATTCGATGAAGCCACTCAGATATTCAGAGATTTTTTGTCAGGTGAATACTTTAAATTTGATAAAATTAGAAGTTACGTTGCCTTATAAATGATATAATTTAGCTATATGTGCTTTTAGCGCTTAATTTAATGGCAGTGAGCCGAAGAGGGAAGGAGTGGTGAAACCTTTAAAAATCACCGCAGAGACATGGGGGAGGAGCAGAGTACATGGAAAAGACACAAATAGATTTTCTCAGTGCCTTCCGTGAAGCCCCGCACCTCCGTGATGCCCTGAACGCGGTACCCTGAGCGCAGCCGAAGGGCAGGGAAAGGAGGGTGAGAGCAGTTTGCTTCTATCATTTGCGTCACATCGGCGATTAAGTGCAATAAAACTTTTAACTGCCTGAATCCGCCATTCTAAAATTTAGACAGATTCAGAGGTTCTTTTTAGGTGTTTTTCTATAACCGAAACCAGCAGCATGCAGCAAATCAGTGTAGGATTTTAATGAGTTATATTTCACCTCATACTGGATTTTTATATGCTCTCGCAGTTCATCCACAGTGAAAGTACTGTGTGATTTTATATGGGCAATAATTTGTTGACGTTCTTCTGGATTAAGATACCCTTGCGAACCATGATAACCGAGTTTTAAGCCATCCACTCCCAGCTTAAAATAAATCGCTTTCCATTTGTCTACAAACTGCACACTGACATTTAATAATTCTGCAATTTCCGCACGCGAGTAGCCCTGCACAGACATGCGCACGGCCATTGCCCGTTTAATTTCTAACGGCTTGCCAGTGTCTAGTAAGGTTAAAATGGCTGCTTGTGTATTCATTTTCAGTAACCTCGATATAGGGTGCTTATTTTCAAAAAAGAAGTCATAAATATAATTTTTTATCACGGAACACACAGAATCAACCTTTTTTATATCCGCTGTGTTCTCTGTGGTTTATAAAACCAAATAATACCAAAATGCCGTATAAAACCACACCCAAAAATGAAATCACCATAACAGGTCGGATTCTAATTTGTAAAACCCAGCCAAGTCAAGAAAGTTGAGTATAATCCTTATCTCTCAGGATAGCCGCTTGAAAGCGCCAATTTTGGCCTTATGTCGATGTCTTAATTTGTCTATCTCGTCACCCTTGACTGCCAGAGATCAATCATAATGTCCCATCCCGCTTTTGATTTAATCCGTAGCCAGACTATCGCGGCACTCAACGTCACCCTGGAAGACTATCGCCACCGCGCCACGGGGGCGCGTCATCTGCACCTGTGCGCCGATGACAATAATAATGCTTTTTTGGTGGCTTTTTTGACCGTCCCGGAAGATTCCAGCGGGGTGGCGCATATTCTTGAACACACCACGCTGTGCGGCAGCGAACGCTATCCAGTGCGCGATCCCTTTTTCATGATGACACGGCGTTCGCTAAACACCTTCATGAACGCCTTCACCAGCAGCGACTGGACGGCTTATCCCTTTGCCAGCCAAAATCGCAGCGATTTTGAAAACCTGCTGCAAGTGTATCTGGATGCGGTGTTTTTTCCCCGTTTAGAACCCTTGGATTTTGCCCAAGAAGGCCACCGCTTAGCCTTTGCTAAAGCCGATGATCCGAGTTCGCCGCTGGTGTACAAAGGTATTGTTTTCAATGAGATGAAAGGCGCGATGAGTTCGGTGGTGCAGGTATTGTGGCACGAAATCAGCCAGTTACTGTATCCCACCACGACTTATCACTATAACAGCGGCGGCGATCCGGCAGAGATTCCCAAACTGACCCACGCCCAACTGAAAGCGTTTCACGCCACCCATTATCACCCGTCAAACGCGATTTTCATGACCTATGGCGACCGGCCCGCCAGCGTACATCAGGCGTTTTTTGAAGACTGTGCGCTGCACCGCTTCAGCAAACTGGCCGTCAATCTCGCGGTGCCCGATGAACAGCGCTACACCGCGCCGATTCAGCACGAAGGCCGTTACCCGCTGGATGGCGAGGACAGCATCGCACACAAAACCCACATCGTGCTGGGCTGGTTATTGGGACATAACACCGATCCGCAGGCGCTGATGAATGCCTCGTTGTTGTCCGGCGTGCTGCTGGATGACAGCGCTTCGCCGTTGCGCTTGGCGCTGGAAACCACAGCGTTGGGCGATGCGCCGTCACCCTTGTGCGGACTGGACGGCAGCAACCGGGAAATGAGTTTTTGCTGCGGTTTAGAAGGCAGCGATCCGGAACAGGCCGACGCCACCGAAGCGCTGATTTTTCAAGTGCTAAACCAAGTGGCCAACGACGGCATCCCGGCGGAACGGCTAGAATCCGTGCTGCACCAAATGGAATTGCAACAACGCGAAATCACCGGCGAACATTTTCCCTACGGTCTGCGACTACTGGTGAATGCCTTGACTCCCACGATCCACGGCGGCGATCCGCTCAGTGCGCTGGACATCGATCCAGTGCTGGCGTTGTTGCGTGAAGACATTAAAAACCCGCAGTTTATCAAGGGTTTGGTGCGCACGCTGCTGCTCGATAATCCACACCGCGTGCGGGCAGTGATACGCCCCGACCCTGACCTCAGCCAACAACGCCTACAACTGGAAACCGCCCAACTGGCCGCGATTAAAGCCAGCCTCAGCCCCAGTCAACAGCAGGAGATTATCGACCAGACCGTGGCGCTAGATGCCCGCCAAAACGCCCAAGATGACCCGGAATTATTGCCCAAAGTCACTCTAGCCGACGTGGCCGAAGACCTCAAAATTGCCACCGGCAGCACCAGCACCCTGGCCGGGATGCCCGTCACCTGGTACGCCCAAGGCACTAACGGCATGGTGTATCAACAAATTATTGTCGATTTGCCCGACCTGGACGAAGCCTTACTGGATTTGCTGCCCCTGTATTGCGAATGCCTGACCGAAGTCGGCGTGGGCAAGCGCGACTATCTGCAAACCCAAGCCTGGCAATCGGCGATCAGCGGCGGCATTCGCGCTGGCATTGGCATCCGAGGCGATGTAAACGACGTGCAACAAGTGCGCAGCCTGTTCAGCTTAGGCGGCAAAGCCCTCGCCCGCCATCAACCAGATTTGGGCGAGTTATTACACAGCAGTTTCAAAGACGTGCGTTTTGACGAACTCACCCGCTTGCGTGAACTGATCGCCCAAAGCCGCGTCGATGCCGAAAGCAGCGTCAGCAGCCGAGGCATCGGCCTAGTCACGGCTGCTGCGTGTCGCGGCATGAATCCAACCGGCAGCCTGAATCACCGCTGGGGCGGCTTACTCGGCATCCGCCGCCTCAAACAACTAGACAGCGCCTTTGAACAGCCCGCCGAGTTACAGGCTTTTGCCGATGCACTACAGCGTTTACACCAAGCACTGTGCGCTGCACCCCGTCAACTGCTGGTGATCAGCGAAGCCACGCAACAAGACCTGATCCGCGACGCACTCACCGCCCAATGGCAAACCGAAACTCCGCTCAGCGGATTTAAACCGCTGCAACTGGCCCCGGTACAAGCACAAATTGCTGAAGCCTGGGCCATCAACACCCAAGTGAATTTCATCGCCAAAGCCTACCCCACCGTGCCCTTCACCCACCCAGACGCACCGGTGCTGATGGTACTCAGCGATTTTCTGCGCAACGGCTATTTGCACCGCGCCATCCGCGAACAGGGCGGCGCTTACGGCGGCAACGCCAGCTACGATTCAGACACCGGCGCGTTTCGTTTTATTTCCTACCGCGATCCACGCCTGACCGAAACCCTGGCCGACTTCGACCGCGCCCTGGACTGGTTGCAGAACCACCGACACGAAGCCCGCAGCCTAGAAGAAGCCTTGCTCGGCATCGTCGCGCGCATCGACCGCCCCGGCTCCCCCGCCGGAGAAGCCAAGAGCGCCTTCTTTGGTCAACTCAATGGCCGCACCCCAGAGCGCCGCCGTGCATTTCGCAGTGCTGTGTTAAAAGTCAGCTTGGCGGATTTACAACGAGTCGGCAGCACCTACCTACACCCTGAACGAGCCAGCATCGCCGTCCTCAGCAACGCCCAAACCCTGGCAGACACCGCAGATAGCTTGGGTTTACACGTCAACACCCTGTGATTAACTGGTAAATGGCTTGTAGAAAAAGACCTGACAGGTTTATAAAACCTGGAAGGTCTTTTTAAGTCCTGGGACACTGCTGGAACGATGTCACGAGGGAGAGGCTGCATGAAGTAGCGACGCATCCGCGTCGCGCAACAGGACGCTGGTGCGTCCTGACTGCGTGCAGCCCCTAGTGGGGCTGCACGAGGGAAGGAAGAGTTGCCGCGTGAGCGAGTGATTTTTTAGCAGGGAAGCTAAAAAATTTGTCACGAGGCAAAGTATTATGATTCGCTTTTTGCAAGGCAAAATGTAATTTATTGAAAAATAAGGCAGTCAGCGCACTGAATAGTGACGATTTTACTTTTCAAGAGTGGGGGATAGCTTATAATGGGCACAGGTTTATATCCATGAACCGACAGCCTGTTGAACGGGCTGTTTCATCCAGGCTTGCGGGGAATCAAGCGGGCCACAGTGATTTTTTTGTGAAGGAGAGCAATCAGATGTCTACGTTTCAACTGTGGCGAGCGCCACCATTATGGGTATCTAACCCCCCCCCCCCGCGCTTGCGCGGCGTTCTTGGCTGTCACGCGGCTTTGCGCTGTGGCTATGTCTGCTGATGCCCACAGCGTGGGCGGGCACCATCACCACAGTGGCGGGTACTGGCACAGGCGCATACGGCGGCGACACCGGCGCCACCTCGGCGCAGTTAAACCTGCCATACGACGTAGCGTTTGACAGTGCGGGCAATCTGTATATTGCGGATGCCTTCAATCGCCGCATCCGCAAGGTGGATACCAGCGGCACCATCAGCACAGTGGTGGGTACTGGCACATATGGATTCAGCGGCGACAGTGGCGCAGCCACCTTGGCGACGTTAGGGGATCCATACGGCATAGCCTTTGACGGTACGGGCAACCTGTATATTTCGGATAACGGCACTCAACGCATCCGCAAGGTGGACGCTGTCAGCGGCATTATCAGCAAGGTGGCGGGTGATGGCACAACCGCATACGGCGGCGACAACGGTTTAGCCAACGTGGCGCAGTTAAACTATCCAAACGGCGTAGCGTTTGACAGCGCGGGCAACCTGTATATTGCGGATTTCGTCAATCACCGCATCCGCAAGGTGGCTGCCGTCGGCGGTGTCATCACCACCGCCAGCATCATCACCACGGTGGCGGGTACTGGCACAGCTGGATTCAGCGGCGACAGCGGTGCAGCCACCTCGGCGAAGTTAAACTATCCAGCCGACGTAGCGTTTGACAGCACGGGCAATCTGTATATTGCGGATAAAACGAATCACCGCATCCGCAAGGTGGATACCAGCGGCACCATCACCACAGTGGCAGGTACTGGCACAAGCGGATTCAACGGCGACGGCATCACAGCCACCTCGGCGCAGTTAAAGAATCCAGGCGGCATAGCGTTTGACAGCACGGGCAACCTGTATATTGCGGAGTACCTGGGGCACCGCGTCCGCAAGGTGGCTGCCATCAGCGGCACCATCACCGCCAGCAGCACCATCACCACGGTGGCGGGTACTGGCACAGGCGGATTCAACAGCGATGGCGGCGCACCCACCTCGGCGCAGTTAAACAATCCAAACGGCATAGCGTTTGACAGCACGGGCAACCTGTATATTGCGGATGTCGGAAATCACCGCATCCGCAAGGTCTCTTTCAATGATCCCCCCACCGCCACAGCAGTGTCACTCAGCGGCACGGTGGGAACAGGACAGACCTTAACCGGCACTTATACTTACCGATAGTGCCGCTACCTCGTGACAAATTTTTTAGCTTCCCTGCTAAAAAATCACTCGCTCACGCGGCAACTCTTCCTTTCCTCCCCGATTCGTCCGGTGTCTCCCGTCCGCCTTCGCCACTCTGCGGCTTCGGCACACTCCTTCCCCCATGACTCTACGCCAATCACACCCGCTGCGTCTCTCCTGCGGCTTGCGCTCTCGCTTCAACCTACGGCTCTACGGTCGGGCATTGGCTATCGGGGACTAACCGCCTTCGCTTCGCTCTCCATGGCGGTCAGCGAATGACGCAGACAGCGACGCGCAAGGCACTTCTACCTTTAAGTGGTACACCGCGACCAATGCCGCTTGCACCACCGCAAAAACCGCCATTACTGGCGCTACTAGCAACACCTATATGTTGACCGCCAGCGAGGAAGGCAAATACGTCTGCTTCGGTGTCACACCTGTGGCAAGCACCGGCGCTTCGCCGGGTACAGAAGTAATGGCTGTCACCGCCAGCGCAGTGCCCGATTCCACCGCCCCAATCTTGAGCGAGGTCACAGCCGTCACCACACCGACCAACGACAACACGCCAAGTTATGTTTTCAGCAGCGATGAAGCAGGCACGATTGGCTACGGTAGCGGTTGTGAGTCCACCAGCAACCCCACAGCGGCAACGGCAGGCAACAATACCGTGACCTTTAGTAGCTTGGGCGACGGCACTTATAGCGGCTGCACCATCAACGTGACCGACGCGGCAGACAATGAGTCCAACTCGTTGACAATAAACGACTTTACCGTTGATACCGCTGCCCCCAGCATCACGATAACTAATCCCAGTACCAGCGCGGCGATTAGCAAGACCCTGACTGCCTCGGCTTCCGATGGCACACTCAAAATGAGCGAAACGACCGGGACAACCTGTGACAATACCTTGACCTTTGTCACCTATGCCAGCAAAACCTACTCGACGGAAGCTGGCAATGGCAAGAAACTCTGCTACCAAGCGGTTGATACGGCGGGAAATGAGGCTTATAGCCTGTCGGATGCGATTGCTGGAATAGATGCCACTGCGCCGACGATTAGCATCACCAACCCCAATACCAGCGCGGCAATCAGCAAGACGATTACTGCCAGTGCATCGGATGGTACATTGAGCATGAGTAACACCACTGGCGCAGTTTGCAATGGCACGCTGAGTTTCATCACCTATGCCAGCCAGACATTCGTTGCCGAATCCGACAATGGCACGAAAGTGTGTTACAAGGCGGCGGATAGCCTGGGGAATACCGCTTATAGCCTGTCCAATGCGCTTGCCGGAATAGACACCACCGCGCCAATCATCGCAATCGCCAATCCCAATACCAACGCAGCGACGAGCAAAACCCTGACCGCCAGCGCGTCGGATGGCGTACTCACAATGAGCGAAACCACCGGCACGACTTGCGATGGTAGTTTGACCTTTGTGGCGTATGCTTCCAAAACCTACACGGCGGAAGCAGATAACGGCAAGAAACTCTGCTACCGAGCGGTTGATACGCTGGGAAATACGGCTTATGGCCCGTCGAATGCCATTGCTGGAATAGACACCACCGCGCCAACCGTGACTCTCAATAAAGCCGACGGTCAAAGCGCCTTGGCAACGGTTGGGCCAATCAATTTCACGGTGATTTTCAGCGAAACTACGACTAATTTTGCAGCGGGCGATGTCACTCTGAGCAGTAGCACGACACCCGGCACACTCACGGCCACAGTCACCGGCAGCGGCACGACCTACAACGTCGCGGTGTCCGGCATGACCGACGCAGGCACCGTCATCGCCAGCATTGCCGCTGCCACAGCGACCGATGCGGCGGGCAATAGCAATATTGCCAGCACCAGCAGCACCATCGGCGGCAACGAAGTCACTTACAACCCGCCCGCCAGCGTTGTCGTCACGGGTACACCCATCGCCAGTGAAGACGGCGGTACGCCGGACAGTTACGACTTGGCTTTAAGCCGCAGTCCGAGCAGTGGCAGCGTGACGGTGAGCATCACCACCCCAGACAGCCAGTGTACGGTATCGCCCACGTCTGTGACTTTGAGCAGCACCACGGCAAGTACCATCACCGTCACGGCGTTCAACGACACCACGCCCGAAGGTGCGCATACTTGCGTGATTAAACACGCGATTACGGCCAGCAGTGATACCACCAACTTCCCCTTGGCGTTGCCAATTGCAGATATGACGGTGGCAATGACCGACAATGACCCCGGCGTGGTGATTAGCCAATCCGGTGGCACGACTGCGGTGACAGAAGGCGGCACGACTGGCGACACTTACACGGTGGCACTTGCTACGCTACCGGACAGCAGCGTAACCGTGAGCGTCACGCCCAATACGCAAGTTGAGGCGACTCCAGCCAGCTTGACCTTTACCACTGGCAACTGGAGTACCGCGCAAACCGTGACTGTCACAGCAAAGGATGACACCACGGTGGAAGGTAATCACAGCGGCAGCGTGGCTCATGCTATCACCACGGGCGATGGCGCGGATTATCTCACTACCGCGACGGTGCCCAGTGTCAGCGTCAACATCACCGACAACGACAATCCGCCGCCGCCACCCGCCCCGGTGTATTACCCAGAAATTCAACTGCTGGATAACACCACGGATATTGCCGACAACACCGGCAAGCTGGATTTTGGCACCACCTCGGTGGGAACGCCAGTGGTGAAAACTTTGACGGTTAAAAACACTGGTCGAGCCACTTTAACCCTGGGGACGCCAACCTTGTCGACGGGCTTTAGCGTGGCAAACTTCCCCACCAGCATCGCGGCGGGCAAGAGCGTCCAGTTCACTTTGAGCCTGGATGCCACGCAAGCGGCGACGCTCAGCGGTCAGTTCTCGGTGACTAACAACGACGGCAACGAAAACCCGTTTAATTTCACCCTGCAAGGCGTGGTGCAAGGGGCCAGCACTGGCAAACCCCTGGCCTTCTATCTGCCGGGCGGCAATTATTCGGGTTCGGCATTCCTGCGTATCACCAACGACACCAACAATCCAGTGTCGGTCAAAGGCACTTTGTATGACGCAAATGGCGCGGTGATTGGCAATGCGAATGCGTTATTGACTCCGTTGGCGGCTCAACAAACGGTGGCTTTGTCTATGCCAGCATTAGCAACTGCGGTGGGTAGTGGCTGGAATGAGTTGGCTTGGCTGGCCTTGAGTGAACCCAGCAGCGGCATCACGGTGATGAATACTTACCGCAATGAGAATGGGGCGCTCACCAATATGACCAGCGTCAGCGAGAACGCGGCTTATTTGTTGCCTGGCAGTGTTAATCAAGACGCGGCGCGTTTGGTGTTGGTGAATACCAGTGCGGTGCCGGTTGAAGTGGTCGGCAGTTTGTACCATCAAGACGGCTATTTGCTGGGACAAGCCCACAGTGTGTTGGTGAATGCGTTGCCAGCACGCGCTCTGCGGGTATTAAGCCCCCGCGACTTGGAACAATTGACCGGGACTGGGGCTTGGACGGGTCGTGCTTGGCTGAGTCTCCAGCCGGTTAGCGGTTTGGTGATGATGAATGTGGTGGTTGACACCAGTGCGGTGGTGAGTAATTTCACCAGTGCCCGTGCCGATGGTAACTACAATATCCCCAGTTCCAATGGCACCGACAAGGGCTATACGCGCTTCACCAACACCACGGATGCGCCGTTACCCCTTTATGCGACGCTCTATCACCTAAATGGTGCGGTGTTGGGCACGCCTAGCCGGTTGTTAAGCACTTTGCCAGCGCGTTCCACACGGGTATTAGGTAGTTCAGACTTGGAACGTTTGTTTGGTGTGAGACCTTGGGCGGGCCGTTCGCGCTTAGCCCTGACCGCACCCAACGGGGCAGTGCAAGTCATTGGCACTATTCGCAGTCCCACCTTGCGCAGTAGCGCACTGGTGAGTGCCAGCGAAATGGACAGCAGCAAGCTCTACAACTTACCACCCAGCAATAGCACCCAGGACGTTGCCTATGCGCGGATTACCAACACCAGCAGTCAAGCTGTCACGGTCATCGGCACCTTGTATAGCCAGGATGGCTCGGTGTTGGGGAATGCCCATGCGGTGCTGATTCCGACTTTGCAACCCGGCGAAACTCAGGTGCTGGATATGCTGACGTTACAACGGCGCAGCGGTTCTAATCAGCCCTGGACGCAACGCGCACGTTTGGTGATTAGCGAACCAACCAGCGGGATTCAACTGATGGGGATGATTCGTTCTAAGCAGAGCAATATTCTCACGAATATGAGTGCGGTGCGTACCATTCAGTGAGGGGTGTTGAGTAGGAGTTAAAACAGTAAACCTGCCAGGTTTTAGAAACCTGGCAGGTTTTTTTGTGGGCTTGTTTCGTTTGGGCACGGGGACGGAACCCCGTGCTACCGTGTTTAACCGCGTGTCGCCCCGCCGGGGACACAATCAGCAGCAAGCGCGGTAACTTGCCGGTCAGCAATCACATTTCGCTTATTTTTTCGTCACCTGCGCATCGACTGCGGCGACCGTGCTGAGGTTGACCACGCCCCTAGTGGTCACGGTGCGACTGAGAATATGCACGGGTTTCGCTAAGCCCAACAAGATCGGGCCAACGGATACCCCGTTGCTCAGCGCTCTTAAGGCGTTGAAGGTGATGCTGGCGGCGTCGATGTTGGGCATCACCAGCAAATTGGCTTCGCCACGCAGGCGGGAATTGGGAAACAGCCGGTTACGGATGTCGTCCATGATCGCCGCATCGGTCTGCATTTCGCCTTCGATTTCCAAGTCCGGGGCGGCAGCGGTGATGATTTCCAGTGCCTCGCGCATTTTGATCGAGGATTTGGTCGGGTGACTGCCAAAATTGGAATGTGACACCAGCGCTACTTTCGGCGTCATGCCTAGCAGGCGCATGGCATTGGCGGCCAGCAGGGCGATGTCGGCGATTTCGGTGGCTTTGGGGTCGTAGTTGATCGAGGGATCGGTGATGAAATACGTCCCTTTGTCCAGAATCAACATTTGCATCGCGGCGGGCATCCGCACGCCTTCACGCAAGCCGATAATATCGACAATCAGGCGCAGGTGTTCTTGAAAGGTGCCGACCGGCCCGCTCAGCAGTGCATCGGCATAACCGCGTTTGAGCAGCAGCGCGGCCATCACGGTGGGATTGGTGCGCACTGCCACGTTGGCTTCAGCGGGCCAGACGCCGCGCCGTCCCATCAAGGCATGATATTCTTCTGCTAATTCATTGCGTTGTGTAAAACGGCGCGGTTCGATCAATTCAAAATCCAAACCTGGCCGGATATGTAGACCGGCTTCGCGAATGCGGCGGCGGATGCCTTCTTCACGGCCTATCAAAATCGGAATGGCGCACTGTTCGTCGATCAGCACTTGCACGGCCCGTAGCACCCGGATGTCTTCGCCTTCTGAGAACAGCAGGCGTTGCGGGTTTTCTTTAGCCAGATTGAACACGCTGCGCAACACGTTGCCAGAACGCGACACGTAGCGGGCCAAGGATTCATGGTAGACATCAAAATCGGTGATCGGACGGCGTGCCACACCGGTAGCCATCGCGGCCTTTGCCACCGCAGGCGGAATCATGGTGATCAGGCGCGGATCGAAGGGCTTAGGTAGGATGTACGCCGGGCCAAATTTTAACTCGTGGCTACCGTAGGCCGCCGCCAAGGTGTCGTTGATTTCGGCGGAGGAATAATGCGACACATCGCTGGTGGCGATGTCGGCCAGCGCATGGACGCAGGCGATTTCCATTTCCCGGTTAATCTGGGTGGCACCTACGTCCAGGCAACCGCGAAACAGGAAGGGAAAGCACAGTACGTTGTTGACTTGATTTGGGTAATCAGAACGTCCCGTGGCGATAATCGCGTCTGGGCGCACTTTGCGCGCTTCATCGGGCATAATTTCAGGGGTGGGATTGGCTAAGGCCATGATCAGCGGGCGTTCCACCATCTTGTCTACCATCTCGGGTTTCAGCACATTGGGTGCGGACAAACCGAGAAAAATATCCGCGCCATCCATCACTTCGCCCAAGGTGCGCGCCGTAGTGTCGATGGCGAAACGGGCCTTGTATTCGTCCATTTCTTCGACGCGGCCTTTGTACACCACGCCGCGTATATCGCTGAGTATCACGTTATCAGGGTTTAGACCTAAGTCCACCAGCAAATCCACGCAGGCTAAGGCCGCCGCACCCGCACCAGAACACACCAGTTTGACCTGACCGATGTTTTTATCTAACAGGCGCAAGCCGTTGATCACGGCGGCTGCCACACAAATCGCGGTGCCGTGTTGATCGTCGTGAAACACCGGGATTTTCATCCGTTCACGCAGGGCTTTTTCGACCTTAAAACATTCGGGCGCTTTGATGTCTTCAAGCTGAATCGCGCCGAAAGTCGGTTCTAAACCGGCAATGATTTCAATCAGTTGATCCGGGTCTAAGGCGTTGACTTCGATGTCAAACACATCGACGCCCGCAAATTTTTTAAATAACACCGCCTTGCCTTCCATCACCGGCTTGGCGGCTAATGGCCCAATGTTGCCCAAACCCAGCACGGCGGTGCCGTTGGTGATGACGCCGACAAGGTTGGCGCGCGAGGTGAGGGTGTCTACTTCAGCGGGGTCGCGGACGATTTCTTCGCAGGCGGCAGCAACGCCAGGCGAGTAAGCCAGGGCCAAATCCCGCTGATTAGCCAGCGGTTTGGTGGGTTGAATGGCAATTTTGCCGGGATGGGGATGACGGTGGTAATAAAGCGCGCTTTCACGGTCGATAATCATGGCTGGTCTGGGTGCTTGTCTCAATTCACTCCCGGCGTTGCGACCGGGAGATCAGTAGTCGTCATAAAACTATCAGCCTGATCAAGGCGCAAACGGTACGCCGGTACCCTTTGGAGACAGTGCGAACCACTGTCTACACCGAGCAAGGTCGCCTTGTAGCCATAGCTGCTGTGTTGGGTGTATAAAAGTTTTTTATTCTATCACTTTACGCTGCTGGGTAAACAGTTTTGTAAAATCTCAAACATGTGCTTATGGACTTTAAGATTGCCTGCCAGCACATGTCCGGTGCGTAAATAGTCGCCTTGACCGTGTAAATCAGTCACCATGCCCCCGGCTTCTTGGATTAATAAGCAGCCTGCCGCAATATCCCAGGATTTGAGGTCAAATTCCCAAAAACCATCTAAAAAGCCTGCCGCCACAAATGCCAAATCCAGCGCGGCTGAGCCGCAACGGCGCACCCCGGAACAGGTCGGCAATAAGCTGCGAAAAGTCGCTAAATAGGTTTCCAAATAGGTGTCATCGCGAAACGGAAAACCGGTGCCCAGCAACGCGCCAGATAATTGCGTCACGTTGCTGACGCGAATCCGTCGATTGTTAAGCTGCGCACCTTGGCCTCGACTGGCGGTATACAGGTCTTGACTTAAAGGCTGGTAGATCACCGCTTGTTCCAAGCGATCTAATTCCATATTTTTCAAAGCAATCGACACGGCAAACTGGGGATGACCGTGTAAAAAATTGGTGGTGCCATCCAGCGGATCAATAATCCACACAAAGGGGCTGCTGCCTGAGTGTTGACCGCTTTCTTCGCCCAAAAAGCCGTGCTGCGGATAGGCGGCGAGCAGGGTTTCAATAATCGCCGCTTCAGCACGGCGATCCACTTCACTGACAAAATCGTTGTGACCCTTGCTTTCTACACGCAAGTGCTGGCGCTGTTCCAGCGACCGGACAATAATATCGCCGGCGCGCCGAGCGGCGCGGGTCGCAATATTCAGCATCGGATGCATAGGGTGAACTCCCCCGGTTAAGGCGACGTGGATGGATAAGTACATGAGCATAACTCATTTAACATAAGATATTCACCACAAAGACACGAAGGCACAAAGTCACACAAAGGCAAGAAAACCAAACACTAATAACGAGTTATTTGCAAAGTCAGTCTTTGTGTACCTTGGTGTCTTTGTGCCTCTGTGGTGTACTAGATGTTAGAATAATTAGAGTCTGCTACTTAATGGGTAAACACAGGCTTGCGACGAAAGAAAAAACGGCGGCTGACCTTCCGGCACAGCCGCCGTTTCACTTTTTCCGTTTTAGCACGCTGGGCGTGCTTTTACCTGGGCGCATTTTAACAAAAATCGGCTGAGATTTTGCCGTTAATTTGGTGGTTTAGGAATCAAGCAGCGGGTTCAACCCGCCCATAATGATCATCAAAACGCACAATATCGTCTTCACCCAAGTAGGTGCCTGACTGCACTTCAATGATTTCCAAGGGAATTTTTCCGGGATTTTCCAGCCGGTGTTTGACCCCCAGCGGAATATAAGTGGATTGGTTTTCGCTGAGCAAACAGCTTTCTCCATCCCGATGCACCAGCGCTGTGCCTTTCACCACAATCCAGTGTTCAGAACGGTGATGGTGCATTTGTAAAGACAAACTGGCTCCCGGATTGACCATGATGCGTTTGACTTGAAAGCGCAACTCGCTATCCATCGTCTCGTAAGTACCCCAGGGCCGATAGACTTTCCGGTGCAAATCGGCTTCGCGGCGCTCGGTGTGTTTCAAACGGTTGACGATGGTTTTGACTGCTTGCACCTGGTCACGGTGCGCCACCAGCACCGCGTCGGCGGTTTCCACCACGATCAAATCATCCAGCCCAATCGCCGCCAGCAAGCGATATTCGGCGCGTAAATAGCTGTTATTCACGCCTTCTAGCAACACATCGCCCTGCACGACATTGCCTTGCGCGTCTTGCGCACCGACTTCCCAGAGCGACGACCAGGAACCAATATCGTTCCAGCCCGCATCCAACGGCACCATCGCCGCCGCCTGGGTTTTTTCCATCACCGCATAATCAATAGAAATCGCCGGACTACTGCTGAAACTGGGCGGGTCTACGCGCAGAAAATCACCACCCCGATCCAAAGTGCAATCGGCGATGGCCGCTTGGCAGGCACGCAAAATCTCTGGGGCAAACAGGGCCAGTTCTTCCAGATAACGGCGTGCTTTGAATAAAAACATGCCGCTGTTCCAATAATACTGACCACTGCTGACATAAGCGGCGGCAGTGTCTGCGTTGGGTTTTTCCACAAAACCAGCGACTTGGTAAGTGCCAGCGACGCTCAAAGCCGCACCCGCTTGAATATAGCCATAACCGGTTTCCGGGCGCTTGGCGACGATCCCAAAAGTGGCGAGTTTGTCTTGTTCAGCCAGTTGCACGGCTTTGGCGATGGCTTGCTGAAAAGCCGCTTGATCCTGAATCAGATGATCGGCAGGCAACACCAACAATAAAGCGTTCGGGTCTTGTTGTTGTGCCAACAAAGCGGCCAAAGCCACTGCCGGTGCGGTGTTGCGGCCCACCGGCTCTAGGACTATGCGCACCGCGTGATCGAGTGGGCGCAGTTGTTCTGCCACCAAAAAGCGGTGATCTTCGTTGCACACCACCAGCGTAGGCGCAAGCTGCGCCAGCCCGGACAAGCGCCGCACCGTGGCCTGAATCAGCGTATGGGTTTCGGTAAGCGCCAGCAATTGTTTGGGGTAATGCTCGCGTGACAAAGGCCAAAGACGGCTGCCGACGCCGCCAGACAAGATGACAGGATGTAACATGAAAGTCCTTTTACCAAAGTATCCTAAATTCCGAGGTGGGATCGCCTTGTTCCTGGGATTGGAGTTGTTCGACTTCGCCACCGACGACGCGGCACAGATCGAGTATCCCCAAGTAAACCCCGGCATACACCTTGGAAGGATAACCAGGGGCGTTGGCTTCCACAATCACATCGCCTGCTTTTAATTGAATAAAGCGACGTGGTACCACCTCGGGGCCGCGATGGTCACGCAGAAAGCTCTCTGTCTCGTATTGGATAAAATCCAGCGGTGTTTTTAAGTGGGCAGGCAAACCAACCGTTTCACGAATGGTGGGATACACATGGCGGCCCAGGGTGATGATCGCCTGTTCACCGGTGGGGGAAGCCGTGGCGTAAGTGCGGATAAACAAATCAAAATAACGGGTGTCGTACCAGTCTTCTGCACCCAGTTCGTTCCAATGTCGGCCTATCTCGGCAAACAGCTTATCGTCTGCTTGTTGACGGTAAGCGGCGTATAAGCCCATTAAATAACCGGTAAGTGTAATAAACTTCCCCTTGATCTCGGCCATCTTGTTTCTCCGCTGTGCTTATTTATTGTCCTGATCAGTCTATAAGTAGGTTCGCACAGTGTACAAGATTTTTGTGGAAAAACCGCTACTCATCAACAGGATGACAGGTTATTTGTAATAATCAAGAGACACTTTTAACCCAAGTTTTTTATACTGCATCAGGTAACAATTTGAAGTTTTATGAACTGCAAAGGACAGTGTTGGCTTTGGTTTGCCCGAGTGCGTTGCGGTAAAAATTCATGGTATTGCCAGATACCGTATAACTGCGTGTAACAGAACGGTTTTTAGGCGACTGCAAAGTGGTTTAGTATGAATTAACCGCTGTTTTAACTGGATTTTAATCGGCTGTGTTTGTATCCTGACCCGATAAAAACTGTGTGTAGTTGGTGATTAGCAGCCCCTTGCTTGCTTGCTTGGCTGAACGCCGCGCCTCCCTTGACGTGGTTGAGATATTTGCCCCGGCAATTTCCAGCAACACACTGATACTAAGGAGGTTTGATGGGCTGGTTATATTTATTCATGGCGGGTTTTTTTGAAATAGGCTTTGCCGTGTCGATGAAACTCATGGACGGACACAAAAACTTACCTTGGACGCTGGCTTTTTACCTCTGCACCCTGCTGAGCTTTGTGTTTCTGATTCAAGCGGTCAGAACTATTCACATCGGCACGGCTTACGCGGTGTGGTCGGGCATAGGCGGGGCGGGCGCGGTGATGGTCGGCATCCTCTATTTTGGTGACCCGGTGACGCCGTGGCGTATCGTGTTTTTGACGCTGCTGGTCTCTTCGCTGGTGGGTTTGAAATTGACCTCCGGCTAAGCCTCAACCCCGCCGATTGCGTACCTCTGCCACAAAATCTGCAATCAACTGGTGAGCGATGCTGATCGCGGGCGGCAAAGCGGGCAGCGCATCGACAGACCACCAGCGCGCCTCCTCGACTTCCTGAGGATGGGCTTGTAGTTTGCCACCCGCATATTCAGCCGTGAAAGCCAACATCAGCGAATGGGGAAACGGCCAGGGCTGACTGCCAAAATACTGTGGCAAGCTCACCTCCAAGTTGACTTCCTCACGCAATTCCCGGCGTACTGCGTCTTCCAAAGTTTCCCCAGGCTCGACAAAACCCGCCTGTACGCTGTACATCCCTGGCGCAAAATGGGGCGCACGCGACAGCAAAATCTCATCACCCCGCGTGACGCGCATGATCACAGCAGGAGCCAGGCGCGGATAATTGACCAAGCCGCAGGCGGGACAGCGTTTGGCATATTCATACGCCACTTGCTGCATCGGTGTTGCACAACGTCCGCAGTAACGGTGATTCAAGTCCCAGGCAGCCACTTGCGCTGCCCGTCCAGTCAATGAAAACAAATCGTGCGACAGCAACGGCAACAGCGTGCGCAAGGATTTGAACACCAAACCCGGCGGTGCAGCGCTGGCGGTGGTGGCCCGTACATAACAAGCTTGTCCTTCCCAAGTGCCCAGATAATGTTGGCATAAGTACGGCAACTCAGCCGCCTCTAGTTGTGCCAGCGTCGGTAAACGAAGCGCCGCCTCATCGGCTTGTATCAACAACTGCGCACCGGCAAACACCAGCCAATGGGTCTGGCCCTGATACGCTGCGGGGGGAATCAATGCGGGAATAAAAGACATGCGGATATCCGTTTGCTCAAACAACGCCAAAATCAGCCTGATTCCTCATTATATCGGTCTTGGTGGGTCTGGGTAGTGGATAAGCAACACGAGGGCGCAAAACCTAGAACCCCAGGGCAATCGCATTAAAATTCATGCCAACTTTTAATGCGATTACCCTGGCCAGCTTGCTGGTTTGAGTTACCCCAGACAGAGACGCTATGTTATGCTGTGAGTTTGTTATCCCAGTTCATCTGGTGACTCATACCCAAAATAATGACCCAATACTGCTGGGTAGCTTCGATCTTATCAGTCCAACAGCGTCCAATGTTGTCTGAAAGACCCGGTTTTAAGGTAGGAAACATGCACCCACTGCTACGCCAGCAATTGCATCAGGCAGGACTCGACGCCGATCAGCTTCCCGTCGATCAGCAGGCTTGGCTCCAATTTCTTCGGCTGGCTTCACACACCTACGCCACACAGGATGCCAGTCCCCAGCAAGAAATTTTACGTGTTGTGACTGAGCGCGATAAGCTCAGAACGATCTTGACTTCGCTGCGCGATGGTTTGTGCGTGTTTGGCCGTGAAGGCCAATTATTATTTCTCAATGCGGCAGCCCGCCAAATTTTGCTTCCAAAAACGGGCAGCTTAGATGGTCAACGGGCACTGTCCTGTTTTCGGATCAATGATCAATGGCGGCCTGGTCATTATCTCAGCACCGACGCGCTGACTGCTTTGCTGCGCGAAGGCAGCGCCCTGCATGATTGCGAAGCGCGGTTGGTGCAATTGGATGGCACGGTGTTGCCGGTGGCTTGCACCATTAACCCGATGCACAAAGCCTCGCATGTGATTGGCACGGTACTGGTGTTTCGCGACACCACGGAACAGCAACGGGTCTCTGCGGCGTTATTGGCTTCAAAAGAGGTGGCAGAAAAAGCCAGCCTAGCCAAATCTGAATTTTTATCCAGCATGAGTCACGAATTGCGCACCCCGATGAATGCCATTTTGGGCTACGGGGAAATCTTGCTCGACGATCTCAGCGAAGCCCCTGAACAGTGCGATCCCGATTTCGTCAGCGACTTGCGTGACTATACCAGTAATATTCTCCAAGCCGGGCGCAATTTACTGGAACTCATCAACGAAGTGCTGGATTTGACTCGCATTGAGTCGGGCCACATTGAATTAAACATCACCCGTGCCGATGTCGTCACCGTGTTGAAAAGCTGCATCGCAGAACTGCGCCCCAAATTAGCGGAAAAAAATCTCACACTGGACATCGGTACTTTGTTAGCAGCACCGGTTTATGTGCTGGCCGATGCGGATCGACTCCGACAAATCCTCAATCAGGTGCTGTCTAACGCCGTCAAGCACAATCGAGAAGGGGGCAATATCTGTTTGCAACTCGATTCGCCCAGTGCCGAACGGGTGCGCTTGCAGGTTAAAGACACTGGCGTGGGGATGACCGCTGAACAGCAAACCCAGATTTTCAACCCGTTTCTGCGGATCAGTGGACGCAATCTCAGCAAAGGCACCGGGGTTGGCTTAACCATCGCCAAACAGTTGCTCGAAATCATGGACGGGCGTATCACCGTAGACAGCCAAGCCAATGTGGGCAGCACTTTCTGGATTGAACTGCCGACCGGCGAAACCTCCAAAGTGAGTGCGAACGCACCCGAAGCTTCCCGCAAATATCTCTTGCTCTACATTGAAGACAGCCGCACCAATGTCAGCCTCATGGCCAATATTCTGCGCGAACGTCCCGATATTGCCTTCATCTCTGCACCCACGGGAGAACTGGGCTTGGAACTGGCCCGCGCACATCGGCCTGATGTGATTTTACTTGACATCAATTTGCCAGGGATTAACGGATTTGAGGTGTTAGAGCGCCTGCGCAGTGCGCCAGTCACCCATGAAATTCCGGTCTTGGGCCTCAGTGCCGATGATAGCAGCAGTGCGCTACAACAAGCTAAAAAAGCAGGTTTTTATGACTATATGATCAAACCGTTGCAGAAAAAACAATTGCTGCAAGTACTCAGTGACATGTTGTTAGCCAGTAGTCACTGACGCAAACCGTTTGCCGTGTTTAACCCCTTTTATCGATAGGAGTACTAGGATGCGTTATTTGATATTGAGCGTGAGTTTGGGCTTGGGTTGTTGTTTGCCCGTCTGGGCCGCCGAGCCAAGTGTGACGCCCTCAGCGGTGCCAGTTGCCCCCACCGCACCAGCCGCAAGCCCCGAAAAACCCTTTAATCTCTGCGATTATGTGGTAGTCAGTGTGCCACAAATTTTTGAGGCCGCCACTCAACAAGGTCAGCAAGTCGGTGAACTAGAAGAAATCAGCAATCCGGCGGGTAAAGTCATCGCTCTAGTCTATGAACCGACCAAGATGATCGCTTTTCATGCGGCTGAAGATGCCGACAATGCGGCAAAAATGTGTGGTAAGCAGGTGTCTTGAGACAGTTTTTTCTGAAATGCCTGACAATTTGCTATTTGCCTATACAAAAACTGGAAAAAATCTGTCCCAGCAAATCATCAGCAGTGACTTGGCCGGTGATTTCGCCCAAGCTGCCTTGGGCCAAGCGCAGCTCTTCGGCCAGCAATTCGCCATGACCAGCCTGTGCCTGTTCCAAACTGTTGTCCAGCGCCAAGCGGGCATGACGCAAAGCGTCTAAATGACGCCGCCGGGCGATGAATACACTGCTGTCCTGACCGCCGACAAAGCCCATTTGGGCTTTTAGCCAGGTTTTCAGCAGTTCGATGCCCTCGCCCTGTTTCACCGACAGGCGTAGCACCTGATCGCCCTCAAATCCAGCCGCTTGTCCGCTTAAATCGCATTTATTGCGCAACACCAAACGGGGACACTGCAAGGGCGTTTCTACCGGCCATTCGAGTGCGCTGGGATCGGAGTCAGTGTCATCGACCATCAGCAACACGGTGTCTGCCTGTTGCAAGGCTTGACGGGCACGGCGGATACCTTCTCGCTCCACCGGATCATCGGTGTGACGCAGGCCGGCCGTGTCGGTGATATGTAAAGGCATCCCATCGAGATTGATGCTGTCGCGAATCAGGTCGCGGGTAGTGCCCGCAATCTCGGTGACTATCGCCGTTTCGCGTTGCGCCAATTGGTTGAGTAAACTGGATTTACCCACATTGGGACGGCCAATGATCACCAACTGCATCCCTTCTTTCAGCAAATAACCCTGGCGAGCTTGGCCAAGCAAGTGATCAAGACGCCTCGCCAGTTCACGAATGCGCGCCACAACCTGCCCATCTGCCAGCAAATCAATCTCTTCGTCGGGAAAATCGATGCCTGCTTCGATATAGCTGCGCAATTCCGTTAAAGTGACCACCAGTTGATTGATCTGGATGGAAAAGTCACCTTGCAAAGAACGCAAAGCAGAACGGGCGGCTTGTTCCGTGCTGCTGTCAATCAGATCGGCAATGGCCTCAGCTTGCACTAAATCAATCTTGCCGTTCAGAAAAGCCCGTTCTGAAAATTCCCCAGGCCGTGCCAAGCGTGCGCCCAACTCCAGCACGCGACGCAGCAGCCGATCCATCACCAGCACGCCACCATGTCCTTGCAGTTCAAGGATGGGTTCGCCGGTAAACGAATGAGGTGCCGGGAAATAGAGCGCTAAGCCAACATCCAGTAATTCGCCTTGGCTGTCACAAAAGCGTCGAAACAGCGCTTGGCGGGGAGTGGGCAGGCTACCCAACAGGAGTTGTGCGATGTGCGGGGTATCGGGGCCAGAAATGCGAATCACGCCGATCCCGCCACGCCCTGGCGGGGTGGCGAGCGCGGCGATGGTCTCACACGCAAACGGCATGGCGAGTTTAAGTGTTCGGGGCAATTTTGTTGGTGATATACCACTGCTGGGCTATCGACAAGATATTATTCACCGTCCAGTACAACACCAAACCGACTGGGAAGAAAGCAAAAAACACCGTAAACATCAGTGGCAACATCATCATAACTTTCTGCTGTACCGGGTCTACCGGAGCCGGATTGAGCTTATTCTGAATCACCATCGTTGCGCCCATGATCAACGGCAAAATGAAATAGGGATCGGGGGCTGATAAATTACTGAGCCACAGCATAAAAGGGGCTTGGCGCATTTCTACGCTTTCCAATAACACCCAATACAGTGAAATAAACACAGGGATTTGAATCAAAATCGGCAAACAACCACCCAGTGGATTAATCTTTTCTTTTTTGTACAAATCCATCATGGCCTGATTCAAACCAGCCCGATCATCGGCATAACGCTCTTTTAACGAAACTAAGCGCGGTTGAATGCGGCGCATATTCGCCATGGATTTATAACTGGTGGCTGACAAATGAAAGAATGCGAGTTTTATCAACACCGTCAGCATGATAATCGACCAGCCCCAATTGCCTAACAGCTTGTGGATAAATTTCAACAAAGCAAACAAGGGCTGGGCAATGAACCAGAGATACCCATAATCCACCGTTAATTCAAGTCCTGGTGCCACGGCGGCTAGGTTGTCCTGCAACTTTGGCCCCACATAAAAACGGAACGACAAGCGTGCTTGTTGACCAGCAGCGGCACTCACAGGCTGACCATACAAGCCTAGCGCATAGCGCACGTCGCCCTGACCCTGGCCCAAGGTCTTAGTGTAATACTGATAAGGCTGGTCATCTACGGGAATTAAGCTGGCGACAAAATAATGCTGGAGCATCGCCACCCAGCCGCCTGCCCAACCCGCTTGAGCGGCAGGGTAGAGCGTGCCATCAGGCCCCACATGACCATTGGCACCAAGCTTTTGCATTTTGTCAAACGCAATTTTTTGATAACGGGTATCCGGGCTGGCAATCGCACCGCCCAAAAATGTGTAGATAAAATAGCTAGAGGGCATATTACTGGTGGATGTGCGCTGTAATTGTCCATACAAACGCCCACTCCAAGGGGCAGTCCCTTGATTGGTCACTTCATAGTCCAGGTCTATTGCATAACTGCCGCGTTTGAAACGATAAATCTTGGTGACTTGCAAACCCGCAGCGGCACTGTCAGACGGCGCTTGCCAATGCAAACGCACTTCTAACTGTTCTGCTCCCGCTGCCAAGCGATATTGGGTTTGTTCCGCTGTAAACCGGCTTTGGTGAGTGGGAGCCAGTGTGTCTGACAACAACCCCGATTGCATCACAAACAAGTGGGGTAACTGATCATCCAACAAACGCACGGGTTCTTCTGGCCTATTGATCATCAAAGGATACTGGAGCAAATCGGCACGCCGCACGTCGCCGCCCTGCAAATCAATTTCCAGACGCAACAGATCGGTATCAACCAAGACACGCCCAGCAGTTTGCAAGAGATTATCGGTTTGCAGGGCGGCG
>Ga0209575_10000526_pt1 | contig 23005 bp, 21 predicted proteins | sample Medcelwee11metaG_FD_187172 | JGI IMG/M metagenome (GOLD analysis project Ga0209575, IMG submission 187172) | Freshwater pond sediment microbial communities from the University of Edinburgh, under environmental carbon perturbations - Medium... | ecosystem: Environmental > Aquatic > Freshwater >...
CAAAGTTAACCGAAAATAAAGCATGATGACCTCCAGAAGATTTCGTGTTGTTCTTAATTTTTTTCAAATAAAATTAGGAATATAACTTTTTTCAAATATTAACAATTTAATTTTCTGGAAACCTATAGATACGATAGGGTTTTCCTACCATATTGATACAAAAAATATTATCAGTGTTGAAAAAATCGTTATATCGGGGCTTAATGTGACGCTTCATCTGGATGAAAAAAATAGAATCCAGGTCAACGGATTTTCATTTCCCCGGGATAAGGATGTGGATCATACAGACCACCCTGTTTTTGATATCAGTGCATTTGAATCATATTTTTCATATCTGCCGGAAGACATTGTTTTAAAAAACAGCACCCTCATTATTAAGGCTGGAAAAGATCGGGTTTGCATCCCAGTGGAGGCAGATATCCAACTGGACCGCAAGACGCTTCTTGGGGAGATGAAAATGCCCATCCTTCCCATGAATCAAAAGATCACGCTTTGGGCCACAGCTAATTTTTTACAAGGTCCCGTGCAAATGAAAATTTTTGGAGAACATCTTTATCCTGAGATGCTTTTGACGATGGTCCCGGATGGGGAGCGGATCTTGAGCAAATTTCACGGGCCTGTGGAGTTCTCAATTGAAACAAAAGATTTTTCAAACTTTCATTTTGAACTCAATAACCTTGGGCTTGAAGCGGCGCCTCGTTTAAACTTTAATTTTCCTAAAATTTCAGGTGTTTTGTCTCATGATAAAACAGTAATGGCTCTCAAGGCAGACGGGCCCGTGCAGATCATAAGTTCTGGAATTGATTTGGGTCCGTTCAGATTTGAAATTTTCTCCCAAATGGCATCCGGTACAATTGATCAATTCTCTTTGACGCTTCAAAATGAAGTCACCAAGACCTGGGACCTTACACCTAAATCTATGGCATTGTCTTTGTATCCGATCGATTTTCCCGATCAAGTTCAATTTTTTGATCCCCACTTCAGGCTCTTTGTTTCAGGCGATTTTGAACACCAGGCCGGTCAGTTGACTTTTACCGGAACAGGCATTAAGTCATTTAGAAAGAATAAAGCCAAACACAAGGATGTTCTCAATATTTCCGGGGTACAGGTAAAAACCGAATTTGATGGTAATTTCTGGCGACCTGACTCTTTAAAGCATGTAACGCTTGATGCCCTGATTGACAAAATAGACTTTCGACAAAACATCAAAGATAAAGGCATCCGGGCCCAAGGTGTTTATTTTGAACTGCCCATGACCTATCCTTTTAGAAATATAAAAACTTTTGGTCGGGCAGGGGCAAAAAAAATTGTCCTGCATGATAAAATCGCCCCTGTTGTTTCTGCAAAGGTCGTCCAGGCCTCAGATTTTGGCATGGATATTATAGGAAAGGTGACCCGTCTGGGATTTTCGGGCCTGAGCATTGATTTCTCCGCCAGAGCCGGTCTTGATTCTGCTATGAGTCCTTTTGTCAAATGTCAAATTGCCACTGATCAATTCTCCGTTACCCAAAATACACTGATTCCCTTTATTCCCGGTATATCTCAGATGGGTGATCTTAAATTTGACATATCTGCCAAGGCAGATTTTTCCTATATAAATCAAAACATTAATTCATCTGCCGATATCCAGGTCTCCAACGGCACATTAAACTTTCGTGAACCCGGTTTTTCGGTCTCCGGGATATCTGCCGACATGCATTTTAATGACCTTATGGTCCCTGAAACCCTTCCAGGCCAGTATATAAATATTGACGTATTTAATGCCGGCCGCTTTAACGGTAACAATGGAAAAATAAGATTCAGCCTTGAAGATGGAAAATCCATCAACATTGAAAATTTTAAATTTAACTGGTGCAATGGGATTGTCTCAACAGAAGCGTTCAGACTGCCGTCAGACGATAACGCCATCCATTTAACCTTATATTGTGACCGGCTTGAGATGGAAGACCTATTTCATCAGCTTGGTGCCTTTGATGCAGAAGGGGGTGGTACCTTAAGCGGGCGTATTCCGGTGGTTATGAAAAACACTGAAATCGGTTTTGATAACGGCTTTCTTTTTTCTACACCCGGGGAGGGGGGCCGGATTTTTATCAGAAATCTTGACAGGATGCTTGCCGGAATTCCAAAGAATACGCCTGAATTCTCTCAACTTGATCTTGCAGGGGAAGCGTTAAAAAATTTTGAGTACAAGTGGGTGACGCTTAAACTGAATACCCATGAGGATACACTTGCCGTAAACATGCAGCTTGATGGAAAGCCTCTATCTGTTTTACCCTTTGAATATGATCGAAACCTGAATTCCTTTGTTCGCCGTAATGGACAAAGCCCTGGATCAGATTTCCAGGGAATCAAACTCGATGTTAATTTAAGCCTGCCATTTAATCAGGTTATTCAATTTGGCAGTAACTTGAAGCGCATTATGAACCCTTAAAAAGTGAGGTTGTCATGCTAAAACGATGTGGGTTGCTGGTTGTCAGTATTATTTTTCCGGCATTGGTCGGCTGCAGCACCAGTCACGAGATTGAAGTCAAACCGGTTGAAATTAAACCCATCCATATTACGATTGATGTAAATGTCAAGGTTGACAAGGCCTTGGATGATTTCTTCGGTGATATTGATGCGGCCCAGGAAAAGCTTGAAAATAATCAGCCTAAAACAGGAGGAACTGAATAATGAAATCCATTAAATTTTTGCTTGCCATGACCATTGCCCTGTCTTTTGTCTTCGGCACTATGGCTTTTGCCGATAGTATCAAAGAACGCATGACACAAAGGCTCCCACAGATTGTGGATTTAAAAAATAGAGGCATTGTTGGCGAAACAAATACCGGTTATCTTGAATTTGTCACCGCCCAAAAAGAAAAACAAGACGTGGTGGCAGCCGAAAACCAGGATCGCAAAACCATTTACACCCAGATTGCAAAACAGAAGAATGTCTCGATCCAGCTTGTTCAGAAAAGAAGGGCAGCCACCCTGTTTTCGAACGGTACAGAAGGCCACTATTACCAGAACGAGGCTGGTGCCTGGATTAGGAAATAATAAAGAACAGGTCGCTTTTCCGGATATGATTCCGGAAAAGTGACATTTATTAATTTGAAATGAGACGGGAGACAGGTTGATCAGCGTCCGCTGCTACCCTCCATCAGAGCCGTTAATTCCTTTTGAATGCAAAAGTAAATATCATCGTCGCTGCCGTATATATCAATGACATCTTTATGGTTGATCAAGTTTTCAACCACAAATGCAGTCAAATAAAGGCTGGCAATATTGGGGTTTGAAACCAGGGATCTGAATGGGGCCACCGCATAGTCAATATCAAAATCCTCGGCCCGGCACAGGTTGTCCAAGCAACGCACAATCTGGTTTTCCACACTGGATTTGCTTACGGTTTCAATGAGCCCGGTTTCAATAAGTTTCATGGAAACTTTATTGCTGAATGAATCAATGTTATCCCGGATAGCGCTGATGGTTTTAATTCTTTCCCGCTCCTTTGAAGATTCAATTTTGGAAAGAAGCTTGGATTCCCTATTCCCGGTGTAAAACATTTTTGCCATTGAACTATCCTTAAAATAAATAAGCCATTATTATGAAATAAGTATTATATGATAACTTCGGTGTTATTATCAAGCAAAATTCAGGCTATAGCAGGAAAACATATAAAAATAAGTCTGTTTATGAATATGGTTTCTCGTCGAATTTTTCATGCAGGATAGAGGCCTTTACCTTTTTAATGCTGTTAAGATACGTCCGGTATAAGCTCAGATAAAAGGTGAGAGGCCGGGAAAAATTTTTGCCTAGAATTCCGTCCACAAACAATCTGCTGATATGATGCTCATGACGCAGCATGTTCTGGGCCTGGAAAAATATTGCCTTTTCTTCCGGCGTCATGTCTGAAACCACACGTATTAATGAGGACTGGGCCCTGGGCAGGTACATCCAGAAATAAAACAGATCCAGGGCATTAATGATGATCAGTGTTGCCAGATCCCGGACTTCCGAGTTCTTGTTATCCAAAAGTATGCTTGAGTTTTCTAAAATATTCAATTCTTCCGTTTCCGGAAACAGCATGATGAGTTGGGAGTAAATATCAAAAAGTTCAGAAATTTTTTTTCGGATATTTTGTTTCCTAAGTCGTGTGTAGACAGAGCGGTCTGCAGCAGCTTCAATAAATCCGGCCACAACATCAGATGCTCCTTTTGAAATGATAGCCGCCCATTTTTGAAGAATCCCGTTAACATTTGGAATATTGAAAGACCCTAAAATAGTTCCTGTTAGTGCACTGAGCACGACGGCAACCGGAATGGAAAGGATGCTCCTGAAAAAATTGCCGGTCACGGCTCCTTTGGGCAGTCCCCTGAAAAAATTATGGCTGGAAAGATATATACCGTTGGCAAGACCCATGACGCTATAAAGCATCACAGGGCCGCTATTTATCGTAATGCCCAATGTTTTGTCCAAAAGAATTGTTTTAACAAGATAATCCAGAAGAGGGACTGAGAACCCTGTAAATAGAAGGGAATCCGCAAGCCTGTCCCAACTGACGTAGTCATTCCATTTTAAACGTGATGCCCTTCTAATACCACCTCCGCCGAGTACCGACTGTATAACATTTCTTATGCCCGTTATTCCGAACCACATCAAGGCACCAAAATAGGCCAGAAGCCACCACTCTTTGGTCAGCATGAAACAAAGCTGGGCCGGAATAAATCCTACAATGACCTTGAAAAAATTTTTAAGCGGGGTGTTAAGGTATTTAAAAGATTTTTTTGATTTTGATTTTTCATCGGATGTTGCAACAAGATTGTTTTTTTGTCCCATCAAAGCTGATCGTCCAAGGGTCACCAGATTACCTTTGGAACCGGGGTCAAGCAGGTAAAATTCCGGTATCCACGACCTTTTCATCGTGGAAAATAGCCTGTGTATACCAGGTATCCAGGCAATAGTATCGGAAAGAGCTTCAGGAGGGGATGTGGTGGTACACAGGTTGGTTTTGACATTAACAGGAAGGCGCAGTCTGCTGCCGTTTTCTTTTCTGATTTTTTTCCGAACCCTGAAGGGCAGGGTATCAAGAACCGCAAACCCCATGCCGTAATGCCCCGGCTTACCTGTAGAGTCGGACCCGATTCTTAACTTTATGGGACGGGCATCAAACATATGCTTGAATTCGTTAATGTCGTTGAGGATCATAGACAGGTTGTTCAGCCGGTCTTGCTTCTGATGGAGATCATGTTTTTGGACATCTGCAATAATTTTTGAAATAATGCGCTTTAACTTTAATATACTCCCCTGATTGACCGCTTCTTTCAGTTCATTGACGCGCAGCATGACGTCATTGTCCAGGGGATTGTATTTTTTTAGATTGATAATTTCAATTCTATTGATCCTGCCGTAGCTTTCATATAAAAGTTCAAGCACATCTTCAGGCCCAAGCCTGTCAAGATTGAGGGTAATTCGGAAATCGTCAAGAAGTTCTTCAACTTGGTCCAAAAGTGTGCAAAAGCTTACACAAAGCCTTGGGGGGGCAGAACCTCCTTTTTCTTTAACATAATCGTAAAGCCCGCTGAAAAAGTTTGCGCCATCAAGGTATTGTTCAAGAATGTCACTGACCATGAAATCATTGATTGTTTTGGACAGACGGTCAAGGTGCGTTTCGGCCTCCGGAGTGGTTTCTCTCTCTTTTAATCGGGAAATCTCTATTTGAATGGCCTTAATGACTTTTGAGTGGATGAATTCGCCAAGGTATTGAAAGCTTGGCTGACCAGGTCCGACAAAATCGAGAAATTCTTCAGCCACAACAGGCGTCATGGTGATATCAAGATCCCGGCACAATTCCATACGTCCTGACGCATTGAATTCGTCCAGCAAGCGATAGAGATATTTTTCCTGGAACTTTTCAAGGGCTTTCCCTTGTTCCATGAACTGAATCACTGATGGTCGGGCAAGAAAGCTCAAAAAGGATTCAAGGTTAGGCAGCCCCCGGGAGACCCAGATAAAAGAGATATATCTGTCCCGGTGAAGGGGCCAGAATTCAATACCGATTCTCAGATCAATTTCCATGATCCTGGCCGCTTCAATCAGCTCCAATGCGCATTTGGGTTCAATATAGTGATAGTATATCACACGCAGACTTCGAATGCCTTTGATCCAGGCATCCATGATCAGGTGTGTGGCACTTTTTCTGCCCGATGTGTTTGCATCATGGACATGGTCGTCAAAGGTGATCTGATTCCACTCTTCGGGCATTTCAAGCAGATGGTAGTGGTCAAGCAGATGTCGGATAGCCCTGGGTTTGCCAAATGCGGCAATTCTGAAATCGTGGGCCAGCTTAAGCTGATGTTCAGGTTCTCCCTTTGCTCGAACCAGGTCTTTCATAATCTGCAGCAATACCCTGGACGTATTTTTGGGCATGGGACCGCCAACGGTGTCCACAAGATCATCCTTAAGGCCTGCCAAGGCTTTAAGGCGTCGTGTGATATCACCGCTTTCAATGGATTCCATGAGGTTGACAATGGAATATGCAGCGCGAAGGCCTCTGGATTCTGCAAGTTCTTTTATCCCTAAAGGGTGAAAATAAGGATATAGCAGTTTGCCTGTGTACCCGAGCGTTTTGGGTTCGTTATACACCGAGGTTACAATCTCAATGAGTTTGTAATCCCGCCGGTCAAAAAAAATAGAATTAATGGCCTTCCACATCAAAAAATCCGCCTTAATGTAAATTTACCAGTGCCCTTGCCTCTGAAAGAAAATCCATACCGGCCATGGCAGCCTGGAGCCCAAATGTACGCCCGGACACAAATGGGCATAAAACTCAACACATTTTTGAAAAAATATTTGTTTTCAAGTTACAATCCCGGCATAAAAACTCCTTTGTTCGCTTCCATCGGCTTTTTAACGCGACATCAAATTCCATAAAACATACAGAATGATGACGTGTCAAGGAAGAACTATGGATTTAGACTTGCAAATCTGTGCGCAATAATATATTTTTCACATCATTAAATGCCTGGGTGGCGGAACTGGTAGACGCAAGGGACTTAAAATCCCTCGGTGCTTAGCACTGTACGAGTTCAATTCTCGTCCCAGGTACCAAATAAAACAAGGGGTTAGCCGAATTAAGGCGCTCCTTTTTTTATTGGTTGATTTACGACAGGGCCTTTTTGTACAACCCCTGTACAACTTTTTCAGATCCTTATACAATGCCCCGTTGACCCCCAGGGCTACATGTAGCCCCCACTTTTTTATCCCTGTGGGTTAAAAATTCTTTTACGGACCCCAATTTTTTCGTATAATTAAATTTCCCTAACTATTTAGGTAAAAAGAGGTGTTTATGGGTGGGCTTGGTTCAGGACGGCTTTTAAGATTCACCACGAAACCAACAGTTGAGCGACAAATCTATATTGATATCCGATGGATGAACAGGCAAAACGGTTTGACCCCCGGAACTGTTGGAACATTGACCTGGTCTTTGCAGGGAAACAAAAGAGGGGCGGTTGATTTTGAGGTGACTGAAAACTGTTTGATCCTCAAATATCGGCATAAAGAGCGTGATGGTGTCTGGAACGATGTTAAACAGGTCATTTTTTTTGACCAAACCCCTTGCAACTATGGCGGCTATAGAAAATGGTTCCGATGTTCAAAATGTGAACGGAGGGTTGAGATTTTGTATAGTTTGGATGGTGCAGACAAGTTTTTTCTTTGTCGAGACTGTCACGGCCTAACTTATGCCAGTTGCAATACTCATCCAACAAAGCGAGTTTTTGATAAGGCTGATAAGTTGAAACAGAAAATTAGTGTTGAACCGGGCATTATGGATTTTATTCCTGAGAAGCCCAAAGGAATGCACCGGACAACCTTTGATAATATTATCGATGAGATTCAACGGCTGGAATATCTTGGTGACCAGGCTATGGTTAAAAAATGGGAACAGGCTTGCAATATATTACAGTAATTCAATACTATTTTTTAAATATTGTCAAAATTTAAAAAAAATGCAATTTGCCAGAGCTATTGGAGATAATATATCCTCTCCTTTTTAATTCAGTTAGAGCGCCAGCATGACCTAATTCAGCGGCCTCCATCAGCTTTTGGAGAGCAAATCCCCCAATTTTTTCAGACAATGCTGATTTGTAAAGCCTTTCTGCTTTGCTAACTTTATCAGTCGCAATATCTTTTTCAGCCTTCTTTCTTATCAGTTGTTCTTGCCTATTTTGGCTCAACATGCCAGGAGACCTACCGAGGATGGCTTCAACTTCTTTAATTGCGTCCAAAACTGGAATTCTGAAAAATTCTCTGCTGTTGTTTATGCGGTAATTGTTTAATGCTATATGTAATAAACGCTCGTCATTTTCTGGTGTACTGCTACAAAAATATGCTTCAAATACAAAATTTTCTGGTACACCGGTTGACGAATTAAGTTCAGCTATTCTTTCCTCAACGCTTCGTGTGGTGAAACCTATTTTTAATAAGTCAGGCATTGACGGATTGGATAAAATGTAAATAAATCCTTTGATTGGAGAAATATCCACAAGTGTATTGCCACACTTTTCACATTTGATTGAAAATGCTAAATTTTCGTTTTTTATAAATTGAAACTTTTGCTGACACTTACAGCAATAAATAATGATATTTATCATTCAACCCATTATTTCCCAAGAGATAAAATGAAACTAAACTCAATAAAGCTTAAACATTCTCAGCCTAAAAATGCAATGGAAAATTAAATTTACTTTTAACGTGAAAGTTTGCGCCTGTCAATTTGAAACCGGGTAAAACTGTGGATAGAAGATATCTTGTGGATGGGGAATATGTTTGAATGGGAGCCGGGATGGTGGGCCATGCCTCGATTTGGTAGCTATAATGTAGGAGTCCCTAATATGTATCTGCGCATATAAGACTTTTTACACTAAACGCTCAATGGGCGATAAAACTTAAATTCGTTATGGCATATTGGGGCTATAATTAAAATCCACAGACCTTCATCAAACGACTTATGATTTTATAAAAGTAACAAATTGAAAAAACTTGAAAACTCAAGTATTCTATAAAAGAGCATTGAAATAAAAAATAGAAAGGAGAATGATTTTGAAAAAAATATTCATGATATTAACGGTATTTGTACTTGGGATGATATTTGTTGGTTCATCAACCGTAATAGCGGGCGGTGATAAGAACAGGGGGGATATCGGTGTAGGCGATACCTACGAAAACAATTGTCCAGACCAGCCATGTTTTGAAGATGCACCAAAACCAGGTCCAACAACGCTGACAATAGAGGACGAAATTTGGTTTTTGTATGATTATCTTAACTAAAATTTGTTTTGGCATGTTTGGGGCCGTTCCCCAGTCGAAATAATGAAAACTGGGAAACGGCGTACAAGATTCGTAGGCCTTCTGGTGAAGTTAAAACTAACCCCCTATTTTGCAATAATAAATTCATTCTTAAAAACAGCTCTGGCCCAATTCTCGCCCTCTTCACTAAAGGGCGTATACACTCCGGTTTCATTAATTCCTGTACCAAGGTGCGCTATGCCAGTTTCAAATAATTGTGTTGCAATTCCACGTTTTCGATAATTTTTATGAAGCCAAATTAAACCTAGGGACCAAATGGGAGTTTGTTGAATCGGATCTTTGTGAATTTTATTATCGTATTCACCCCATGTATAATTCCAAACGCAATCTCTTTTCTCAAATATAGACAGGCCAATAACTCTCCTGTCAGAAATATAAAGATAAAGATGGATATCCCTATAATCTGGGGGATCAATTTCGTGATACACCTCTCCATCATGATGCAATTCTCGATTTGCTATTTGGCCTATTTGCCTTGCCCGGATTCGCTCTTGATTAGGGGATAGATTGTCGACAGCAACTATTCGCTTATTTTTTTGTTTCCAGATAATATTTTCAGATTCGAATCTTGATGTTAATAGGCCATTTTCCAAATTATCACTGTTTAAATGATTCATAATTCCTCCAGGTAAAAGTCAGCCCTCTGGGATTTCTGACCGGTTTTCAAAATACTTTTTTTCGTCTTCTCAAGATAAATGTCCTTTACTGAAGTTCGTTTTCATAATTTCATGTCTGCCTCCTTTCTGCGGTTTACGGTCGGATGCCTTGTCCACAGTTTTATGGTGATGGGTTGTGACGGGTTGACGGCACTTTTTATAAACTCCCCCCTATAAGAGAAAATATAAATCCCCTATATAGAAAAGTTACGTAAAAAGGCGTCAACCCACCACAACCCGTCACGCCTATGCGCTATCGTTGATAATTTTAATTCCTTGGTAGTAGGCGCCATTTCGATCTTTCTCTTTATGGAAGCGTTCGCTCATCTTGCGGCCAAACCTTGTATTGCTCAATGGCTTCAGGCTGTTCTCGATCATCCACGTTTTATAGTGATCATATAGGGGCTTTGCCTTTTCAGCATGTTTCGGTCCGACAAGACAAGCGTCATCAATGAACTGTTGAAGTATGTCCTCATCGGACCTGTACTCATTGGTTGACCGTGTTATAATTTCAGGCGGATTCAGGCCATTTTTATGCCATTCAAGGCAGCCTTCCACCAGCCAGGTCAGAATACCCTCAGCCTCGGCTTGGAGTTTTGTCCAAAGGTGCGGGTCTTTTTTCCGTTCATTCGGCTCTGTGGGGGTGTCAACAAATCGCATTCCGAAGGGAATAAGGTGTATCCGCTGCCATAAGGCATAGTCCTCAGCCGATGCATGGGGTTTGTTGTTTGTGAGCAAGAAAAGGGTGAAGCTCTGAGGGAAGGATACCTCTTTGCGCCCATACGGTGGCCGGCCTACCAGATCACCGCCACCAGTTAAAAGCTTGACCTTGCCGGAATCCATACGACGACCCTCGTTGGTCTCACTGGCCCAGGCAATCCTTAATCCCCTGAGACGCATGATATCAGCGCTTGGCCCGGATGAACTTTTTAAACGCCCCTGGTCAAGTAGCAATTCAGATTGAACTGGCCCGGCCAGCTTTTCACCCAGGACAAATTTAATTGTCTCAAGCAGGGTGTCCTTGCCGTTTCGCCCGGCTCCCCAAAAAATGAAAAGCTTATGCTCCAGGTTAGCACCCACCAGGGCCTGACCAAGCATCCGCTGGATATAACAAAACAGTTCTGTGTCATTGCCACAAATATCCATAAGGGCACGTTCGAATGTCGGGTGTTTTGCATCGGGATTATAGGCTGTAGGGCAGGCGGCCTTTAAATACTGTTCCGGTTTGCCCGGTTTCAATTCGCCGGTTCTTAAATCAACGACGCCGTTTTTACATGGCAGGGCGTACGGGTCCCGGTCCCATTCATTGCCGGTTATGCCAAGGCTGTCAGGACCAAGGGCTGCAAATTCAACAACCTGTTTTCGATAATACAGGCCATTCAGGTTGTGGATAACTTTGTATAAGGCGGCCTGCTGCTTTTCAAGGGCCTTAATTTCTATTTCAATGGATTCTCTTTGAGCCTGATCCGCTGTCTTGATCTGCTGGCCTAAGATGACTACGGCCCCGCGAAGGTCTGATTCAGCCTTTTTGAAGAGACCATGGACAACATCCAAGTGTTGAAAAACTTCACCGGTGTTGTCCGATATCCAGTAATGCCCGGCGAACTTATCCCAACGCCCGGTAGCATGGTCGAAGCAAAATTTACCCTTGAGAACTTGCCGGGCAATACCAGCGCACCCCTTTTGCTCATCAAATGCCGCCTGGATAATGTCTTGCTTACTGAAACCGGTGGGCATTTTCTTTATCCATTCCTGTTCAACCGGATTGTCCAGGATATCTTTAAAGGGTATGTACGAAAAAGATTCCCGGTCATGGGTTGGGGGTTTATTTTGTGTCATCACTGACACTGACCATTTTTTGCAAGTATTCAACAACAGCCTGAACAGGGTATGCCGCCTTACGGTTTCCGATCATTATTCGGCCTGGAATACCTTGTCCAAGAGAATCAAGGTTTGCCATCGTGCGACTATGGAGAAGTCCGCCTGTTTTTTCTGTCAGGTCTTTTCGCAGAATGTAACCGGAAGGGTTGTTTTTGATGATTTGGGAAAAATCAGGGATGCTGTTAGTCTGGTTCATATAACCTCCTTGTGACTAATTGTTAATCATAAGAAGGTTGTCTTTTATTTGGGGGCTTAACGCTAACCTACAACGGACTATTCTCGGACTATTTTTTAGTCTTTTTTTTTAGCCTTCTGTAAAGGTCATGAAGATTTTGGTAATTGGTTGGAATACCGATAGATTTTAATCCAGCATTATCATATTTTCGAAATACCAACTTTAAAAGGATCGGCCCTTTTATTTCTTGTGATAATTTTTCTGTATTATCTGATATTTCAGAACAATCAAGATCTGCTTCTTCTAAATATTTTATTTTATCAATCGGTTCTTTAGATGCTGTCATTTTTTGATAGGCTTCACGACAGGCTACACAAATTTCTTCGGCAGTTGTATCTTTAATTTTCTTATCAAGAACGTTTTTTGTAGTATTATAAAACCTTTCAAGTTCTGGGCTTACATCCATAAGCAGTTCTTCAACTTCTTCTTTGGTGGGCTTAATAACATTTTCATTTTCTGTAACTGATAAATTTTCAACAGTTTGCAACATAGCTTGTAGCTTAGAGGGGATCTCAATTTCAGATGAAAACAGATCAATGTGATCAACTATGTAGCAGATCAAAGTTTCAGGTTTAATTCTGATATTTGAACAGAAATACTTTCTTTTTTCTTCCTGGATTTCATCAAAACTGAATTTTCTTTCCTTAGACCCGTAACTTTTTAGATTGCGTAGCTGAATTTTAGTGGCTCTTTCTTTAGTCCAAGTGGCTTTACGTTTTTCATAGGCTGCAACAGGATCATAAGCTAAAATCTTTTCAACTTCTTCAATTTTATTGAAGGTTTCAAGTCGTTGTGTTTCAACTTCTCGTCTCAGCATCTCAAATAAATAATCATTAATAATTACTGAGAGCGGAAAACTGTTTTGGTATTCTACTGGAAGGAAAAAATTAATTCCTTCTTGAAAAGTCCAGTAAGGCGGCAAACGAAAGCGTTTTGATAATTCTTTTCGGATTCTTTCATCTTCAAGTAGGGGGGAACTATTTTTCTGATTGTTTGACATTGATCTCTCCTGCAAGATATTGAGTGTTACCAGTTTTTGAAATTGGCAAGTTACAAAGTGGATGCCTTGATTCCTTATGTAATATTGATGATTTTATATACAGATTTGGAGTGTAAAGCATTTTAGATGACGGCAAAAGGTGGCATTTATAACCATATCCGCATTTTCTCAATTTTTATGTTGAACCTGTTTTTTTATTGAAAGGCAAAATTTTGCCTTCCTGGGGCTTTAATGCCTGCTCTAATCCAGCCAGCGCATTTCGTTTTGTATCCTCATCACCTTTTATATAACGGGTTGCCATTAATACAGTTCGCCATCCCATAACGTCCATTAAATCTCGAATGTTTAGCCGTTTGGCAAGTTCTGTGGCGACAGAATGCCGGATTGAATGAAAACTGACTTTATCAAGGGGATCTCGGCCTTCATTCAGTTTTAAGGCGTCAACTACGGTTCGGAATGCGGAGGGCGCTTCTTTATAAGGCGATCCCTTTGAGTTTAGGAAAACTTTATCCTGGGGCTTTCCTTCCGGTATCTCGTCAAAAATTTGCTTCAACGATTCAGAAATAGGCAGGGATCGGGGGTCTTTATTTTTAGTTTCGGGGAAGGTGACTACTCCGGCGATAAGGTCAACGTCCCGATGGCAGAGATTAAACGCCTCGGATGCCCGGCAACCTGTCAGGAATGCAAATCTGGTGATTCGCCATGCAGATCGGTCTATTTCTTCAAGTTTCGATAGGATGGCTTCTGCCTCATCTGGCCTTATAATTCGTCTGCGTCGGTTGCTACTTCCTGGGCCTGTAACGCCAACTCTTTTTCCTGTTGGTGGTGCTTCATCTATTAACCGCCTGTGGTAAGCATGTTTGAGGATGCGCCTAAGTGTGCCAGTTACATATTCCTGCATCCGTTTTGATTTTCCAGCTTTAGCCAGGGCATCTGTTAAAAGATCCCATTGTTCAAGTTTGATATCATTCAATGCTATATGTCCAAGCAAGGGGGAGAGCCAAATTCGGTGGTGAGATTCTTCTTTTTTATAACTGACTTCTTTTTTGGATTTTTTTGCGGTTTTATAATATTCTTCCCAGTATTGATCCAGAGTCTTATTCCTCTGTTCTGCTGCGATTCTTTCACGGTTCGTTTTTTCACGGTAAAGCTCTGCTTCTTGCTTGGCCTCCGCTATGGTTCTTGGGCCTTGTCCTGATTTCTGATTACGTTTAAGTTCACATAACTTTTCAAAGGATTCTGATGCCGAATGGCCTTCACTGGCCCACCCCATAGCCTCTGATTTGGTAACACCGTCAAGTTTGTAGGTTATAATGAAATATTGATCAAACTTGACACCGTGCTTTCTCTCGGCGTGCTTCCGGTAACGGACACCTTTAAAATCGGTTTTATGCCATGTGGTCGCCATGCCTGCCTCCCAATTCTGTACAACCCCTGTACAACTTTTTTTGCTGAAGGTGAGTTAAATTAAGTGAAGCTTAATGAAAAATAAATAGCATAAAAATGCTGTAATGTCAATGAAATAGGGTGTATTTAGGGATATTCTGTGAAGGTAGGTGAAAGGGTATTATGAGGGACTTAAAATCCCTCGGTGCTTAGCACTGTACGAGTTCAATTCTCGTCCCAGGTACCAATAATATCAAGGCTTTCAGCGTTTCAGTTGCGAGCCTTTTTATTTTGGATGCGGTCACTGTGCCTGAAATTGTGCCCAGCTGATTTTTCAGGTAATCATCGTGATTTTAAGGAAAGATAAAAATCGAAGAGGTATGGGACATCATTAGGAACAAAGGAAAGTTCGATATGTCTCGTTTTCTTCGCAACCTCAAGGCACTTCCCTCAGAACCAAAAGAATAATTCAGCGAACAAGGCAATGCATCGGGCCATGGTCAGCGCAGATGATTAGGTCGATTCGGTGCCTTTAATCAATTTCCCCTCTAAAACCTAACTAAAGCTCACCCCAGCGCCCTAACCAAAGGATCATCACTTCTCAAAACAGTGCAAGATTCAGTTTCCTGATCAAAAACAATAACGGCCTTGCCGGATCTAATCTGGGCCATCACCTGGGCAATCTTTGTTTCCAGGGGAATCTCTACTTCACCATAGTCCGTGCCGTCTCGGGTGACAAATCCTTCAATAACACCCTGGAGAGCTTCCGGGCTCAATTGATCATAAGGGATTTTAACAGCTTTCACTTTTCAGGTTTCCAGTCATTCAGCGTTATATTTGCTCACACAGGTCGCATAAATGGCATCAGGCACTCCGTCCTTGTTCACTGTGGATAATATAACAGGGCCTTTGTGGCTCTCCCAGGCTTTACTGGTTTCTTGAGGTAATGCAGGCATATTTTATCTCCTTTGATTTAAGTTTTTTGCCTGATCCGGTAACCTGTTCACATGAACAGAACCCAAGTTAGCATATATCGTGCCTGCCGTCCCCAGGTTACTCTTTTTGTAGAGCCTGGAATCAAAAACACCCTGACAAAAATTTAAAAATCGGCATCGGAAAAATATATTAAATTAAGGCAGTGAATTTGGGGATTGACAAGCAGACACAATTCCATTAAAAAAAGGGCTCTACGCCGGAGTGGTGGAATTGGTAGACGCAGAGGACTCAAAATCCTCCGGCCTTCGGGCCTTGTCGGTTCAAGTCCGACCTCCGGTACCAGCTTCCAGGAAGGGTTTTGGCTATTTTAGATAAAAAGTCAAAACCCTTCTTTTTTTGCTTTAGGTAACACTTTCCTTTTTAAATAATGCATCTCTCCGGCGGTTTCGTTCATTCAGGCTTTCATAGTGTCGAGGCATAATATCTTCTGTTTTTTGATGATAGAGTATGTTCATGGTAGCCATGAACATACTCTATCATCTGGGACTTTGATACTAAAAATTAAAATGATCTCCTTATTTTGTGCTCATTCCTTAATACCTGTGGATATAAAATCTTCCTTTTTTGGATTCTTTATATGAAGTACCTTTGCAATCTCGGACCTGTACTGATATAATTTGGACCCATGAATATCGAACTTTCTGACAATTTTTATTTTTCAAAGGGTTCTGCCCTGGTACCGGTTATTGTCCTGCTGTTGGTTATAATACTGTTGACAATGCCCTCGTGTCAGGTTGGACAAGCCTCCTATCCTGATCCAGACCTTGTCGGTTTCCAGAGCCGCATTATAGATTACGGTTCACGGATCAATCCGATATTTAAAAAAAAGGTACGCACCAGGACCCGGCTGATCATCGTGCATACTTCCGAGTTGGAACTGGAAAGTACTTTAAGAGTGGTTTCCAGAGGCAAGCGGTTTGAAAACGGCCGGACCACACCCGGCGGGCATGCCAATTATGTTATTGCCAGGAACGGGACGGTTTACCGGATTCTGGATAAAAAATACCGGGCTGACCATGCCGGCCTGTCCATGTGGGACGGGAGGTCTGATGTCAGCGATATCTCCGTGGGCATCGAATTTGTCGGCTACCACGATGCGCCCTTGACCACCAGTCAATACACGTCTGCGGAGATGCTGCTGTTGATGCTTAAACGGGCCTATGGACTTCAGGATAAAGACATTCTGACCCACAGTCAGATTGCATACGGCAAACCCAATCCATGGTTTTCCAACAATCACAGAGGGCGTAAACGATGTGCGAAAAATTTTGACAGAACCCGGGCAGGACTCGGGCCAACCTGGCCTTTTGATCCTGATGTCAGGGCTGGTCGCCTTACACCGGATCCCATGCTGGCCCAGGTGTTTTATCCGGCTTCCAATGCTGTTGCTTATACAGGCAATACGGCGTTTCAAGTCTTGAAATCCGATGTTATTTCTAAACGAAATCCTGCCAGGGCCATTGCCGGTGACGATTATAATGCCTCCAGCACGGTCTATGTGCTGCCTGGCGGAAACACCCTGGCGGGTGACAGGGTCGCCTCAAGTTTGGGCTGGGACCGTTTGCCCGTGGGCACAAAGGTATTGCTCAACCAGCAGACGGCACAAGTTCGGCAAGAGGCTAAAGACATCATAAAAATCATTTCCGGACGGATGACCGCCAGGTGCCATGCTGGAGAGGCTTACCATGCTGCCTCCACCATTTATTTTCTTCCCTCGGATCGGATTTTGAGGGGATGTGCAATTTCGGACTGGGATGACCTGCCGTCAGGTACCCGTCTGGTGGTGGGGTATAAAGGCCCTTTTATCATAACAAAAGATAAAACGGCTTATGGGATAGCCGGTGCAAAGTTTAAAGATCCCGGAACCGTTTACCATATTCCGGGCCGGGGTCCAGTCCAGGGCAACAGGATTCCGGATTTCAAGGATTTGCCTAAAGGAACAGGTGTTTACCTCCCAACCGCGGGTTAATGGCAGGAAACCGGCAATAGCTTTTTTTTCCGATTCCTTATCCTCCCTTACACATAATTGATATGGGAAAACTTAAATCCCGCTACGGCAGGTATTTATGTCAAAGCGAAAACGGAAATATTTCAACTGCCTGGAATCCCCGCCTATGTTATGATATAATATATACGGCTGTGCTCGGTATGTTTTAATGAAAGATTAGCGGCTACGGGTTGGATTTTTAACGGATTTGATGTGGGCTGACCGATTATGACCGTGTCGGCCGTTGTTCATAAGTACTTATTCCAGGAAAGTATTATTTAGCGTGGAAAATAAGAATTATAGATTAGATAACAATCTTTTGTGTTTGAGAACCGAATGCGGAGAGTATCAATTTAAGATTGGTGGGGAGATTGGTCAGGGTGATGCCGAACGTATTGCAACGGTTATGATCGCTGAAATGGAGAAAGCGGACAAGACCTTTGACGGACAGAATAAACCCAATGCATATGTCAAACTGCTGCTGGCCAATCTGAACCTGGCAGACCGGTATGTCAGGCTTCGAAACAGATATGATGAACTGCTTAAAGCCCATGAGCCTCTCAAAATACCTCCCGGTGATCCTGTTGTCGATCTGCCTGCTTCTTTAGAGTCAATACCCTTAAAAACGGATGAAGAAAAGCCGACTGCCTGTCAAGATGATGATATTTCGGGTTTGACCCTTGAGTTCGAAGCCTGCGCCTCCCCTTTACCCATTCCTGAAATAAGGGATACCCCGCGGCCGGAGCCTGACCTGAAGGAACCCGAAAAAAATACCGTGCAGACACCAGCCTCCCCCGGGTTTTTGGTGACACAGGTCCTTGATACCCTGAAAAAAGCCAGAGAGGGCCAGTCAAAACCCGTGGAGACACCGGAAAACGAGGTAAAAATTACGAATCCTGTCCGGCCGGATTCAGCCAAGCCCGCAGACAAGCCTTTCTCCCGGGAAAATCTCCAGAACAGTGGTGATGGCGCGTACCGACTGCCTTCCCTGGATTTTCTTGAAAAGGGGGGCGAGGAGACCGTGGTGGACCATGAGGCCATCAGACGGGATGCTGAATTGCTGGAGCAAAAATTGGGATACTTCGGCATCAAGGGAGAAATCATGGAAGTACTGCCGGGTCCTGTAATCACCACCTTTGAGTACAAGCCCGCCCCGGGTATCAAGATCAGCAAGATCGTGAGCCTGGCCGATGATCTGGCCCTGGCCTTAAGCGCCTTGAGTATCCGTATTGTGGCCCCTATTCCGGGCAAGGATGTCATTGGTATTGAGATTCCTAATCCCGCCATGTGTGTTGTGCCTTTCAGGGATGTTGTGGGCGCTTCAGCTTTTTCTGAAACCAAATCCCCTGCGCCCATCTGCCTGGGTAAGGATATCATCGGAAAACCCGTGGTGGTAGGACTTGAAAGAATGCCTCATCTGCTTATTGCCGGTGCCACAGGAACAGGTAAAAGCGTGGCGCTCAACGCGATGATCTGCAGCATTCTGTATAAATCAAGCCCTGACCAGGTTAAATTCATTATGATTGATCCCAAGCGTATTGAACTCTCATTGTTCAACGACATTCCTCATCTGATTACCCCTGTGATCACAGACATGAAAAAGGCCAATATTGCCCTTCAGTGGGTAGTCAGGGAAATGGAGCAGCGGTATGAGAAACTGGCCCTGCTGCATGTGCGAAACATAGAGCAGTACAATAAAAAAATCCGGACCACTGATTTGTCACAGATGGATTTGTCGGATATGGACGAGGAATTTACCCCCTTTCCCTATATTGTCGTAATCATTGACGAACTGGCCGATCTGATGATGACCGCCAGCAAGGATATTGAATTTTCTTTGACCCGCATTGCGCAGATGGCAAGGGCTGCAGGCATCCACCTGATTCTGGCCACCCAGCGGCCTTCCGTCGATGTTCTCACCGGTATTATCAAGGCCAACTTCCCCACCCGGATTTCCTTTCAGGTCTCATCCAAGACCGACTCCAGGACCATCATTGATGCCAATGGGGCGGAAACGCTTCTGGGCAGGGGAGACATGCTTTTTGTCCCCCCGGGCACGGCCCGGCTCAAGCGGGTCCACGGCACATATTTGTCCGAACGGGAATTAAGCGCCATCACATCCTTTGTCAAGGCCCAGGGAACACCCCAATATATTATGGATGTTACCACGGAAAAAGAAGAGCCCCAGCATACAATGGCGTTTGACGATGATGAGTATGATGAAAAGTATCAGCAGGCCCTCGACCTTGTCATGTCCACCCGTCAGGCCTCCATATCCGGGGTGCAGCGGGCGTTACGGATCGGTTACAACCGGGCAGCGCGGATTATTGATCTTATGGAAAAACAGGGGGTTGTCGCCCCTTCCGACGGTGTCAGGCCCCGCCAAGTAATCGGGTTTATTGAATGAATAAGATTAAATTAAAGTGGAAGCGGGCGTTGCCCAATTTTGTTATTACCGGATTCTTTTTTTTAATGCTGCTGTTTTTATCTTTTTTATGCGGGTCATCGGTAAAGGCCTCGGATAAAGAAGCGTCAGAAAATCAACTGCCCTTCTCCCCGGGAGAGCAGCTTGTATATCAGATCCGCTGGGACACGATTGACGCAGGCGTTGCCTCTTTTAATGTTCAGCCCGTGATAAAGGTCGGCGAACGACCTTGCCGGCACTTTTCATTGAAGGTGGAAACCTCTCCACTGGTGGATGTCTTATATCAAATTCGAGATCAACTTGATTCATATACGGACCTTGATCTCAACGGTTCAGTTTGTTACAGCAAAAAAGAGACAGGGAGCGAACAACGCGATATCCTCGTGCAGTTTGATTGGGAACAAGGTGTCGCCAGATATTCAAATTTTAATGCCCCAAGAGAGCCGATAACGATTCCTCCCGGCACATTTGACCCGCTTGCGGCATTTTATAAAATACGCGGCATGGATTTAGGCAACAAAAAGGAGATCAACTTTCCCATCACTGACGGGAAAAAATGTTTTATGGGCAGAGCAACGGTTGTGGGACAAGAGACCATAACATGTTTTAACACCACCTATGATACCTATGTGATTGAGCCTGAGGTTATCCATTTTGGCGGGGTGTTTGAAAAAAGCGACAAGCCTATGTTGTGTTTCTGGATTACCAGGGATGAAAGGCGTCTCCCGGTTCGCATCCAGTCTAAAGTGATTGTCGGTTCAATCATTGGTGAGCTTGTTTCTATACGCTAACAGCTCATGGCGGCATTATGAGATACCATATGTTTAGAATCGGGATTTTTTTCAAGAGCAAATAATTAATGGGCAAAGTCAAGGCGTGACATCAACGGATAAAGACTTTCAGACCGCCCGGTTCTGGGCGGTTGTCGGGTTTGTCGGGAACTTTGGATTAACGGTCATAAAGGGCTGGGCAGGCATTGTGTCAAACTCCGGGGCCATGGTTGCGGATGCCGTGCATTCCGCCTCGGACATTTTTGCATCCATGTTTATTTATATCAGCCTGAAAATCGCCCAGAAACCCGCGGATAAAGAACATCCTTACGGCCACGGCAGGGCCGAGGTGATTTCCACCCTGGTGGTGGTGGGCATGCTGGTCGCCGCCGGTGTCGAAATTATCAGAACCGCCATCGCAACAATCCGTCAGGGATCTCTCCATGCCCCGGGAGATTTGGCCGTATACGCGGCGATCTTGTCAATTGTCGTCAACGAGTTGATGTACCAGTTCATGTACAGGGCCGGGGTGAAGACCAACAGTCCGTCAACCATTGCCAATGCCATGGATAACAGGTCAGACGCCTTTTCTTCCATTGCCGCGCTGATCGGTATTGTTGGTGCCAAATTAAAATATCCTGTTCTTGATCCTGTAGCCGGTATTGTGGTGGCCCTGTTCATATTCAAGATGAGTTATGGGATTGCCATGGACGCAGTGGGCCAGATCATGGATGAATCTGTGGGCGAGAATAAAATCCAGGAAGTGAAGACGCTTGCGCTCAGCGTCAACAGGGTTAAAAACGTGCATGGAATACGGGTACGCCGAAGCGGCGCTGCCTTTCTTGTGGATATCGACATTGTGGTGGATCCGAAGATTACTGTGGAAATGGCCCATGACATAGGCGAAGCTGTCCGGGAAATGATCCGGGTGCACATGGATAGAATCAGTCAGGTCCGGGTGCATATTGACCCTTCGGATTTGCACTGACAGCAATGTACATTGCTGAGTTCCTTTTTCAGCACATTATGAATTACGCCCGCAAGTTCAGAGAAAATAAAAGGCTTCATTAAAAGGGCTTTTACCCCAATTTCCAGTGCTTTTTCTTCGGTCATTGCTGAGCTGAACCCTGTACAGATGATAAGTACATGGACAAATATAAATCCAGGTTAAGAAAACGAAATTGTAAATTCCTTTTTTTCCTGTATTTCAGTAATGGCACTTTTAAGTTGTCTTGGATTTTTCTTCACAATATCAATAATTTCATCATGCCTCTCACTATGGATCAGCGGCGTTCTTCCAGAACGTGGTTTATCAATTAAAGAGTCAAATTGATATTTTTCCCATCCATCAATCCACTTCGAAACTGTTTCCTGAGTGGTAAAACATATTTGTGAAATCTGACTGATACTATACCCAGAGTTGCTCAATCGGATTGCTTGAGCCCTGAGTTTAGTACGGTTTGACTCTTCATCCGAAAATTCAATAAGTGACAGCCATTTTAATGCCAACGGCTCAATTGGAGAAATAAATTTTCTACCCGTACGTCTCATCTGATATCCTTGCTATGCAAATTTAAAAAACAATGATTTGTTGCAAAGCAAGATTATACAGGAATTATATTTGTCCACCTACTTAGTACTGCGTTCAACCTTTGTGATGAACAGAATAAGCCTTTTGTGATTGAAAATCAATCCGGCTTAGGGGATCATCTGTTTGCCTTGTTCAACAGCCTTGTATTTCAGATACAACAGCTTGGGTCTTCCTTGCCACTGCTTTGGAGCCAAGCCCAGGGTGTTTACTCATGTGGGATTTTTTTTCTATGGCTCATGTTGCGTTTCGCTGTCTGACAGCAGGTGCAGCGGAATTTCGACGGGGACGGGTTCGTTATTCAGTATCTTTCTGACCAGAGTGATGTCGAGGATGGCTATCTGGGTGATCATTTCTTCGGACAGTCCATTTTTTTTGGCATTGCGGACCAGGGATACCATCGTTTTGTAGCTGCCCTACTGGCGACCTTCCTGTCTGAGTTTTTCTGCGGTTGTCATGGCAATGCCCCCTCCTTTCTCTGAAATACCGGTAACTGCTTGAACAAGTTTGTCTGTTTCGATTTCAGTTGACTGTAAAATAGACATTTTCGGAAATAAGGGGTCAGTTCCATACTGGTTGTCTGGCTTTTGGGGTACGATCAGGAGCCCTGAATGTTTCTCTTAAATTATGCAGACCGCAGGCGATTTCCATAACAAGATCACTGAAACCGTTTTTAGTGTTCCGGAACACATCTTTAACGATGCGCATACGTTTTATACCTGAAATGACGTGTT
>Ga0209575_10000528_pt1 | contig 22943 bp, 22 predicted proteins | sample Medcelwee11metaG_FD_187172 | JGI IMG/M metagenome (GOLD analysis project Ga0209575, IMG submission 187172) | Freshwater pond sediment microbial communities from the University of Edinburgh, under environmental carbon perturbations - Medium... | ecosystem: Environmental > Aquatic > Freshwater >...
TTAGTGCAACCAGTGAGCTGATCACCTTTCACAATCCACTTAACTGGAACGTCTTTTTTAATTTTAAGCACGGCAGGTTGAAAACCCGAACTTGTGACATGCATTTCTATAATTTGCACATTCTTATCATCAATTTTTTTGTCAGATGAAGAAGTTGTTTGTTTTGTGTCGCTAGTGCTAATAACATTTGTCATTACTCCTTTCAGAGCCAATCCCGATTGCAAAGTAAAAAAGGCGAACAGCACCACTAGCATTCCAGCTACTTTTTGAAACACTATCATTTTTCGACTACTCGACCAAGAAGCGCTGATGCCCAAAATCAAAAGTGATGGCACAGTGCCAAACGCAAAAAGAAGCAGGCTCAATCCTCCTGTCCAAAAACTTCCAGAAGTCAAAGCAAAAATTTGCATACTTTGCGTGAATCCGCAGGGAAGAAAAAAACTTAGCCCGCCCAAAATCAATGGCGCTGCTTTATGTTCAGAACTTTTTAAACGACTCCAATGCTTAGTAAGACCTTTGGGTAGTCGCAAACCTAGATTAGAAATAGGTGGCAAGATTCCTAAAATATTCAACCCGAGCCATCCCATAACAACAGCAATTATTATAGTAAAGATAGAAATAAAATTTCCACTTATATTTATCTGTCCGCCCAAAAGTCCAAGGAGTCCACCCAGAACAAAAAAAGTCGCCAGTCTTCCAAAGTGGAATATTAGATTTGGCTTGACTGCTAGAGAAAAAAAATCTTTTCCTTCGCTTTTATATTTTTCTCCAAAAGCAATTATCACTCCTCCGACAATAATGAGGCATGAAGAAAGCGAAGCCACTATTCCTACCAGAAAAGAAATTCCCAATGAGGCTTCCATACCTTTGATATTTATATTATCAACTATTCCGGAATCTTGAAAAAATCTGAATAGAACTAAAATTATTACCACAACCATAATACCTTTCAACCACTGCATAAAAGTTGCTCTTTCTTCTTTATTATTATTTTGCCCTGGTTTTTCTTCAAAAGCTTCATAGCCAATTTTTTTCACCATTTCCTTGATAGCCAAAGTATTGGGCTCTCTGTCTCCATAGCGAATTTCTATCTCGCCTTTTTTTCTGTCAGCCTTCACTTCTTTTACAAAAGGAATGTGAGCCAGTTCATCTTCGAGAATTTTTTCACAAGCCACACAATGCATTCCTTTGATATATAGTTTCTTTTTCATCTTTTTATTTTGAAAGTTTATTTATTATTAGGATTTCCTCAATCATTTCTTTTTTTCTTTTTTCGTTAGTCCCCCGCATAGCATTTTGAAAACAAGAATTTAGATGTCCTTCCAAAATTTTGGAGTTAGCTGATTTCAAAAGTCCGATCACTGCTAAATTCTGTTGCAAAATATCAATGCAATATTCCTTGTTTTCTGCCATTTTAATCACATTACCCAAATGGCTATACGCCTTTTTTAGCGCCGTTATTGTTTCTTTACTATTTTCCATATTCGTAGTTTAAAAATTAAAAATTACAAAATTAAAAATTCATACAGTACCTCCCCCCTAGGTACATCATATACTACTCTCAAAAGTTGTCAAATATTTCAAAACAAAAAAACTCTCTTAAGAAAAGAAAGTTTGAAAAACAAAGGGATTTATACATCTAAACATATTAGCCAGCTGCTTTCTTAAGAATATCTATCCCCTTTTCCAATTCTTCATCTGACACGGCAAAAGAGATTCTAAAGTAGCCTTTTTTCTGAGAGAAGACCTCTCCCGGCACAACTAGCAAATTATTTTTCAAAAGTTTTTCGATGAAATTTTTCTGATTTTTTGGAATTTTGATAAATGCATAAAAAGCGCCTTCCGGCATATTTAATTCATATAGATCTTTTAGATTTTCATACACAAAATTTCTTTTCTTTTTATAATTTATTATTTCATCTTTTGGAATCGAATCAATATTCCCAAGCATCGCATTTTGCGCAAATGAAGGCGCACAGACAAAAGTATATTGTTGCAACTTATTCATGGCTTCGATAATTTCACTTGGTCCATAAGCATAGCCAATTCGCCAGCCAGTAATGGAATGGCTTTTAGAAAAACCACTAAGCAGAATTGTTTTTTCATAAATTGATGCGGGCGAGAAAAAATTCTGATCATAGTCGTATGCGTCATAAATTTCATCAGAAATAATTAATAGATCATTTTTCTTGGCAATCTTAACCACTTTTTCTATTTCTTTTTTAGCATAAACTGCCCCTGTCGGATTGTTGGGAGAATTTATAATTATCACTTTGGTTTTTGGACTAATTATTTTTTCCAATTTTTCTGGATTAATGTGAAAATCCGGATAAGTATCCAAATATTTTATCTTCACTCCCAAAAAATTCAATATTTGTTGATACATCACAAAATATGGATCAAGCAAAATAACTTCGTCTCCTGCGTCAAAAATTGAAGAAAAAAGCAAAAAAATAGCACCAGAAGTTCCCGCGGTGATAATGATATTTTCTGGATTAGCTTTGATCTTTCGTGTTTTTTTGAGATTTTTGGAAATTTCCTCGCGAAGTTTCAAGATTCCTTGGGTGGGAGTATAAGCATTGCAATTATCCAAAATAGCTTTTTGCGCTGAAATTTTGAGTTTTTTCGGTGTCTCAAAATGCGGTTGCCCAATGGAAAAATTCACGAATTTCCCCTTATTCTTGGTGGCTAAATCAAAAACTTTCCGGATACCCGAACTTTCAATTTTTTGAATTCTTTTTGAGAGTATCATTTTTTATTTATTCGCCATTATAAAAGTTGTAAAATTAAACTTCAGATCTTGAATTCCCTCTTCTAGAAGTTCGAGATTATATAGCTCGGCGCAAATTCTTGGAGCGATAACCGCGGAATTTTCCGGCAAAGTTCCTTCGCTCAAATCTTTGGCTGCGCTAGCCGTGTCGCAATATTCGGAAAGTTCTGCTTCCGGCCATTTTCGCTTGAGATACATTCGGCATTGTCGGAGGGCTTGTTGATGAGAAGTTATCTTTTTTATGTTTTCTATATTCGTACCTTTTTTGGCCATCAAATTCATTCTGATATCAATTTCAAACATTTTTTCGATATTGAAAATATGTTTTGACATTGCTTGGACGGCTTCAATCACAATTCCACCATTAGAATTTTCAATTGGAAAAACTCCCTTGTCAATTTTTCCTTCGTCTAATGCCGAGAGAACATTTTCCACACTAGTTAAATAGGAAAGTTCATATTCAGTTATACCATTTTTTCCGCAATAATAATTAGCCGCTTCCTCCGAGAAACTTCCTCGATTACCCGAAACGCCGATTTTAATTTTTTGAGACATAAGTTTTTCAATTAATCCAATTAGCTTTGTCATGCTGAATTTATTCCAGCATCTCTCTTTTTTAGATCCTGAAACAAGTTCAGGATGACACTTTTTACAATATTTAAAGTTTATCAATTTTAATAGTTTGGGGCAATGCAGACGAGAATGATTCTCTCGTCCGCATTGCTTTGGAACTTTTTACGGCGCGTCCCATGCACCAGGGTTAGCCATTTTTTCTCTAACAACAGATGTTCGATTCACATTTTTTTTCGCCCAAATTTTTGGAGCAACACAATTATGTTCAATGTTAAAACCATCTGCTTTTATCCTTTCAGCATTAAGATCTAAAAATGTAGGAATAGACATCTGGCTTAAGGAAGTTGAAACAATAACAATGTTTTTTTGGGTTTTTTTAATACCATCGATTTCATCTGCGCTAATCACATCAACGAGTTGCAGATTAAATCCCACTTGCCGATAAAATGCAAAATTAATTTCACTTTCTGTTATTCCTTGAAACATTTGGCGACTCCTTCTTTGGGTTAGTTTTCTTGGGTTAGTGTTGATGGTCAAAATAAAAATTCAAGATTGCTTCGCTATGCTCACAATGACAACATGAAACCCTTATTTCAACCATCAAAACTCCAACAAACAGTTTTAAAGAACAAAAAAACCGGTCTCGCGTGAGATCGGCTTTGGTCTGTCTAAAATGAATTTTCTTTTATGCTTTCATTTTATGCAAAACAAAACCGATCTGGCTAAACCAGAAATAAAAGTAAGAAAAGCTATAAAATTTTTGACTAGATTGTTTTAACATATTATCATCTTAGCACCTTCTATTTTTTTGTCAACTATATATAATGACTGACTTGATTTTTGAAATTTGAGGGGGGGTATAGTTAGGATTAACCTATACCCCACCTTTGGCAGATTAAGGCTTTTAGCCTTTTTCATACCTCCGCATTTTTCCCGCCACACAGTTCCTCTTTTTTTCTTCAGGTGTTTTTCCAATAGCAGGACATTTGTCCAAATTTATTTTCTGGATACACCGGGAACATCCCTTTAGACGGTTACATAATCTTTCTTCCATGGAAGTTTCCTCCTTTTTTTATGTTTTTTGTTTATATTAATAATAAAAATAAAACCTTAAAAGTAAGGCCTGCCTCCCAGCCGACCGGTCATATTAGCCACATTGATGGTATTTTCAGGAGGAAAATTAGTTGTGAGATCACTAAAATTTTCATCCCTTATTATTTCAATAAAACCTATCCTTTCTAAAGCGTAAAGTACAACCTTACTGATACCAACACCCTGAAGTTCATCATCTAGGAAGAAAAACATTTCTTCCTTCCCCAGCTGAACCAGTATCAGCTTATATTTTCCAGGGAAAACTATAGTTGCCTCATACTGTGGTGCTTTTTCATCTAGCAGTGTTTTGAGTGGTTTTTTAACAATTATATTCATGATTCCCTCCTTATTGTGGTTAATATTATAATTTAATCTAACAGCCAAACCAATAATTTCGAGTTCCCGCAAAATTATTGATTTGACTGCTAGTTTTGTTTTAAAGAACTAAAAAACCGGTCCTTTTTACGAGATCGGTCTTGATTTATTTGAAATGATTTTTTTTCTTTATGCTTTTTTCATTTCACGCAAACCAAGGCCGGTCTCAAGGACCAGCAAAATAATCACAGACAATATAAATGATATTTTAGTTTGCATGTTTTTCATGGATTTAATTTAGCATACCTATTTTTTTTGTCAAATCCGAGGCTGTGGATAAGTCTAATAATCCCTCAGTTTTTTGATGGTTTTATGTTCGCGAATTTTCTCCAAAGCTTTGGCTTCAATTTGCCGGATTCGTTCGCGGGTCACGCCAAACTCTTGTCCCACTTCTTCCAGGGTGTGTGTCACGCCATCTTCCAGACCAAAACGAATCTTGAGAATTTTTTGCTCTCTTGGTGTGAGATCTCTTAGAATTTCTACCACATGTTCCTTGAGCATTTTTCGACTAGCAATTTGATTAGGCATCACTGTTTCAGTATCTTCAATGAAATCTCCAAGTACACTGTCGTCGTCAGAGTCCCCGACAGAAGTTTCCAAGGAAACTGTTTCTTGAGAAATTTTTTGGATATGACGAATTTTGTCCACTTCGATTCCCATTTCCACCGCAATTTCTTCCGGCAATGGTTCACGTCCAAGATCTTGGACTAATCTCCTTGTAATTTGAGTATATTTATTAATCGTTTCCACCATATGCACTGGGATACGAATTGTTCTGGATTGATCAGCTAGAGCACGCGTCACGGCTTGGCGAATCCACCAAGTAGCATAAGTGGAAAATTTATAGCCTTTTCGATAGTCAAATTTTTCCACTGCGCGAAAAAGTCCGATGTTGCCTTCTTGAATCAAATCTAAAAGCGAAAGATTGTGTGATCGGCCAACATATTTTTTGGCGATACTTACCACAAGCCGAAGATTAGCTTCGGTAAGTCTTTGTTTGGCCATCGCATCCCCTTTTTCAATTCTTTTAGCTAAGCTTATTTCTTCTTCCGTATTCAAAAGATCCACTCGGCCGATTTCTCGCAGATACATTTGCACTAAATCCGAAGAAGCTTCTTCTGGGCCAACATCCATTGTTTCTTTTCTGGATTTCTTTTTTGTGCTTTTTTGTTTGTCAAAATCTTCCGAGACTTTGTCCGTTTCCATGCGAATCATTTCATCGGAATTTACTACTCGGATATTTTTGCTTTCTAATTTTTCATATAACTCTTCCAATTTTTCAATATCTCTTTCTGCATCTGGAATGACATGCAGAATTTCATCTTCTGTGATGAAACCTCTTTGTTTTCCACGATAAACCAATTCATCAATATCCCCGCGTCTTTGAGAATTTTTTTCTTCCATTCTTTTGGAAATCTTTTTGACTATTTTTTTCTTGGCTGGTTTCTTTTTCTCAATCTTCTTCTTTGGCGCTATTTTAGTCTTATTTTTAGCCTTTTTAGGGGCAATTTTCTTCTTTCTAGAAACAATTTTTTTATTGCTCTTCTTTTGAACAGCCTTGATTTTTTTCGACGTTTTTTTATTTTTCAAGATTTTTTTCTTATTTTTTTTAACTTTAGCCATAAATATTTAAAGATAATATTAAAATTATAACTCCATTAGCTTTGCTAATTCTTTGGAAATTTTGTCTGACTGCTCTCGCAAAAATTTCTTGGCTTCTTCATCTTTTCTTTCTTCGGCTAATTTCAGATCATTGCCAATGCGGTTAAGCTCTTCTTTTTTTTCTTCTCTTTCCATTTCCCTCTCACAAGCTTGAAATTCTTTCCAAGGATCTTCGATTATTATCTCTTCTAAATTATTATTCAAATCTAATTGATATTTTTTGCGAGAAAACAAATTTTGCATTTTTTCACTTAGCTCTCGACTAGTTGATATTTCATTTGAGAGTGCAATGAAATCAAAATTAACTTTCTCTCCTTTTTCCAGCATTAGTTGCAAAAGATTATCCGACAAGAAAATTTTTCTTGTTTTTGCCTCTTCATACGCTTTTTTCCAAACAAAACTTGAAACTAGCATTAGGCCAATCATTTCCCAGATAAGCATTTCTTTTTTTGTGGTTGGTCCGATTTTTCTCGTGTCTTCTTTCGGGCCACTATCTTTAGTATTCTTATCTTTAAGACTAGTCTTTTTGAGCTCATCCGTCAATGCTGATTCTGAAACACCCAAGTCCTGCGCCAGTTTTTTTATCCAATAATTTTTTTCAACTTCGTTTTCTAAATCCAAAATAATATCCAGTAGCTCTGCCGTTATTCTTTTTTTATCCTCTACCTTATTTTTATCAAACTTTCCAAATGTCTTTTGGAAAAAATATTCCACTGCCGGCAAAGATTGCGCCACGCTTTTTGCAAGCTCTGCTGGGTTTTCCTTAGCCATATCGGCTGCGTCTTTCCCCCGTTCCAAACTCACAATGCGCACCGCCATACCACTCGCTAAACATAATTTCACACTTTTTTTGGTGGCATTTTCGCCAGCACTATCCATATCAAAAAACATTTGAATGTTTTTGGTGTATCTTTTTATGATGGCAATTTGCTCTCCGGTAAGCGCTGTGCCACTTACTGCCACAGTATTTTTTATGTTCGCCTGATGTGAAGCAATTACATCCATTTGCCCTTCCACCAAAAGAACAAAATCCTGTTTTTTTATCTCTGATTTAGCTCGATCTAGGCCATAAAGAATTCGGCTTTTGTGATACATTTCGGTTTCTGGAGAATTGACATACTTAGCTTGCGATTCATCGCTCCCAGGAGTTACGCGCGCCGTATAACCCAATACTTTTCCAGAATAATCGCTGATTGGAAAAATAATTCGATCCCGAAAACGATCGTAACAATTATCAAGGGACAACGACCAATGACCAATGTTGCTATTTTTATTTTCATTAGTATTTATTGTTCTTTGTTCATTGTTCTTTGTTTTCTGCACTAGCAATCCAGTTTTAATTATTTCTTCTATCTTATATCCTCTCTTAACTAAAAAATCTAAAACATTTCGCCAACCACTCGGCGCATAGCCTAAACGAAATTCCTTAATTGCTTCATCTTTGAGTCCTCTCTCATAAAGATAATTGAGAATTTTTTCTTTGCCATCCCCTTTCCAAAGCTGTACCTCATAAAATTTTGTGGCTAGTTCCAAAATTTCCAATGTTCGATTTTTTTCCTCACTTTTTTGTGGACTATAGGATTTCAATTTCACTCCGGCTTTTTCGGCGAGTGTTTTCAGCGCTTCTCGAAATTCTACGCCTTCCATTTCCATCACAAAAGCGAAGATATCACCGGATTTTTGACAACCAAAGCAATGCCAGAATTGCTTTTCTTCATTCACCATAAAGGATGGTGATTTCTCATTATGAAAAGGACAAAGGGCTCGCCAATTCGCCCCTGCCTTGTCTAAACGAATATATTCGCCCAAAATATCGACTATATTGAGCTTTGATTTTATCTCCTCTATATCGTTATTCATACTCCAATCGTACTATAATACAGAGAAATAGGCAAAAAATTGCAAAAATGTTATTTTAGTATCTCTTTTATCTTTTTGACCACATCTTCCAATTTCCAATCTGTTTTAACTAAGTAGCCAGAAACCCTATTTTCGGCCGATCTTGACATCTCCGCTCCAGAACTTAAATTAGTTAGAATAATAACAGGCACTTTTTTTCCCCAACTGTCTTCCCTGAGTTTTTCCAACATAGTTAAACCATCCATCTTAGGCATTACTATGTCCAGAAGAATAAGCTCCGGTTTTTGGCTAATCGAAAAATCCAAACCTTCTTGGCCGTTTTTAGCTTCCAAAACTTCGAAACCTTCTGATTTTAGTTTTTCAGCTAAGACACTTCGCAAAGATAATTCGTCTTCGATAATGAGAATCTTTTTATTCATAAACTTGAAAATAATAAATATTTATCACGAATAAAATTTTAAATATTTATCTTTTCTTTTATTTTATTTACCAAATCTTCTATTTTCCAATCTGATTTTACTAAATAATCCGTTGCCCCGCTTTCCATTGATTTTTTAACCTTTTCATCATCACTCAAGTTTGTTAGCATAATTACTGAAACTGTTTTTCCCCATGGATCATTGCGCAACTCATTTAGCATAGTGATTCCATCCATAATTGGCATAATTATATCTAGCAAAATAAGATCTGGGTGATCTTTGATTGCTCTTACTAATCCGCTTTTTCCATCAGACTCTTCTAACACTTCAAATCCCTCGCGACGCAAATTATCCGCTAAAACCTTTATTAGCACCGCTTCGTCTTCGACAATTAATATTTTTTTCATATTATTTAATAAATTATTAACACTCTTATTATACTATAATTTCGTATAAACATCCACGATACCGGTAGTTAGGTTAAATTCAACAATTTTTCCTGAACTACCGCCGGTATCCTCATTTTCTATTTCAATTCCAAACGCTCCAAGTTTCTCCTTGGCAGATTGAATATTTTGAAAGCCAATATTATGCTGCTCATTAATCAACCGTCTAAACATCGCTGCTCCTCCCACTAATTTTGCCACTAAATTTCTTCTGTCCCCGCCCATTCTTTCAATATCTGCAATTAAATTTTTTATCGAATCATCCACATATTTCCCTCTAGCTTCACCACTTTCCGGAAAACCCGTCTTTCTTTTTGGCAGCATAGCATGAGCCAATCCGCCAATTTTATTTTTCACATCAAACAACGCTATAACCAAGCAAGAGCCTACACTTCCTGTTTTAATAACGGTGCCACTACGCCCAACAAATAGTTCTGCTGTTTTAATTATCATTGTCGCCATATTTTTATGCAGATATTTTTCTTGTTTCCACTAATATTTTTTCACTAGACACTGGATCGAATATATAAAATAGATCCCCACTAACATCATCGTCTTCAATTTTTAGTTTTATCCGGAATGAAAGCACTTCTTCATCTGAACCACTCATTTCAATCAAAACTGAGTCCATAACAGCTCCCAGCATATCTGTCGCCACATCTGGAATAGAATGCAAGATATTCAAATTTAAAAACTTACTTAAGGCTGTAATAGAAGCTCCGAGCAAAATATTGCCCACTTCACGCAAAGACGACCTATCAGTCTCATCCAAACTTCGAATATCTTCTTTTTTATTTTTAGTCAAAATTTCTGCAAATTTCAAAGCGCTTTCTGACGGAAAAATAATAGCTAGAGCACCTTCAATATCACCATACATCTTCAAAAAAACTACCAACACTGTATCATTCGAATCACCCAAAATTCTCTGGATTGATTCAATTTTTCCCACGAAAGGAATAGGCACATCCATAGTTATTCTTTTTCCAAGCATATGAGAAAAGGCAGTCGCCGCGTTGCCTCCTCCGATATTTACAACTTCCGCTAACTGATCCAATTCTTGTTTAGTCAATTTTTTTTCATTCATATTAATAATTTTATTAGGTTATTTAAACTCTTAATAATTTCCTAGTATCTTCCAAAAGGGTCGCAACATCTAAAATTAGAACTGTTTTGCCATCGCCTAAAATCGTTGAACCAGAAAATCCTTTAGTTTGGCGCAAAATTGTTGGCAAAGGCTTCACGATAATTTCTTGTTCCCTGAGCAATTTATCCACAACAACGCCCGCGATATCATTGCCTCGACGAATCAAAACCACAATACTTTTTTTGTCTTTTGTTTCTTCTGCTGTTTTTTCTTCTTCCTTAAATCCGAATATATTCTTTAGTCTAATTAGTGGCACATTCCTTTCGTCAATCACTGCCACGTCTTGGTCAGCCATACTTTTGACATCCTCTTTGTTTATCGCCACTGATCTTTCAATAACTGAAAAAGGAATCGCAAAAGTTTGATTTTTCACGCTAACCAGAAGTGTTTTTATAATTGCCAAAGTAAAAGGCAATTCTAATGTAAAGCGCGTACCTCCAAAAATCTTTTCTTTTCCCACGTTTTTTGAAAAAATTGGGGATTCGATAATCAAACGCCCATTAGACTTTTCAGAGAAATTTTTCACTATACTTATCCCCACCCCTCGGCCAGAAGTTTCGGTCACTTCTTCATTGGTTGACAGACGTGATTGAAAAAATAAATTGGTGACTGCCGACGACATCAAGAGCTGTTCTTTTCCAATTATTCCCGTTTTATTTTTTTGAGCAAAATCTGTCAGTCTTTTTTTAAATTCTTGAATATAACTATGATATTTTTCACTCTCTTGACGACCAATGATATTTTTTCGAACTGCTGCTTCAACAACTTTTTCCCAATTTATCCCTTGACCATCATCCTCCACCTTAATCATGGCATATTCGCGTTCTCGCCAAGATTCCAGTTTTATTTTCCCTTCCGCGGTAATTCCATGGTCAATGGCATTTCGCAACAGATGAGTTATCGGATCTCCCAATTTATCAACGATAGTCCGGTCTAATTCCAAATCACTCCCTGAAATATCTAGCGTAATTTTTTTCTTATATTTTTGTGACAAATCCCTGACCATTCGTGGATATCGCAGAAAAACTTGTTCTAAAGGAACCATCCGCATTTCCATTACTTGATATTGAATATTAGAAACTAATTGATTCAAATGATCATTAATAGCTTCTAACTCAGGATTTTTATCGGCTAAATTCTCCAGCTTCATTTTGTCTATCAGAAGCTCTTCCATCAAATCCATCAAACTGTCGATTCTTTTGACTGGAACCTTAATATGAGAAATTTCTCCTTCCAAATGTTCTTCGGATATTTTTTTTGGTTCAACTGATTCTATCTGCTCTGTCTTTTTTTTCTTTATTTTTTTCCCCGTTGGACTACCCTTTTCATCCCGCAAAGATTTGCCTATTCCTTCTGTTTGCACACCAGTAATTTTTTTTATTTTTTCACTGATAATCTGATTGTCCGTTTCCTGACCAGAATTTTTTATCGACTCAATTGATTTTTCCAAACCATCAATAGCGCTAAAAATTTCGTTGATAATTTTTGGAGTTATTTTTAGAAGATCATTTCTCGCATAATCAAATACATCCTCCAGCACATGCGTCAAAAATGCTGTATGCGCAAAACCCATTGTAGCTGATGAACCTTTGATGGTGTGCGATGAACGCATCAACTCATCCATTATCTCATGGTTGGTTGGATTTTTTTCCAATTTCAACAAATTTTCATTAAGCTTTTGCAAATGATCCTCCACTTCGGAGATAAATATATCCTTAAATTTATTCAAATCTATTGTCATTTTATTTTATAAAACTAATTGCATTAGTCGTGAAGCAATTTTTTCCGGCGGTAAAATTTCATCTGCCAAACTATTATCTATAATTGATTGGGGCATTGAATTGACCACGGCGGTTTCCGGACTTTGTGCGATAATATAGCCACCCGCTTTTTTGATTGCCCTAGCACCCTCTGTTCCATCGTCCCCCATTCCGCTCAAAATTACCCCAATGATTCTTTTTCGTCTAAGCTTGGCCACTGATTGCATAGCCACATCAATAGAAGGATGGGCGCAAGTTATTTTGTGCCTATCAAAAAGTTGAACAAATTCTTTGTTTTCAGTCGTTTCCTCAATGCTCATATCGGTGTCCCCTGGAGCCAATATTATTTGATTGACTAGCGCCAAGTCCCCTGTATGCGCTTCTGCCACAGCTATTGAAGAAATTTTATTCAAACGCTCCGCAAAAGAACTAGTAAAATATTTTGGCATATGTTGCACCACAATAACCATCGCATCAAGATTGGGTTTCAGATTAACTATGATGTCTTCCACTACTGGCGGCCCACCAGTCGAAGCTCCAATTATTATTATTTTTTCAAAATAATCCTTATTGCATAAAGCTTTTTTTTCTTTTTTTTCTCTGATTGGAGCAAGTCTCTTGATCTTTGCCAACGCCGCAACATGAATTTTAGCTAAAATCTCCGCGCTAATATCATTAATATCCAAAGATAATTCACCTGATGGTTTTTGGATAAAATCAACTGCTCCAGCCCGCAAGCATTCCAACGTTTCCCTGACTCCCACGGCCGTATAAGCTGAAATAATTATGATGGCCGGAAGCTTGTTCCCGCCCAAAGAGATAATTTTTTTTGTTGCCTGCGCTCCCGTCATCACTGGCATATGATAATCCATAGTTATAACATCTGGAGCAAATCTTAGATTGGCAGTGATAGCTTCTGCTCCATCGCGTGCCTCGCCGACAATTTCAATTTCCGAGTCAGTCTCAAGAATTTCACGGATAAGTTTGCGCATAAAAAAAGAATCGTCCACAATTAAAGTTCTGATCTTTTTTTTATCCGCCATAAAATTATCTATTTCAAAATTTTAGAAACTTCACTTACTACCTGATCATTGTCAAAAGGTTTGACTATAAAACTGATGGCGCCCAGTGCCTTAGCCTCTTCGATGATTTTTTCCTGACCAACTGCACTAATAACAATAACATTTCGATTTTTTCCAATTTTTTTTAACACATCAATTCCTCCCATTTCTGGCATAATAAGATCCATTAGTATCAAATCTGGAGCAAATTTTTCCATCTTTTCCAAAGCTTCTTTGCCATTTTCTGCTTCTTCAAAATTTTTAATGCCTGCTTCACTTAGAATGTTTTTCAAAACGCTCCGCATAAAAGCTGAGTCATCTACTAAAAGTATCTTCGCTTCTTCTTTCATATTATTTTTACCCTGTGGAATAATTACACAATAAACCTCTGGCAATATTAGGTATTAATTTTTAATTTTGCTCTTGTTTATGTTATAAGTCCCTATTCCATAGGGTGAATTTATTTAATTATTATCACTAATTATCTTGACTAAATTTTCACTAAAAATTAGATATAACTCTGCACTAATTTTGTGTTTGGCAATTTCCAAGATACTGCGGAAAACTATAATTTGTTCTTTTTTTTCTCCAATTTCATGAAACATTTCCTTAAGATCTTTAGTGTTAACTAAGTGTGGATGGCTAATGGTCATTTTTTCACTAGTTCTTTTGGCAAGAGCATTCAGATATGAATTAGAAATGATATTTAGTGTTTCTTTGATAGCTGAGCGATCAATATCCATAAAAACCCCTGTTGTTCCAATTGGTTTTCGGTTTAGCAAATCAATAAAATTCAAAGCTTCTTCTCGCGACATTGCTAAGATGGAAATTCCATCCACTTCCTCAATCATTTGAGCATAAGCTACAACTGGTCGACTATCTTCAAAAAAAGAAATTTTTTGCAAAATTTTCTCCGCTACAGTTATTTCCACTTCAGAAACTGAGATTGTTATTTTTTCTCCTGAGAGTTTAGCAAAAGAAACTGAAGCTTCGTTCGAGCCAGCAATAGAAACTTCTTCCAAAATATCTTTTTTGAATTCCATATGGCTATTTTATAATTTATTTAACACTCTTTTTTATTATTTCCCCCAAATTCATCAATTCTTTCTCTTGCAATAATTTTTTTAGATTTAGCAAAATTATCAAATGCGATTCGTTTTCGCTTTTTGTTTCTTTTATATCTTGTTGTTTTTTCTCAAAAACGATAACTCCACCCAGATAATCCGCATCAATCTTAGCTGAAACCAGCTCGGGTGTTGGCTGGATATTATCTTCGGGCACAAGTAGAACTTCCCTCACCTGATCAACCAACACCCCATAATTATTTCCGTCAATTTCAGTAATAATTATGTGCTTCGATTCATCTTGACCCTCTTTCACTAAAGAAAAGCGTTTTTCCAAATCAACCACCACAACAATCTTTCCACGCAAATTCAAAATTCCTTTGATAAATTCTGGACAATTTGGAATTGGAGTGATGGCGGGAATTTTGATAATTTCTTGAAGCTCGGTAATTTCTACTGCGTATTCTTCTTGATCTAAACCAAAAACTACCACCTGAATATTTTGTTTTTTCTTTTTTTCTTCTGATTGAGTATCACTACTAGCCACCTGAGAAATTATTTTTTGTATTTCATTTATTGCCATTGCTGTTTTTTATTTTGTTAGGAAATAATTTTTCTTTTGACAATTTCTTTTGGTTGATTATTTTCTATAACTGGAATTGTTCGATGCGTTTTTTGATTTAATTCTTTAGGATAATTTTCATTATCTAAATTTTCTCGATTTATTTTTTTGGTCTTACCTATGAGATATTCCATTTCAATTGCGAGAGCTTGCAATTGCTGTGTGGCAGCCGCTACTTGTTGATTGGCCGCACTTTGTTGTTGTGATGAAGCAGATAGTTGCTGAGCACCTGAAGCTGTTTGTTCTGAAACTGCCACAATACCATCCAAGGTTTTGGCAATTTGCTGAATCGAAGCTGATTCTTGCTGAATAGCCGATGAGACTTCTAAAATTCTTGTTGAGACATTCTGAATTGAACCAACTGTGCCACTCATAGATTCTCCAATTAGTTTGACTATTTTTTTGATATCCTCGGCGGATTTTCCAGAATTTTCCGCCAATTTTCGCACTTCGTCCGCCACCACTGCAAATCCTCGTCCCGCCTCCCCCGCCCTCGCCGCTTCAATAGCCGCATTGAGTGCCAGCAAGTTAGTTTGCTCTGAAATATCAGTTATTGTCTTAACCATTTCTGCAATTTGCTCTGATTTCTCTCCACTAATTTGTGCCTGTTGAAAACTTGAGCTGGATGAGGTGGCCACTTCTTGAGCCGCCGCTGACATCTGTTGCATAGCAGTAGAAAGATCTGACACTGCCCTAGAAATTTCTTCCGCCTGCTTTGATTGTTGAGTTGATCCAGCAGCTAATTGTTGAGAAATAGAAGCATTCTGTTGAGAAGTTGCAGAAGTTTGTTGAGTAGAAGAAGCCAGTTGATTAGCCATCGCAGAAATTTGCTCTATAGCGCTACGAATCGGTCGACGCACAAATTCACCAATAGAACGAGTAGCATAAAAAGCCAATCCCAAGATTATCAACAGAACAACTCCGGCAATAATCAAAATTTTATCCCTCAACAAAAAAACTGATGCGAATGCTTCTGCAGTATCTTCTTCGGCTATCACACACCATTTTTTTCCTAAATCATCCTGGATATCAGTAGCATATGAAGCAATCACTTCTTGCCCTTCATTGCCTGTATCAATACCAGCGCTTTCCTCTCCACCCAAACAGTTATCAATTCCATTCGTTTCTATTTTTTGTTTAAGGATAATATCCTTGGTCGAACTTGAACTACTTGCCATTACAAATTTTTCCTGATTCACAACATAAATATCTGCAGTACTACCAATGTTTTGGCTAGCGACACTCAAAAAACCATTCAAGCTATCTAATTTATATCTAGCAATGATAACTCCTCTCAAATACCCTCCTTCATCCAAACCAATTGGGGCTGAGATTGTAAAGCCATTTTCATTCACTGTTGTTGAATAATAAACATCTTTTATGTAAGGCTTTTCTTTTGCATTCACAAAATATGGATCCTGCGATTTATCCATTCCGAGTTCTTTTGAAAAAGTTGTGGCAATTATTTTTCCGCTTGAATCTGCAATTGCGATATCCCAAAATTCTGGGTGTTCTTCTAGGAGATGTTCAATTTCTGCTTGAATATTCTCAATATTATCAATATTATCTTCAATGGCCGGATTATGTGAAAAAGTTACTAGCATTGCCAGCTGATCATTGAAATAGGTTGTTAGATGGTTTGCTATTCCACAAGAGCTTGCAACTAAGCCAGTTTCTGACTCTTTTTGCAAAGATGATTTAGCAGAATTATAGCTTAGGAATCCAACAACTGCTAATGGCACCAATGCGATGAAAAGAAACCACCCCACAAATCGAGTTGTGAGACCAATGCTTTGAAAAAAACTTTTTTTATCCATATTTTTTTATTTACTATTTTTTTAATTTAACTACTTTATTATAACACAAAATCCTGTCCCTCACTATTTTAACCTAATGGTTTTGAGCCTTCTTTTTTCAACATTCCACTCAGTGGCAAAGTGACATAGAAAGTGGTTCCCTTATTTTCTACTGATTTAAACCAGGTTTTTCCCCCAGCATTTTCGATAATTGTTTTAACAATATAGAGACCCAAGCCCGTACCTTCCATCTCTTTTTGTCTAACATTATCTGCTCGAAATAATTTACCAAAAATGAAAGCTTGGTCTTTCTCTGGTATCCCATAGCCTGTATCTGAAACTTCGATATAAAATTCTTTTGATTTTTTTTCTATTTTTATACCTACTGTTCCATTTTCAGGCGTATATTTAACCGCATTAGAAAACAAATTTTGAAAAACAATGCGCAGAAGTTTTGAATCAGCGTTCAAATTAATTTCTTTGGGTTTATAAATTTTATTTATCTTCATTTTCTTTTCCAGGATTTTTACTGTCAATTCTTTCAAAACATCCTCCGCTACCGCCACCATTTCCATTGGTTTTGGTTCAATAATAAAAGTGCCCAGCTCTAAGCGAGAAACATTCAAAAGAGAATTTACCAATTCTGTCATTCGCTGACTACTATCCCAAATAGTCTTAGCATATTCTTTCTGAGTTTTATTTATCCTTCCCGCATCTTCACTCAGAATCATTTCTGAATACCAGTTTATCGATGTGAGTGGAGTTCGGAGCTGATGAGAAGCCAAAGAAACAAATTCTGTTTTAGCCTGATCAATGTTTTTTTCAATGGTAATGTCTCGAATAATGGAAACTGTGCCCACTATTTTTCCATTCAAAACAAATGGGGTCACAGTGATGCCAGCCGGAAAAATACTGCCATCTTTTCGCTTGTAATAATATGTTTCGCCCAGTGGAGTAGAAGACTTTTCTCCTGTAGAAAGAGCCAGTACCATTGGCCTTTTAGAAATAGGCACCTCTTTTAAATCTTTATAAAATAAGTTCAAGGCTTCTATGGATGATCTATTAACCAATTCTTTTCTACTCCAACCTAATAATTTTTCTATTGAATCATTCACGATCGTGATGTTGCCATCTTGATCAGTAGCGACAATTCCGTCTCCGATATTAGCCAAGAGAGCATCTGATTTTAATTTTTCCATATTCAAACTTTGACTTCTTTCTTGCAAATCATTTAGAATTTTTCGAATCTGTTCCTCAGCCATTTTTTGTTCACTGATATCGCGTTCGATATCTACGAAAAATCTAACCTCCTCTTTTTCATCTAAGATAGGCGAGATACTTACCAACGCCACATAGGATTCGCCGTCTTTTCGTATATTAGTAATTTCTCCAGAAAAAGATTTTTTGTCTAATTTAATTTGGTCTAATATTTTCTTGTAAAAATCTTTTTTCTTCACATCTCCCCCTAGTTCTTTGGATTCAATTTTCTTGCCGATTATATCTCTTAATTTAAAGCCTGTGATTTTTTCCATTGCCTGATTAGCATATAAAATAGTACCATTTGAATCCAAAATCATTATCTGATCCGAAGCATTTTCCACTGCCAAATTAAATTTTTCCAGATCTCTAGCTAATGCTTCAGATTTTTCTTTCTCATCTTCTACGTCTTCTAAGATATTTAACATGGCTTTTCGAGAATCGCGCATTTCCAAAATAGCCACTTCCAATTCATTAGTTCTCTCCTTGATTTTATTTTCCAATGTCACATATGACTGCTTAAGTTTTTCTGACATCAAATTAAAGGCTTGAGCTAATTGGCCAAATTCATCTCTATAACTAATTTTTACCTTATAATCCAAGTTTCCTTCGGATATTTCGTCTGCCCCATCTCGCAATGAATTAACCGGTCGAGAAATTGTGAGTGAATAAAAATATGCGACTAACCCAGAGATACCAAGAATTATAAACAAAGAAATGAAAAACCTGATCGACAAGCCTTTTTCGTATCTATTAGAAATTTCCCTTTGGTCAATCTTGGAAACTAAACACCAATCCATTTGTGGCATATAAACATGAGCTCCGAGCACCTGAACATTTCGATAGTCTGAAAAAATATTGACAATTTCGTGGTTAGTATGCGAAGTACTGTCTTCCCTATCCAAGAAACAATTTTGGGTGTTTATTGTTTCAATTTTTGTTTTCAAAATATTTTCTCGACTCAAATATTTTGCCGGAGTAATTAGATATTTTTCTCCATTAACTAAAAAGATTTCTCCGGTGTTACCTAGATCTATTTTTTCTACTAATAACTTTTCCAGCACTCCGGTATCAATTTTTCCAATAATCATTCCTTGAAATTTATTTTTTTGGGCATCAAAAAATGGGACTGATATGGTAAAATAATAATTATCAGAATTTTCCTCCTTTTTGATACCGCTGATAAATTCTTTATTTAACGCTTTTGTGTATATTTCATTTTGGCTATAATCCTTCCCCTCTTCTTGATTGTTTTTTGAGACCGCAATAACTTGTCCATTTTTATCCAAAAGGATAACATCTTTTATTTCTTTATCCGAAATTAAATTCAGCTTGTCTTTTACTTTTTTCAAAATGACAAAATACTCTTCATCTTGCTGAGTCTTATTGAATAATTCACCAATCACGATCGAACTTTTTATAGTTAAGCTCAGCTTCTCTCTTTGAAAATCTAAAAAACTTTGAACTTCATAAGCTTTCGTTTGAGAAATTGAATCGAAATTTCTATATATCTCTTGATTTATGACTTTCAATGAATCCGAGTAGTATATAAAAAATCCTGCCACACTTCCAAAAAAAGTAGTCATCACAATCATAACCACCAAACGAAAACGAATTGAATATCTTTTCACATCATCTCGAAAAGCATTTAGTTCATAGATTATATAAAATAGCACCCCAATAAGCGCAACTGAAGACAAATTAGCTAAGCGCGGGAAATGAACAATTCCCAACAAAGGCAAGATTAGATTCGTTAATGATCCGCCCAAAGTCGGAAAAGAAATTCCTAAAGCCATAATTCCAAATCGTTTTCTGTCTTCTATGTTTTCTGCGGTAATGCATTTCCAAAGCGTAAAAACAAGAGACAAAAACATTGGCAAGCCCACTATCAAAACTGTAAGTGGAAACCAATTACCAGTGGTGTATCCAATTTCCCAAATTGACCTATCGGCTAAAATATTTTTGACCGTTCCAGAAGATATCACCATAAGATAGAAAGAAACTACTGACAAAACAAAACCTATAGATATCTTTATTTTAAAATTTATCTTTTTACATATTCCAAAAAAAGTTAGAACAAAACATAAAAGAGAATATGTTGTTAGGCCACCAAAGAAAAAAGCAGCTCGCCACAGGTAAAGATGGGCTGTTTCATTGATAATAGAACCCATTGAAGCCAAGATTTCCACTCCGGTCCAAATAGTTGTGATAAAGATTAGCCAAATTAACGCTCTAGAAGAATCAGTTTTTTTAGTTTGCCTCCACAGGAAATACAACATAGCCAAACAGACAAACTCTGTTATTATATAGATAATTATGTAGATATTATTGATCATTTTTTGAGTTTTTATTTTCCAATTCTTCGATTTTTTTCTTAAGTTCGATCATTTTTATCTCTCTTCCCGTCATATATCCAATAGTTTTTTCTAAATCCTGAGAATTTTCTTTGATCTTTTTCTCCGCGTCCACATTGAGCTTTATTAAATTATTAGCCATTTCTTTTATCTCTCGACTCAAATCTTCAATCTCATCTCCAGTTTTCAAAATCTTCAATGTCTCATATTTTCCTTGTGCCACTTCTTTGGTTATTCTCTCTAGCTCCTTAATCGGTTTTAGGAAATTTGAAATAATAAAATATGCTAAAAAGCCACCTACTAAAATAATTATCAATGACAAAAATGTTAACCAGTAGGAATTTCTCGTGGTGGAAACTAGCATTTTGTCCAAATTAGCTTCCGCTATTATAAGGAATGGCAAATTTCTTATTTTTATCGCCATCAAAAACTCTCGGGCATTATCTTTCTCATCATCAAGGCTATAGCTTTTTGGCACATATGAAATTTCAGAAACTTCTTTTTGAAGTTGATCATAGTCCAAAGGAAGAATCTCCATTGAGCCAAACTCCCTACTTTCAAGAATTTCTTTTTTCTTCTCCTTTGTCAGAACACCCAAGCTATGATAGTTTTTTTTCTCATCACTAGAATAAATCACCACTCCATTTTCATCAGTGAAAATAAAATCCGTATCCTTTTCCGTATTATTTTCATTTCCAATGTTTTCTTTGGTAAAAATTTTATGTAGATATTCCGGAATAATTTTGAGCACTATCACACCAATAACCTCGTTTTTGTCCTTAATTGGATAGGAAATATAGTACCCCGGCATATTGCTAGTTGCGCCAATCGCCATATATGCCCACGGCTCTCCTTCTATTGCCTTTTTGAAATATTCCCTAAAACTATAATCCCTACCCACAAATGTTTCGTCTGTTGAAATCAATGCTCGGCCAGTTTTATCCATAAGATATATAGCCGAATATTCTCCTCCGATGTTATAATTTTGAAGAATTGAAAGAATATTTGCATCTTGAGAACCACTCCCCTCCTTAAAATAATTAATAATTTCTTCTCTTTGAGAAATACTCTTTGCTAAAACAAAAGAATTATCAAAAAAATCGACCACCCTTTTTTCTCGCTCTAAAACAAGAGTCTCTAAACTTTCTTTTTTATAGCTTTCTAAATAATTTTTTGATTGACTATATACCAAATAGGAAGTAGTAATTTCACAAGCCAAAATTATCAAAAAGAGACTCCCCATTATCTTATTTTTTAGATTCATTTTATTCATTGGAAATTTTTTGTTTTAATTCTATCATTTTCAATTCTCTGCCCACCATTAATTTATTTATTTTTTCTAATTCTTCTAATTTTTCTTGCAATTTAATTTGCGCCTCTTTTTTCTCCGTAATATCAGTATGCATTGCCACAATAATTTTGCCGTATTCCGGATGATTAAACAAAAAACAGCTAGCATTGCACCAAAAAGAAGTACCGTCTTTTTTAATATTATTAATTTCCCCAAACCATTCACCAGTTTTTTCCATAATCCCCATTATTTCGCTAGCTGTTTCTTTTGGTTTCTTGATAATAGGGGCATTGACAATCGATGCATGCTTTCCAATCATCTCGTTTGTGCTATAACCAAACATTTTTTCAAATTTTGGATTAGCATAAACAATGATACCATCTTTAAAGCTGACAAAATATATTCCTTCTGGCATATTTTTTATAATTTCATCCTGCAAGGAAAGTTTTTTTTCATTTTTCTGAACATCACTTTTCATTTCTGATTCTATTTTTTTGTTATTTTTTTTTACTTCTCCCATAGATTTTTCAAAGTCAAAAGAGGCTGATGAATTATCAGCCTTTTTAATTTTATTCTTTTTATTTTTTTGTTTTTTGTTTTCCATACACAGGTTATGGCCTGTATTTTAAACGTCTAATTTTTCACTATCTAGTCACTGATATTGTGGCGCTTTGTTCAGCATCTGGAGCACAAACAGTAATACGACCAGAAGTAGCATTTTTGTAAATTTCATATCCCGCCCCATTTGTCGATGATCCTGTTGGATCAGTAGGAATACTTACAAGATATTTAGCTGTAGTGCCAACAAGAGAAGTGCTCAAATCAGTAAGTCCTGTGCAAGTCCCTCCGGTTTTGCAAACTTCTTGAGCAGCCACTCCACAAGCCGTACCATTAATAATTGAAGCTGGCAATGTTCCGTTAGTATCAATAGCATATTGATAGACTGCATTTAGAATCGTGTTGACATCCGATCTTCTTTGCGCATTCCTTGTTTCTCCCAGTTGCTTATTAGGGTTAATAGCTACAATTACAATTCCCGCCAATATCGCAATAGCAGCTACCACTAAAAGAATTTCAAGCAATGTAAATCCCTGCCTGCCAATAGCCAAAGCTTTATTTTTTTTGTTTTTTTGTTTCATATAATTTTACCTATTTTTTATTTTGAAACTGAAATTGTAGCACTCTGCTCTGCATCTGGAGCGCTCACAGTAATTCGATTATTCTCCTTTTTGATAGTATAGCAAGTAGAAAATTCGGTTTCGCATTGAGGATCAGACGGAACATCTATGAGATATTTTCCATTTTCAAATAAAATCCCCAAATCAACAAAACCTTCATCCTCACAATCTGTTCCGGTTGTATCAGTTGTATTGCAAATCGCTGTTGCCGTTGCACCT